>Ga0207929_1000207_pt1 | contig 16729 bp, 12 predicted proteins | sample NGESurdeep072012_FD_184466 | JGI IMG/M metagenome (GOLD analysis project Ga0207929, IMG submission 184466) | Arctic peat soil microbial communities from Barrow, Alaska - NGEE Surface sample 53-1 deep-072012 (SPAdes) | ecosystem: Environmental > Terrestrial > Soil > Wetlands > Peat ... | reverse complement strand
CTCGCCTACACCACCTCTCAGGGAGCGGCCCAGGTTGTTGGAGCTGCCACGCTGTTTGATGGAGGCTTGAGACGCGCCAACCTTAGTGCCGCCAACTTTCGGCTTCAGGGAGCCGGCGCTGGATTTCGCGTGGCAGAAAAAGATGTGGACCTCGCCGTCAGGCTCTGGTTCAGTGAATTCCTGAGGGCCGAAAGTGAGATCGCCTTTCGCGAGCAAGGCATCGAGCGACTGAGGAGTTACCTCTCGCAAGTCGAGGGACGGAGAGCGGCGGGTCAGCCCGTGGGAAGCGACGTGCTCACCACTCGGGTTCGTCTCGGCACGGAAGACGCCGCACTGGCTGACGCGAAACGCGCGCTCGACGAAGCCCGCTTCCAGCTGAACGACCTCATGGGACGGGTTCCCGATGCGCCGCTTTCTCTCGCACCACTAACGCCTCCGGGACTCCCTACAATCCTGGCGGGAACTCCGTGGCTCGCGACACCCGACGTGCGTGCGGCTGAAGCCAACACGGCGGCAACTCAAGCCGCGATTGCAGCGACGCGTTCCGAGCGTAAGCCAAAGTTGCAAGTCTCGGCCAATCTGGGTGCTCTGCCCATATTCGGGCGCGATTCTGGTACCGGTCCGAACAGCGGTACCGGCCTGGGCGGAGCCGTTCTTTTCTCATTTTCCTGGCCCTTTTTCGACGGCGGCGTTTTCAAGGCTCGACTCGACCGAGCCCGTCTCGAGGCGCAACAAGCCCAAGATTCTGAGATCGTCGTCAAACGACAGGTCCGGTTCTCCTCACAGCTTGCAGCTGCCCAGCTCATAACGTTGTATCAGCAAGTGGAAACGTGGAACCGTAACATCCCGATTGCGCGTGACGCCTACCTCCAGACCCAGAGCATGTACACCGGAGGGGCGGCTACCGCGCTAGAAGTGCTGGATGCCTATACATCCTGGATCAACGCGAACCAGGCGTACGGCGACGCAGTTGTTCGCTACCGTCAAGCGGAAGCCAACTACATCCGATGGGGAACTCCTTGAGCAAATCCGTGCAACGCGCAATCCGGGTGGCGAGTACGATGCTTGGACTCGCTGCTTTCTCGGCATGTTCGCATGGTGACGATCCTGCGAGCGCGAGCACGAGTGGTTCGGCGACGAACGATACCACTGCCGCAGATTCGATGGCCGCCACACCCGTGCATATGACTGCGGTGCAACGCGGAAACATCGCGATTGCTGTTACTGGGCCTGGAAGGACGGATGCGCTTGACCTGCAAAAAATCCGTGCGCCCTTTACTGGAAGCATTACGCTCCTCCGCATCGCGGTTGGAGAACGCGTGGGCGGTGGCCAGGTGGTCGCAGCGGTTGTAAATCAGCCAAGTGAGGCTGCGCTCATCGGAGCCGAGGCGATGCTCAGAAGTGCCTCAACCCCGGCTCAGCGCAGTGACGCCGAGCGGGCACTCCAGCTCGCGAAACAAAACCTCGTCGCGACGCAACTCCGGGCACCGCGAGCGGGAGTCGTAGTCTCGCGCAGCGCCAGCCAGGGCGATCTGGTGAGCCAGGGGGACAGCATTCTCACAATCGCCTCCGCCGGTTCCATTGTGTTCGTCGCGCGAATAGCCCAAGGCGACCTTGCACAGGTGAGGCTGGGACAGCGTGCAAACGTCAACCTGCCGGGTCAGCTGGGCGTGGTTCCGGGAATAGTTCACGGTCTTCTCCCGGCTGACACCAACAGCATCATGACCGTTCCCGTGCGCATCGACTTCAGCACCAATCTCCAGACTGCCGGCGCTCCCATTCAAACCGGACTGTTTGGAACAGTCGAAATCATAGTCGGAGAAAAATTCGCCGTTCCCATCGTCCCCGCGACGGCTGTTCTGCGGGATGACATATCCGGCATCAATCGCGTTGCTCTCGTCACCCCAGCGGGGCTCACACACTGGGTAAATGTGACTACGGGGGCGACCCAGGGCGGCAACGTAGAAATCAAGTATCCTGCGCTGACGCCGGGACAGCGGGTCATCGTTTCCGGCCAGGTTGGTCTCCCCGAGGGCAGCAAGGTTCGCGAAGGCGCGACCACGGTCGGCCCAATCCAGTGAAGTTTGTCGCGAACGCACGACAGCGAGCCACGGGCATCTACCTATTGCTTGCCATCCTGGTAATCGCCGGGATTTACGAAGCAGTGGGCCTTCCGTCGGCAATCTTCCCTACCGTCACGTTCCCAACCGTGAAGGTGATTGCCGACGTCGGCGAAGAGCCCGCCGCCCAGATGATGCCGACGGTCACTCGAGTGCTGGAGGAAGCGATTCTTCGTGTGCCCGGCATCGTGCTCGTGCGATCCACAACATCCCGGGGGTCAACCGAGATCTCGGCGGAGTTCGACTGGGGCACCGATATGAAGGCGGCGCTCGATCGCGTGCAAGCGGAGACGCAACGCGTGAGACCCGATCTGCCCCCTCAAACCCGGATCGACGCCGAATGGATGAACACCGCCATCTTCCCGATTCAGGGATACGCGCTCACATCTTCCACTGAGACGCAAGCCCAGCTGTGGGATCTCGCCCAGTACACGCTCAAGCCCGCTCTCGTCAGGATCCCCGGAGTATCCCAGGTCCAGATTCAAGGTGGGCGTCAGCGTGAGTTCCAGGTTCGGCTGAGTTCTCAGGCGCTCGCCGGCCACGCGCTTGCCGCATCCGACGTGGTGCAGGCGATTCAGGCCAGCAACGACGTGGTGTCCACTGGGCTGAGCGAGCAGAATCACGAGCTCTACCTGACGCTTGTGACCGGCCGAGTTACCGGGAAGGAGGACCTCGCCAAGATCGCGGTTCCGGTTCCTGGCGGCCAGCCGGCGACGCTCTCCGACCTCGGCACGATAATCGTGACTGACGAAGTCTCCTACGTACGCACGACGGCAGATGGACAGACGGCTGTGCTCGTCAACATCGTGCGGCAGCCGTCAGCAAATACCGTGGCGATCGCTGGCGCCGTTGACAACATCTTTCGGGACCAGCCAGACATTTTGCCCAAGGATGTTCACTGGAGCAACTTCTACGATCAGGCGTCGTTCGTCGCCGGCTCCGTAGGGGGAGCGCGTGATGCGATCATCATTGGAGTCGTGCTGGCCGCAGTGGTCCTGCTCCTGTTTCTGCGCAATGTCACGTTCACATTGATCGCCGTCGCGGCAATCCCGCTTACGGTCGCAATCGTAGGTCTGGCACTGGGTGCAGTGGGTCAGACCATCAACCTGATGACTCTCGCCGGAATCGCGGCCGCTCTCGGTCTGATCGCGGATGATTCAATCGTGGTTATCGAGAACATCGAAAGCCACCACGCCCGTGCGAGTTTGCGCCGGACGTCGGATCCGGAGCTCCATCCGGATCAGGACCAGGAACTTCATGATGCGACCGCGACAGGCGCCAGTGAGTTGGCACCGGCTCTCGTCGGCTCGAGCCTTTCAACAATCGTGATACTGGTTCCGTTCGTCCTCCTCTCCGGTGTCGTGGGCGCCTTCTTCAAACCGCTCGCGCTCACGATGGCGCTGGCGCTCGTGATTTCGTTGGTGATCGCACTGGTAGTCGTCCCGGTGTCGGTTGGCGTATTCCATCGGGACCGGCCGGCAACTGGAGTCGCGTCGCAATCGCGACTGAAGCGAATGGCGCGGGCAGCAGGACAGAATTTCGCACCAGTCCGTGAACGGCTTGCTCCCATGCTAAACGGTGCCGGCAGGGGTTACGGGCGGCTAGTCGACGTCTTCGTAGGACGTGGAAGCGCCGGCGTTACTGTCATCGTTGCGTTGCTCGTCGTGGCTTACCTGCTGTATGGCCGCATCGGCACGGATTTCCTTCCGGCGATGGATGAGGGCTCGATCATTCTGGACTACTGGACACCTCCAGGAACTTCACTGACCGAGACGGACGCGATGCTACGGGAGGCGGAGCGCGTCATTGTTTCCAATCCAGCCGTCGCTAGCTACTCGCGCCGGACCGGAGAGCAGCTCGGATTTTTCATTACCGAGCCAAACCGTGGCGACTACGTCATCAAGCTCAAGCCAAAAAAGCAGAGGGACGACGTCGAGACGATCATGGATGACCTGCGAACGCGTATCGGCGCCGTTGAGCCGGCAATCCACACCGACTTCGGACAATTGCTCGAAGACAACATCGGTGATCTCACCGGGGGCACTCCCCAGCCGATCGACGTCAAGATCTTCGGAAGCGATCCCGCGATACTCGCCGCCAAGGCGGATGAGGCAGCACACATACTCGAAAAGATTCCGGGCGTGGAAGACGTTTTCAACGGACTCACGATCGCTGGGCCGGCGCTTCAGGTACACGTCGATCCGGTAGCGGCGGCGCGCTTCGGGTTGAACACGCAGACGGTGGCAGCCCAAGTCGAGCCGGCAGTTACGGGGACGGTCGCAGGTCAGATAAGGATTGGCGATCGGATGTACGACCTTCGGGTATTGGCAGCTGATTCGACGCCGCTTCCGCAGTTGAAGATTCGTGCGGGTGCGCCCTCATCGACGCTGATTCCACTTTCCACCGTCGCCACAGTTACGACCGGCACGCCGGAGACCGAAATCAATCGCGAGAACCTTAGGACGTATGTCGGAGTGACCGCCCGGCTTTCGGGCCGTGATCTGGGAGGAGCGATGGCGGACATCCGACAACGAATTGCTCGCGATTTGGCTCTCGGGCCGGGCATGTCGGTGGAGTACGGAGGACTCTATGAACAGCAGCAACAATCGTTCAGGGGACTTCTCTATGTCCTTCTTGCCGGACTATTGCTGGTGTCCGTGGTGGTCCTATTCGAATTCACCGACTGGCGTGCGCCAATTGTGACGGCTTTGTGCGCCGCCGCGGTATTGGCGGGCGTTCTCGCGGCCCTGCTCCTCACGGGCATGACGCTCAACATCTCGAGCTACGTTGGCGCGATCATGATGGTCGGAATCGTCGGGGAGAACGCAATCTTCGTCATCCACGAGGCACAGCTGGGACTACGAAGTGGAAAGTCTGCGCGGGAAGCATGGGCTGACTCCGCGCACCGACGGTTGCGACCCGTGGCTATGACGATCCTGGCCACTGCCTTCGCACTAGCGCCTCTCGCTCTGGCGTTGGGAGAGGGGTCTCAGCTAATGCAGCCGCTCGCGATCGCCGTGATAGGAGGCTTTGTCCTGTCAGGCCCTATAGTGCTGCTGGTACTTCCGAGCCTGTATCACTTGCTGGACCCGCACGGCTCGCTCGGCCGCAACTGAAGCGTATTCCCCTTCAGTCGCGACCGGGCCGTGCCGGATAGTTACTTGGTCTTCTTTTCCTTCGCTTCCTGAGCCGCTTCCTTCTTCTCGGCCTTCGGATTCTCGTGCTGTTTCGCGACAAGGGAGCCGTCCACCGCGTTGACGTTCACTTCGTCGATTCCGGTCTTGCCCGGGACGGTGATATCATAGGAGTAGATCAGTTTTCCGTTCTCGCGCTCGAGCTCGCTGGACTTTACGGTGCCGTTCGGAACTTCCTTGAGCGCTGTGGCGCGCGCGGTCGCCTCGGAGATCTTTGCTTCTTTCTGGAGCGCAGCCTGGGTCTCCGCCTTCTTCACCTTCGCGTGGCGCTTGGCCGTCGTCGAGGTCTGCATCGCCGGCTTGGCGGTGCTCTTGTAGGTGCCGGTGCCCTGCGCACCAGCGACGGTCGTGCTTGCGGCGAGAGCAACTGCCACGGCTATCACTTTGAACATGATTCTTCCTCCATAATGTTTGATCTGCAGCCCGCGCGAATCGCGGGAATCAGCCCACGGTTATCTCGTGAATCATACCTGCCATAGCTGTCATCCTGATTACATAGTGTGCGCTCCGCGTCCGGCGATGTAGATTGGCGCCAATGCGAGTTCTTATTGTCGAGGACGATCCCGGGCTTGCGGCGATCATCAAGACCGGGTTCGCCGAGCACGGCGTGCAGATCGTTACCGTCGCGAATTACGCCGACGGTAAAATGAAGGCTATCCTGGGAAAGTTCGACGTCATCATTCTCGACGTCATGCTGCCGGGTGGGAACGGGTTCGATCTCTGCCGCGAGCTAAGAGCGCGCGAGGTGGCGACTCCGATTCTGATGCTCACCGCGCGTGACACCGTTGACGATCGCGTCGCCGGTCTCGAGGTCGGCGCGGACGACTATCTCACGAAGCCGTTTGCGTTCAGAGAGCTGCTGGCACGGGTGAGAGCGCTGGCGAGGCGGCGCGGCGCTCCGCTTCCGGAGACGTTGAAGGTCTCGGACCTCGAGGTCGATCTCGAGGCACAACGCGTGCGGCGCGCCGGCAAGCCGATCGAGCTGACGGCGAAGGAATTCTTGCTGCTGGAGTTTTTCGTGCTCCACAACGGGAAGGTCGTCGATCGGGCTGCGATCACCGCGCATGTGTGGGACGAAAACCACGACCCCTTCACGAACGTGCTGGAGGTGCTGGTGCGGCGCCTGCGCCGGAAGATCGACGACGACTTCCCGGTCAAGTTGATCCAGACAGTGCGCGGCTCCGGATATCGCTTTGGCGATTGATGCGAGCTCGTCGCGGCAGGGGCTTCAGCGGCTCGTACGGCTGCGGCTGCGCCTCACGATCTGGTACGTCGCGACCTTCGGGCTCATCATCCTCCTCCTCGGCGCGGTGTTGTTCGCGGTCATCAGCTATCAGTTGTCGCAACAGCTCGATGATTCGCTCAAGAGCGCTACACTGGAGCTGGTGCGGGCCGCTCGCATCAGAGAGATGGAAGCGGCGGGGGCACGTGGACGCGTCATCGACGCGGTCGACGAGCTGAACATCCCCGATCGCATTCTTTACCTCCTCGACATCGACGGAACTCCGATAAAGCCGGCGAAGGTGGACAACTGGATTCGCCAGGCCGCCAAAGACGCGGGGAGAGTCGGTCAGATCACGGTTCAGCGCGACAGCCCGGAGGACCGGACGCTCCGGCTTCACGCGCTGCGGTTCAAGCTCGCTTCCGGCAGCCAGCTCGTTGCGGTAGCCGTGGCCGACCGAGTTGAGCTGGAAGACAAATACGCGGATCTCATCACCGCATTCGTGGTGATCGCGTTCGCCGCCCTGTTTCTCGTTGCCGCGGGCGGCTTCTTTCTGGTTCGGAAATCGACGGCGCCGATCGAGCGGTCGATTGAATACATGCGTCGTTTCATGGCCGACGCGGCGCACGAGCTGAGGACGCCAATCACGATCCTTAGGACGCGGGCCGAAGTCGCGCTACAGCAGCCACGGGAAGCGGCGAATTACGTTTCGGCGCTTCGCGCCGTCGAAGCCGAAGCGCGCCGCCTGGGAGGAATCGTGGACAGTCTGCTCGTTCTCGCGCGCGCGGATGCGGGCGAGCAACAGATCGACACGGCACGGATCTTCCTTGACGACATTGCGGTCGATGCCGCCGGCGCGGCGCAAATCGTGGCCCGTCAAAAAAACGTCGAAGTCACGGTCGACCAGTTTGAGGAAGCACCGATTCAGGGCGATCCCACTCTCGTTCGCCAGTTGATCATGATCGTGCTCGACAACGCGGTGAAGTTCACGGACGCGGGGGGGCAGGTACATATTCGAGTGTCGATGCGTGAGGGCGTGCCCACGTTTTCGGTGGAGGACACCGGGATCGGCATCAAGCAGGAGGAGTTGTCACGGGTTTTTCAGAGATTTTTCCGCGGAGAGACGGCGCGCAGCCGAACCGATGGGGCTGGCCTTGGCCTTTCGATCGCGAGCTGGATCGCGCGCGAGCACGGCGCCGATATCTCACTCAGCTCGGAACCGGGCGAGGGGACGAACGTCGTCGTGACGTTCCCGCGCGTCGCGACCGCGGTGTAATCGTAGCGACAGGTGAAACGCGTAGTCTTCGCAGTGATCAATCGCAACACACCTCTGCGACGAGGGTCGTGCAGACACTGAAGCTTCGACGAATCTCGCGTTATCGATGGCCGCTCGTGATTACAGCAACACTCGTAATGACGGCGGTTTTTTCGTTGACCCCCGTGGTGGATGTCGCCCATCCTGAGGCGTCGGTGACCGCGAGTCTTCACACACCGTTCGCGTACGACGTGGTAGCGCCATTTTCCAACGTCCTCGATGCGCTCTCGCTTCTCTCCCCCGCGCAGTATGCCACGACGTTCGCGCTTTGCGCGATTTCCTTTCTTGGCTTCTGGATTTATCGCTGTGCGCGTTCACGCCGCGGCTTCAGCGCCAACAGCCTCGTGAGAGCGGTGCTCGTCTTTATGGGCGGAACGGTGGCGATCGTCGGCATCGGTCTCGTTGCCGCGAGACCGATGGCATCGCTGGTGCTTTCCAATCGTGATCTCATCGCGGTCGATTTTCACAGTCACACCGAGGCATCGCACGATGGGCGATCAGGATTCGATTCGGAGAGAAATCGGGAGTGGCACTCCAGCTCGGGCTTCGACGCCGCGTACGTAACGGATCACAGGACATTCGAAGGAGCTTTGAGCGGCGCGGCCCGCAACCCCGCCCGATCCGGCGACGGCATGGTGCTGCTTCCGGGAGTGGAGCTTCGAGACGGGGACGAGCATCCGATTCTGATCGGCATGGATCCGAAACGCATGCAAATCACGTCTCCCGACTGGCAGGACGCGGCGGTGGAAGCCGATCGCGGGCCGGCACCACCGATGCTGCTGCTCTCGATGCCCGGCAACATCCTCCGGATTCCTTTGAATGAGATCAATGGCGCCGTCCGCGTGGCCGGCGTCGAAGCATCGGATGGATCGCCTCGAGGGATGGCGCAATCCGCGCGCGACCGGGACGGCATAATGGCGCTCGCGCAAAGGCTCCATCTCGCGGTCGTGTCCGGGTCGGACAATCACGGGTGGGGAAGGACCGCACCCGCCTGGAGCGTGCTGCGCATTTCCGGCTGGCGCAACATGACGCCGGCGGATCTGGACATCGCCATCCGCAGCACGATCGTGGCGCGAGGCCCGCAGGCGATACAAGTGATCGCTCGAAGAACGGCCCCCGTGCCCCAAAACAGAGTTGAAGCCGCGCTCGCCGGAATCGTGATCGCGGTAGTGATGATGCGGACGATGAACATTACGGACCGTCTATCGTGGATTGCCTGGAGCTGGGGTCTCTGCGTCTTGTCGCTCGCCAATGCCCGCAGGAACAGGTACAGGCTGCGCTCCCGAGCCAGGAAGAGAACGGACAGGAAGTTGAGGCCCGTCGTCGACGCGGCCGCGTAGTGATGGAGCTTTCAGCAAGTTGACGTCGACTCCCCCGCGCAAGCCTGGCACGACCCACCGCGTACGCGACTGGTTAGGAAAGCTGATCACGTTCTGGACATTGATCGCGGTGGTGTCCGCGATCGCAATCAGCGTGTTCGCGGACCTGGGCGAAGACGTCGCGGAAAAATCGACGACCGTCTTCGACAACACCGTGCGCGCGTGGGTGATCTCGCACCAGAATCCCGTCGTATACAAGATCGCGTACGCGTTGACGTGGATCGGTTCTCCGACTGTAATGGTGCTGCTGGCAGTTGCGGCCGGCGTTTGGTTCTATGGGCGGCAAGGGCGCAGCAAAGCCGGGGTCGTGATTGCCGCTCCGGCGGTCGGGGGTCTGCTCTCCGGCGTCGTCAAGGTTGCCTTCGGTCGCGTGAGACCCGCGGGCGCCGCCATCCTCAACGAACGGACCTACTCCTTCCCGAGCGGACATGCCACGACTTCGGCGGCGGTGGTCGTGACTCTCTGCTACGTGATGGCGCGCGAGGGCATGATCTCGTGGAGGATGGCAATTGCGATTGGCGCGGGCGTTCCACTTGCCGTCGGACTCACTCGCCTGTATCTCGACGTCCACTGGACCACGGACGTTATCGGCGGCTGGACCGTCGGGCTCTTCGTCGCGGCGATGAGCGCGGCTCTCTATGAGTATCTGCGGAGAAGTGCTCCACCCGGCGTGAGCAGTGTTGGCGCCACCGGAGAGAACTGACCGGCACCGCCGCCAGGTCAGTGCTTGAGCGCAGTCTCGACGCGCTTCAGCAGCTGCGCGCGCGCCGCTCGATCGAACAGACGACCGTTCGCAATCACAGCCGAGATGCGGCGCGTATTGCGGATGTCGGTGAGAGGGTCCGCATCGAGCAGAACGAGATCCGCGACTTTCCCCTGAGCGACAGTTCCGAGCGAGTCGAGGGCGCCGAGGAATTCCGCTGGATTGTAGGTCGCGGCGCGAAGTGCTTCCAGGGGCGTGAGCCCGGAACGCACCAGCAGCTCGAGCTCCTCATGGAGGCTGAACCCGGGATAGACGAAGGCCTGCGGCATGTCGGTGCCCGCCAGCAGCTTGACGCCCGCGTCCTTCAAGTCACGCGTGCGATCGAAGCTGAAGTAGCTCCGTACGACCATTGAATCGGCCGGCGTCACGCGTGCCGATTTGTGCAGCCATCCTCCCTGCACCAGCCCGGGAACGTATTTCGACCACTCGGGATGGGTGCTCGCGCTGTCGAACGCGTGCGCGTATGGCTGATAAACGACAAGCGTAGGAGTGACCCAGGTATGGTTGCGCGCAAGCGTCGCGATGACTGACTTGCAGCGGGCCGGATCGTAGAATGTTCGGATGAGGCGCGCCTGAGCCCTGATCATGTCGAGCTGATCGGGCTCTGAGTCAGTCGTGTCGCCGAATCGCGCGCGCAAAAGGCTGTCGCGGGACGTGCAGGCGCGCATCAGGTCATCCTCGTGCTCGATGCTCCGCTCTCCCGCATCCGACGCTTCTATCACGCTCACCGAGTACGGAACGTGTCCCGCGAACGGCACCCCAAGCTTTTTCGCCTCGCGTGCAATTCCGAAGTAGGCCGATCGTGGGACCCACGAATAAGTCTTGATGAAGTCGGCGCGACGAGAGCCATCCTTCCTTCGCGCGAGAGTGTCTACAGCTCTGACTCCGTCTTCTTCCGTGACGACGTGGGCGACGAAGCGCGCCTTATTGACTGCACCGTCCACTCGCGCGCCGGCGACCAGGCGAGGTCCGATCTCCCGACCCGCGGCGATGTCCGACCTCCACCGGAGCGTCGTGTCGATGTACCAGCCCATGTCGCGCGCGCCGGTCACGCCATTCGCGATCATGAGCGGCCCGGCAAACTCGGAGAACACCCAGACGAAGCCGTGAACGTGCATGTCCCAGAGGCCGGGGATCAGAAACTTTCCTCGACCATCGACTACCGTGGCGCCGGAGGGAATCTTCGCTGACGCCGCGGGACCGGCGTAGGTGATTCGATTGCCCGTCACCAGAACCGTGTTATCCGGGCGCGTCGCCCCACTGGCGACGTCGATCACCGAAACGTGGGTGATCGCGATTGTGTTCTGTGCGGTGCCGCCGGCGCAAGCCGCGGCCGCGAGCAGCGCAATCGCGGTCCCCCAGCGTACTACCTGGCCGTGCGCTTTACTCGCCAGGTTCCTGTCTGCGGTGCGGCTGTTTGTGAGCCACGCGTGACGAACGTTCCGTCGATCGTGTCCCCGTTGACCCGGCCCGTGAACGTGGTCAAGACGGAGCAGTCGCACTGGGGATCCCGATAGGCATCCAGCACGCCGCTCACAGTGTCGCCGCTCACGCGCACCAGTTTGATCGTGAGCACCTGCGAGCCGCCCGCCGGGTTCTGCATTGACGTGCCCGCAGTCGTCGAGGCGCTGTACGGCATCAGCGCTTTGCCGTAACCGCGCGGGATCATCACGACGTCTCCGTTCGCGGCGTCGCCCGCGGGCGACAGGTTGAACACGATGCTCCCGCTCCTGCCAGTCACGGGACTGTTGTACTCGCCCGTCCACTTCCCCGCCAGCGATGCGCGATCGCCCGAGTCGCCGGTGACGGTGATCGGCGTCGGCTTTGACGCGCACGCCAACGCGACCGTTGCGAGCGCTGCAAGGCAAGTTTGAGTGATCTTCACGGACCCTCCTCAGGTTGAAAGCGTTCGATAGAAGGGTGGGTAGCAGTAGTGTGGCTCGGATCAATGTGTTGCGCTAGACCCGAGTCCGCAGCGTGCTTGGGGCCAACGTCGATCGGTTCTCCCTTATTGGCGAGCCAGTGTGCGCGCCGTATTATTCCAACGTGGCGCGTTCACTTTGGTCTCGCATTCTCGTCGGCGCGTGGGGTGTCTGGCTCACCACCGCGCTTTCCGGCGTGGCGGGGCCACACATGTCCCACGGTGCCGCCGGTCATCTCGCGCACACTCACGGACACGGTCCGCGAGCGGCTTCTTCCCACCTGACGCATGCCGTAACCGCAGGCACACCCGGGCACGCTGGTCATCACGAAGCTCAAGGCACCGACCAGTCGAGCGAAATTGCCTCAACGGGTGATTCGGATCGCGCACCGGTTGGCTTCGCTTGCCTCGAGCAGTGCTGCTGTGGTGCCCCGCTCGCAATTGTTACCCGAGCCGTCGGGCTTCGCACCGCTGCCCCAGGCGGCGTCCTCCTCCGGCGCTACGCCGAATCTGTCATCGCGCATTTTCGGTGGGCACATTCTCAACCGTTTGCCAACGGTCCTCCCCGCTCGGCGTAGCTCACAACCTCGGATGTAGCTAGAGCGTCGAGTCGCAAATGCGGCTCGGCTGAGTCCGCGTCCCTCGCGCCGGTTGACGATTTCCGACCGAGCCGGGCTCCGGTCCATGATCCTCGCGCATCCCGGATTCGATTTCACGGTCCATTGGGAGGACCTGTGTTTCTCAATTCTCTGTCTGTGCGAGCATCACTCGCCCTTGCGATGATTTTATTGCTGGTCGCGCCAAGCGTTGCTCGCGCCCAGGATACGACTAGTGCAGCTCATCGCGACACGATTCGCGTCGATTCCGCCACGCGGTTGAGAGCCGTCACTATTGTCGCAACGCCGGCGGAGCGATCGGAGCCGCTAAATGCGAGCCACATCGATGCGTCAACAATTCGGCTGACGCCGGCAATCAGTCCGTACGATCTGCTTCGTCAAACGTCCGGCGTGGAGGTGCATCAGCAGGGACAAGGTCCCGGGTTCGCGTCGGACGCGTCGCTGCGCGGGTTCAGCTCCGACCATTCCACGGATCTCGCTTTGTGGGTGGACGGGGTGCCGATCAATGAGGCGATGAATGGCCACGCCGAAGGATACAACGACTGGGCGGTTCTCTTCCCCGGTGGGATTCATGACATCGATGTCCTCCATGGTCCGACCAGCGCGCTTTTTGGCAATTTCGCGCTCGCTGGCGTGGTGAATGTTCGCACGCTGGAGCGAATGAGAGGAACAGAAATCACGGCAAGCGGCGGGTCATTCGGCCGGGCCGACGTGATGGGTTTGACCGGGTTCGACCATGGCGCGAATGGCGGCGTTCTGGGAGCTCGATACGAGCGAGAAGATGGATTTCGCCCGAATGCACGGTTCAACGTCGGACAGGGTCACGCGCGAATCGTGCGCGATCTTTCTCCCGGCGTCACAGTGGACGGTGGCGCCGAAGTCTATGGCGGCAACTGGAGATCGCCCGGTTTTCTCAGCCAGGACGAATTCGACGCGCGTGAATACGACATAGTATCGAACCCGACTGACGGCGGTTACAAACGACGCGCGCAAGAGCGCGTGAGCCTGCGGGTTCTCTCCGGGGACATGTTCTGGCGGACCACCGCTTACTCCACCCAGGGCCGGTGGCAGCTTTTTCTCACCATCCCCCCAGCTGGCGGCCGCTTCGAAGGCACGGGCAGTCAGACCGAAGAGGAGGATTCACGTCTCGGGTTTGGCGCGACCAGCGCGGTCACCTGGGCGCTGCCCAAAGGCGAAATCACATTCGGCGGCGAGACGCGATGGGACCGCTCCCACTATCAGAATTATTTCACCACTGCCCGCGTGCGGGACTCGGTCGCGGAGCTGGTGACGGGACGTCAGATTCTCGCCGCCCCGTTCCTGCAATCGTATCTCAACCTCACGGATCGCCTCCGCCTGGACATCGGGGCGAGGTATGACTTCCTCACCACGCATTCCATACCCGATGGTGGAAGCTCTGAAAGCGCCAGTCACGGAGTCTTCTCCCCCAAGTTCGGGGCGTTGGTTCACGTCGCGCCACCGCTGGGAGTTTATGGCAACGTGTCGCGCGGCTTTCGCTCGAGCGACGGCGTCATTGGAGACCCTACGCTCGTCCCCATCACCGCGTGGGCGTACGAGACAGGCGTCAAGATGGATTACAAGGGATCGAGCGCGTCTGCTGCGCTCTTTCGGATGGATGTGAGCAACGAGCAGACATTCAATCCCGTGACACTCGAATCGACGAGCGGTGGCGCGAGCAGACGGCAGGGTCTCGAACTGGACTGGCGAACCAGCGCGATTCACGAGATGGCTACTCTGTCCGGAGACTGGACCTTCAATGACGCGCGGTATCGAAGCATTGTCGCCGGGCCGGGCGAGGGCGGCGAGCCGCCAGTGGCGCTGAACGGGCTTCGCGTCTATAACACTTCCAAGTATCTGGGCACTGCCGCCCTCGATCTGACGATCCCCGCCTCGACGTGGCGGGTTCGCATCAGTGGGAATTGGGTGGGCGGTTATTCTCCGTTCGATCAGCCCGGCGTCGTGTTGGGCGGTTATGGACTAGCGCACTTGAGTCTATCGTGGACGCTCGGCGCGCTCGGCGCCGACCTTGGCGTACGTAATCTCTTCGATCGTGCATATCCGGAGCTTGTCGCCGGCGACGTCGTATCGCCGGGGCAGCCTCGTACCGTCTTCATCACGCTGCGGGCTCGGAAATGATCAAGGCGCGGCATCGCACAATCCCCCGATCACTTCCGTGACGCCGTTAATGGGGAAAAAACAATCCCGCAGGATTCGCGGGATTGTTTAATCGGCGTACAGGAGCTGATGCTGTGCTCAGCTCGCTGGCTTCAGACCTGTCGTTACCCAGTTGGCAAGCGTCTGGAATGAGCTCACGACCAGCGCTGTCGGGAAGTTGCAATGGCCGTAGTTCGCTACTCCGCGCTGCAGGAGCATGGCCGAAGCGCCAGCGGACGCCGTCGTCCGGGCGAAGGCCGGCTCGTGAAAGAACGGGACGAGCGGATCCCAGAAGTTGTGAACGCTCACGACTGGAATCTTGAGATCGCCCGTCGGCACATAGTACTTGTCGAGATAGTTCTGGGCGTCGGGTGTTATGTCGTAGCGCGTCACGCCCGCGTTGGAGCCGGCGATCATCGAAGCGATGAGCGGCACGAGCGCCGGATCCGGAACAGCCGGCGTTCCCATTGTGTAGACCGTTTCACGGTTGTCGTAAGGCGAGTGGCCGTGCGTGCGATCAACCACGTCCGGAGTCCCGAGTTGTTGATAGTACAAGGCGGTGATCAGTGACCCGACCAGCGTCTGGAAAGCGAGGCTCGACGGATCGCCCAGGTTCCCACTCGGCACGTACGCGAGCGGTGTCTGAGCCGTGCTCGCGATCGCGTACAACCCGAGCGTGGCTCGCGGATTCGCCGCGGTTGGTGTGATCGCGCCGATCACGCGCGCCTGCAACTCAGGGAGAGTCAGGGCCGGACTCGGCACCGAAATCACATTGCCCGGGAGTACGCCGGGATAGTAGGTGTCGAACAGCGCGCGCACGTCGCCGACGTACTGGAGCTCGAGCGGCGTTCCTCCGACCATGCCGCACATCGCCAACACGCCATCGTATTGCTGCGGGAATCGCTCGCCGAGGTCCAACGCGACGAGCGCGCCAAGCGAGTAGCCCGCGAGATAATTCCGCTGCGCCTTCCCGGGCAGCTCGGAGCCCAGGAGACCGCGCAGCTGGTGAGTGCGCTGCGAACCGTCCTTGACAGCCAGCCCGTTCTCCGAGAAGCTCGAATACGCGAAGGCATAGCCCAGAGCACCGAGCGCATCCCGCACCTCGAAGAAATTGTCCTGATTGTTATCGAGTGAAATGGGGTCGAGCGGCGGCCGAATACCATGGGCGTAGTAGATCGCGTCGCCGTTCCAATGCGCGGGGATATAGAGCGCGTAGAGCGACCCCGGGCCGGTCTCACCCTCAACGACCTTGGCCCAGGGGCCCGAGGTCGGGGCTGTGACTCTCGCGGTCCGGACTCCCACGTCAAGGGAGGGAGCGACCGGTGATTGATCCGTACAGGAGATTGCCGCCAGCAGGATCCCGGTCAGCGTGGGAAGAGATGTGTATCGCATGGTTACCTCATGAGGGGGGGAGGTCGCACCGTTCGAAGGTCCGACGTTACCCGCTTAGGGCTCTCCACCCCCTCCGTCATATTACGTATGCGCCGGCCACAAACGACGTAGACGCCTCCTGCCCAGCGCGTCGACAACGCCGGCTCAAAAACAAAAAAGTCCGGTCACCGGTGGCGACCGAACGCTTCTAACATGGCGGCGCGTGGTAGCTTGCCGGAGCGGACATTCACTCAGGGGGATCTAGATCCCGCCAGTAGTTTTGACTTGCCCGGCACTCACTCCGAAGTTCGCAATCCGCCATCTCTTCTGTGAGTCGGCGAAGCTGGTCTTCCGTGAGATGAGCGCAGACACTTTTTATTCGCCGAGCTATATCCTGGCGCATGCGGTCTCTCCGAGTGACGTCCCAGGCCGTCGTCGTCATTCGGAGAGTGGTGTGGGTTCGAGGGCCCGAATAGCGGCCCTCGCGCCCATTTTCCGCGTCATGGTAATTTCGCGTTTGCCCTAGCTAGCGCAGCCAGTCACCGCAGTGCCGGTGATCGTCGCGTCGGCTTTAGCCGAGGCGTTGCCGCGGAACGTTCCACGGGTTAGGGTGATGCCCGCCCCGCCGAGAACCGTTCCGACGAGGTTTGCT
>Ga0207929_1000206_pt1 | contig 16735 bp, 7 predicted proteins | sample NGESurdeep072012_FD_184466 | JGI IMG/M metagenome (GOLD analysis project Ga0207929, IMG submission 184466) | Arctic peat soil microbial communities from Barrow, Alaska - NGEE Surface sample 53-1 deep-072012 (SPAdes) | ecosystem: Environmental > Terrestrial > Soil > Wetlands > Peat ... | reverse complement strand
GGGCCGCGTGAAACGCGGCCCTGTCGGGACGCCTGGCCCGCTCGCTGCGCTCGGGGCCTTCGCTCTCGGGGCGAAGGCGAGCACAGCGAGCCAAGTCGTCCCGACTCGCGCCGTTGAACTTCCCACCCGACTAGCGCCGTCGCCGTTCTCATTCGCAGCCCGGCATCCGGAACGCTCCGATCTTCGTCGAGTAGTTCGTCGCACCCGTCTTCAGATAGTCGCCCACATACCAGACCGTGCAATCGTCGTTGGGATCGATCGCTGTCTGCGAGTAGTCCTCCCAGCGCAGGGTGTTGAGCTGCGAGGCCTCGCCCTCGACGAGCACCGTCTCGTGCAGGGTGAGCTGGCCCGGCGGGTCGCTGGCGAGACGGCCGGCGAACCGCTGGCCGGCGAAGTTCGGCGAACCGCCGAACGAGTAGCCGATGCCGATGTTCCCCTTGGCGTCCATCGCCGGGCTCGGAAGCCAGCGATAGAACTCATCCGGCGCGTAGGTCCCCTGCTGGTAGACGGTCGGGTTGCGCTTGCCGTCGAGCCGGAATTCGTACCACCGCACGCCGCCCCCGCCCGCGCTCGAGTTCACCGAATGCGCGGCAATGAGTGACTCCTGTTTCCCGAAGCGACGATAGATCACGCGGGCCATGAGCTTGTCGCCCTGCGCGTCGAGCCGGCGGTCGGTGCCGGGCTGCGGCACGCAGCTCGTGAGCTGGCCGTCGCACAGGTAGTGGTAGGGGGCCACGGGAATCTTCACCGGGCCGGTGAGCGCGGTCTTCGACGTGTCCTTCCAATCCACGTGAAAGGTCCACGCGTAGATGCCGTCGTCCTCCATCACCTTGTTCAACTGCGCGCCGCCGGCGGCCAGGACGATGTTGGGCGCCCCCGCGGGCGGTAGCTGCTTGCCGTCGACGTCGGCGTTGTTGAGGAAGTTCACCCCGTCGACGATGATGCACTGCTCCGTCGCATCCTCGCCTCGCAACATCTTGGCGCGGTCCACGACGCAATCCTGCTTCTGGATGACCTGGTCGCCGGTGCTGGTGGGGATGTAGTAGCCGTCGGGCCACACGGCGGGGCGCGGATAGTCCGGGAAGAGAGGCCGCACGAAGTGATACCGGTAGTACGGTCCGAACGGATCGGGGCCGACGCTGACCGCGTAGCACATGCCGTATGATCCCTTCTCCGCCGGCGGCCGGGCGCCGCGCCGCTCGGGCGTAGACGTCGAGGGGGCGACGGGGGGCGTGGGCGGGGCATGCGGCGGCTCGTAGAGCGGCGTGGCGCTGCCGGGCTGGCCCGCCTTCCCGGGCTCGCTGTGTCGCGCCGGCTCGCCGGACTTGCCCGGCTCCGGTTCGTGCGCCTGCAGCGGAGCACGCGAGAAGAGCGGCATCACGATGAGCCAGCGGTCGGCGAGCTGGTCGTAGCGCGCGACGGCGTCGCCGTTGGGGCGCGCCTCGCACGGGCCGCCGAAGCCCTTGAACACGTTGTTCGTGCCGACGGGGCCGTAGAGCGCCGTGCCCGTCTCCTTGTACTTGCGTCCCTTCTTCGTGAAGATCGCCATGCGCGAGTTCACGATCTGCATGACGTGATCGGGGCCGACGGCCAGCGAGTTGTCGGAGGGGTTCCGGCCGCTCGCGCTTCCCTGAGGACCGACGAAGCCCTCGCCGAGTCCCTCGAACTGCGCCACGAGAGTGGCGCCGGGCCGCGTGCCCTGCGTCGTCTGCTCCACCGCCGTCGATCCGGCGGGCGTGGTCATGACGGGCAGGGTGGCCGCGGTGTCGTGCTCGCCTTCCTCGCGCTCCTTCTCGTCCATCTCCGCCGGCGTCTCCGGTGCGAGTGCGTTGGCCGGAACGCGAGCGATTCCCCCCTCGATCGATTGCTCGAGCTCGGGCGCAACCAGGGGCAGCGACAGATCGTGCGCGACGGCGTGGTTCACCGTCAGCGTCGAGGGTGACGTCACGGCGACCTGCGCCGTGGTGGATGCGCCACGATCACGCACGATGGCGATCGCCGCGGCGACGCAGACGACGAGCGCGACGGCGACGGGTCCGGTGCCGCGCCGGAACGACTTCCCCTGGCGCGTCATGGCTGGCGCGCCTCGGCCGGGGCATTCGCATCGCGCGTCAGGACGTAGAAGTTCTCATCCACCTTCACCACCGGCGCGCTGGCGGTGGTGGCCGTCGCCGTCTGCCACGTTTCGGTGGGATGGAGGGTGAGAGAGCGGCTCCCACCGAGGGAGACGCGCACCGGCATCGCGAATCCGGGGACGACGTCCGCCCAACGATAGGCGACCTCGTGGCCGGTGACCTTGTACTCGAACATGGGAATCCGGGTTGTGGTGAGATATTGGGCGAAGACCGTGCTCAGGTCGATACCGGCCTGTTTAGTGATGTAGGTGCGGACCTGCTCGCCTGTTACGGTCTGATGCCGGAAGGTGCTGTTCAGTCCCCGCAGAATGCCCCGCCACTTCTCGTCGTCGTTGACGATCTGGCGGATGGTGTGGAGCATGTTGCCGCCCTTGTAGTACATGTCGCCCGACCCGTCCTTGTTCACACCGAAGGGCCCCACCACGGGGCGGTCGTTCGTGACCAGCTTGCGCGTGCCGATCACGTATGCCGCGCCGGCCGCCTTGCCGAACTGGCACTCGGTGTAGAGGTTCTCCGCGTAGTTCGCGAACGCCTCGTGGATCCACATGTCGGCCGCGTCCTTCGTGGTGATGTTGTTGCCGAACCACTCGTGGGCGCTCTCGTGGACGATGATGAAGTCCCACTTGAGCCCCCAGCCGGTCGTCGAGAGATCGCGGCCGAGGTAGCCGTTGGCGTAGTGGTTCCCGTAGGCCACGGCACTCTGGTGCTCCATGCCGAGATGCGGGGTTTCAACCAGCTTGTACCCGTCCGCGTACCATGGATATGGACCGAACCAGTGCTCGAAGCAGCGCAGCATCGGCGTCACCTGCTGGAACTGCCGCTTGGCCGCCGCGAGATGATACGTCAGCGGCCAGAAGTCGAGGGTGAGCCGTCCGTCTTCACCGTCGAACGTCTCGCCATAATGCGCGTAGCGACCGGCATTGACGGCGACGTCGTAGTTGTTGATCGGGCTCGTGACGAACCACTCGTACGTCGTGGTGCCGTCGGCATTGGGAGTGGTGCGTCGCAGCCGGCCGTTGGAGACGTCGACGATGCCGTTGGGCACCGTGATCGCTACACGTTGGCTGTCCGGTTCGTCGGCCAGGGCATCCTTGTTGGGCCACCAGCCGCTGGCGCCGAATCCTTCCACCGCCGACGCGATCCACGGCGCACCCAGACTGTCGTGCGCCCAGACGAGGCCGCCGTCCCACGGGGCGCGGTGCGCCGCGCGCGGCTGGCCATGATAGTAGACGATGACGCTGTTCCGGTCGCCGGCGCGCTGCGCGTCGGCAAGGGTGACGAAGAAGGCGTCGCCGTCGCGCCGGTAGGTGAGATGGCGGCCCCCCTGCACCATGCTGTCCACCTCGAGCGGCCGCCGGAGGTCGATCTGCATCTCCGGTGCGGCGGGCGGCTGGAGCACGCGGTAGGTGATGCCGGTGGATCCGCGGACGCTGCTGTCGGCCGGTTGCACGGCGACGTGCAGATCATAGAAGGTGACGTCCCACCAGGCGCGTTGCGGCGTGATCGTGCCGCGCAGGGTGTCCGCGTGGGTGAACCGCGTCGGGTCCTGCGCGCCAGCGGGCCGGGGCGAGGCGATCAGCATCGACAGTCCCAGGCAGGCGAGCGGCGTGAGCGAGCGCATGATCTGCTGAGTGGAAGGCGGTGTGGGGTCGGCGTCGCCGGGGAGCGACGGAGGGTGGGGGGACGGATGGCAGCGGTAGTATCTTCGACGCGAGCCGGCGCGTGGTGGACGCGCTGGCAACGAGGGTATTGCGCCCCCGCTTTACATATAGTATCCAATGTTCCACCCGCTCGCGATAGCGCGGTGCCCCACCCCGCCCGTTGCGCGCCGACGCCCCGCCCCCCTCTGAGGATGTCCATGCCCTGGATCCGCTGCGCACGATCCCCCCGCCGGCGCGCCCACGCGCTCGCCGCCGGATTGGCTCTCCTGCTCGCCGCCGCCCCCGCTGCCGCAGGCGCCCAGGCGGCGAACGTGGCCGACTCGGCGGGCCTGCACCGCATCTTCGCCTCGCGGGAGTTCGTGGGCGAAGATGCCGGCCGCACCCAGTGGCTCGACGGCACCAGCTACTCCGCCGTGGAGCCGGCGGCGGACGGTGGCGCCGAGATCGTCCGCTACGACGCCGCCTCCGGGCGGCGCGACGTGCTCGTGGCCGCCCGCCAGCTCCACCCGCCGGGAAGCGCCGAGCCGCTCGAGATCGAGGACTACGATCTGTCCCCCGACCACCGGAAGCTCCTGATCTTCACGAACTCGAAGAAGGTGTGGCGAGCGAACACCCGCGGCGACTACTGGGTGCTCGACATCGCGAAGAATTCGCTGCACAAGCTCGGCGGCCCGTCGGCGCAGCCGTCCACCCTCATGTTCGCCAAGTTCTCTCCGGCGAGCGACCGGGTGGCCTACGTCCGCGCCGGCGACCTGTACGTGGAACCGGTGGCCGGCGGCGCCCCGACCCGGCTCACCCGCGACGCGTCGCGCACGATCGTCAACGGCACCACCGACTGGGTCTACGAGGAGGAGTTCGGGCTGCGCGACGCCTTCCGCTGGTCGCCCGACGGCCGCGCGATCGCCTATCTGCAGTTCAACATGGCCGGCGTGCGCGACTACCTCCTGATCAACGACACCGACTCGCTGTACTCGTTCGTCACGCCGATCCAGTATCCCAAGGCGGGACAGACCAATTCGGCGGTGCGCGTCGGCATCGTGAACGCGGTGGGCGGGCCGACGACGTGGGTCACGCTCGCCGGCGATGCGCGCCAGATGTACGTGCCGGCGTTCGAGTGGTCGGGGTCGTCGGACGTGTTCATCCAGCACATGAACCGGCACCAGGATCGGGACGAAGTGCTGCTCGCCAATGCGCGGACCGGTGTGGCGCGCTCCGTGCTCGTGGACAGCGACAGCGCATGGGTGGACGTCAACGACGACATCCGCTGGATCGATGGTGGCCGCCGCTTCCTCTGGCAGAGCGAGCGCGACGGCTGGCGCCACGTGTACAGCGTGTCGCGCGACGGCAAGGAGATGACGCTCGTCACGCCCGGCGCGTACGACGTGGTCTCGGTGGCGGGGCTGGACGAAGCGAACGGCTGGCTCTACGTCATCGCCTCCCCCACCGACGCGACGCGGCGCTACCTCTACCGTGTGTCGCTCGCCGCCCCCGGAGCCCCCGAGCAGGTCTCGCCGGCCGTCGCCGGCACGCACGGCTACAACGTGTCGCCGAGCGGCCAGTGGGCGCTGCACACCTTCTCCACCTTCGACACGCCGCCCACGACGGACGTCGTCGCGCTGCCGTCGCACCGCGTCGCGCGCACCCTCGTCACCAACGCGCCGCTGCGCAGCCGGGTCGCCACCCTCGTGGGCAACGATCCGGTGGAGTTCTTCAAGGTGACGACGCCGAAGGGCGTCACCCTCGACGGCTGGATGATCCGGCCCGCTAACTTCGACTCGACGAAGCGCTATCCCGTGCTCGTCAACGTGTACGGCGAGCCGGCGAGCCAGACGGTTGTCGACCGCTGGGGAGGATCGGGTGCGCTCTGGCACCGGATGCTGGCGAACCTCGGCTACCTCGTGGTGAGCTTCGACAATCACGGCACCCCCGCGCCTCGGGGCCGCGAATGGCGCAAGATCATCTACGGTGCGATCGGTCCCCTCTCCAGCCAGGAGCAGGCCGACGCGATGCAGACGTTGGCGCGCTCGCGCTCCTACATCGATTCCACGCGGGTGGCGATCTGGGGCTGGAGCGGCGGCGGCTCGAGCACGCTCAACGCCATGTTCCGCCACCCCGACGTCTACAGGGTGGGCATGGCCGTCGCGCCGGTGCCCGACCAGCAACTCTACGACTCGATCTACGAGGAGCGCTACGTGGGGCTGCCGCAGGAGCACCCCGAACGCTACCGCGTCAGCTCGCCGATCAACTTTGCCGAGGGATTGCGCGGAAAGTTGCTCGTGGTGCATGGTTCCGGCGACGACAACGTGCACTACCAGGGTACCGAGCGGCTGGTCAATCGGCTCGTCGCGCTCGGCAAGCAGTTCGACTTCATGGCGTACCCCAATCGCACGCACTGCATCTGCGAAGGATCCGGCACCACGCTCCACGTGTACTCGCTGCTCACCCGCTACCTGACCACCAACCTGCCCGCCGGCCCTCGCTGACGGCGCCTCACCCGATCCGATGCAGACTCCAGAACCGACTCACATGATGGACGCGAAGACGGTGTTGTTCATCGCGCTCGCCGCGATGACGCTGTTCTACCTCGCCGTGCTGGCCGCCGGCGTGCGGCGCGCCAAGCAGGATGGCGGCGAGCCGACGGCGCCGACGCTGGGCGGCACCCTCACCGGCGCCATCGCCAACTTCTTCGACACGCTCGGTATCGGCTCCTTTGCCACGACCACGGCCATCTTCCGCCACTGGAAGATCGTGCGCGACGAGCGCATGCCGGGAACGCTGAACGTGGGCAATACCCTGCCGACGATCGCCCAGGCGTTCATCTTCACGCGTCTCGTGCCGGTGGACGCGCGCACCCTGGTGCTGATGATCGCCGCCGCCGTGCTCGGCGCCTGGCTGGGCGCCGGCGTGGTGTCGCGGTGGCCCCGCAGCCGCGTGCAGTTCGGCATGGGGCTCGCCATGTTCGGTGCCGCGCTCCTGATGCTCGCCGCGCAACTGCAGATCGTGCCAGCCGGCGGCGAGCTGCTTCGCCTGGACGGATCACGGCTCGTGGCCGGCCTGATCGGCAACTTCGTGCTCGGCGCATTGATGACGGTGGGCATCGGTCTCTACGGGCCGTGCATGATTCTCGTGAGCCTGCTGGGGATGACGCCCACCGCGGCCTTTCCGATCATGATGGGCTCGTGCGCCTTCCTGATGCCGGTAGCCAGCGCCCGTTTCATCCGCGAGCGCGCCTTTGACGCGCGGGCGGTGATCGGCATGGCGATCGGCGGCGTTCCCGCCGTGCTCGTCGCCGCGTTCCTCGTCAAGTCACTGCCGCTGTCGGCGGTGCGCTGGCTGGTGGTGATCGTGGTGACGTACACCGCCGCCACACTGCTCATGGCGGCCCGAAGGGAACGGACGGCATCCATTGCCGCCAACGCGGAGATGGAGAAGGCAACTATATGACTGATTCGGTTCCGCCACTACACCCGCCACATGCGACCCCTCTCATACGAATGATGCGATCAACTCTCGGAACCGGCGCGCTCGTGCTCGCCTTCGGCGCGCTCGCCTGCAGCAACGCATCCGGCCAGGCAACGCGCACGAGGCCGGCGCCCGCTTCGGCCACCGCCGCGGCCCCGCGCAGCGTGTTGTTCAATCCCGGACGACCCGTTCTGGAAGGAGCAGGCGCCCGCCAAGTTTCGCGTGCTGATGGAGACCACCCGCGGCCCGTTCACGATGGAGCTGACGCGGGCGCTCTCGCCGATCGGCGTCGATCACTTCTACAACCTGGTGCGGGCCGGCTACTACGACGACTCGCGGTTCTCGCGCACCAACGCTGGCTGGATCGTGCAGTTCGGTGTCGCCGGCGATCCGCGGGTGTCGGCCGTGTGGAAGGACCGCCGCATTCTCGACGACTCGGTCCGCGCGAGCAACGTCCGCGGCTCATTCACCCAGCGCTTTGCGTCCCATCCCAGCCGATCGCCGCGCAAGGGATCAGTCCGAGCTACGTCGCCGGGCTACAATGGCGGTCCATCGGCCCCTACCGCTCCGGTTATATCTCCGCGGTGGCCGGCATCCCCGGCGACCCCACAACCTATTACGCCGCCACACCGGAAGCCGGTATCTGGAAGACCACGAGCGGCGGCACGGTATGGGATCCTGTCTTCGACGACACGCACGTAGCATCGGTCGGCGCGATCGCCGTATCTCCGTCCAATCCCAACGTTGTCTACGCCGGGACTGGCGACGCTTCCGGATGGTCGTTCAGCCCGGGGAACGGAGTCTACAAGACAATCGATGCTGGAAAGACATGGACCAATGTAGGTCTCGAGAAAACGCGCTACGTCAACGCAATAATCATAGATCCCCAAAACCCGGACAATGTTCTCGCCGGTTCGTTTGGCGCGCCACAATCTGGTGGCCCCGCGAACGACGCGCGTGGCGTGTATCGCTCGACCGACGGCGGCCACGCCTGGAACAGGGTGCTCTACGTTGACGCGTACACCGGCGTGAAAAACATGACGTACGACTTTGACGATCCATCGCTCGTCTTCGCGGCATTCCAACGCGGCACGAACGGCGTCTCGCCCGCGGAGCTCGCCAGGCTGTCGCCACTCGGCAGTGGCATCTACAAGTCTACCGATCATGGCGCCACATGGGCGCGACTCGCCCAGACTGGGTTACCAGCTGGCGTATCGTCTTTTCTGTTAGCAGTCGCTACCGGAACGCACGGGCAGCAGATCTACGCTGAAGCTCAAGGCGCCGGACGCGACGCTGGCGGGATTTATCGTTCCGACGATGGCGGCACAACGTGGACGCTTGGTACCAGGGAAATTGGTAGCGCCGGCGGAAATATTTACGTGGACCCCAAAAACCTCGATGTGGTCTATCTCATGGGCACCTCGGTGTACCGCTCGGTGGATGGCGGTCTCACATTCGCGTCGTACAAGGGCGGGCCGGGCGGAGACGACGAACGTCAGATGTGGATCGACCCGTCGAATCCCCGACGCATGATAATCGGCGCCGATCAGGGGCCGACAATCAGCGTCGACAATGGAAAGACATGGACCCCGTGGTTCAATCTTCCAAACGGACAGTTCTACAACGTCATAACGGATGGCGACTACCCGTATCGCGTCTGCGGCTCGCAACAGGACAGCGGCACCGCATGCGTGCTGAGTCAGAGTGATTACGGCCGGATCCGCGAGAATGACTGGTACGCTATCGGCGGATTCGAGCGCGGTGCGATCGTGCCTGATCCGCTGAATCCGCGCTGGATATATACGCAGGGCTGGTATCATGTTCTTCGTCGCTACGATAGGACGACGGGGCAGGTTGCGGTGCTGTACACGCCAACGGCTGAAGATCGTTTCGGTGGGATGCCGCCGATGGCCTTCTCACCGCAAAATCCTCGGATGATGTACATGGCGGCGCAATATCTGATGGCGTCGACTGACAGCGCGCGGACGTGGCATCACGTCAGCCCGGATCTCACAGCCGGCGGGGTTGCAGCTCCGAGCGGTCCGTCAGATCCAAGATTCCGCCACTTCGACCCGTTCATTCAGACGATCTCGTTATCGGCACTCAATGACGGCGAGATCTGGGCGGGGACAAATAATGGAGTGATTCAACTCACTCGCGACGGCGGGAAGAGCTGGACCAATGTGACACCTGCGGGACTCCCAACACGCGCGGCCATTGCGATCATCGATGCATCGCATAGCGACCGTGGCGTCGCCTACGCAGCGGTCAACGCGCCCGGTGATACGCGACCGTACATCTATCGCACAATCGATTTCGGAAAGAGCTGGACCAAGATCGTGACCGGGCTACCTGATGAAGGACTCGTGCGCGTAGTTCGCGAGGATCCCGCATCGCCCAATCTGCTATACGCCGGTACGATTACCGGTGCATGGGTGTCGTTCGATCGCGGCGATCACTGGCAGTCGTTGCAGTTGAATCTTCCGACAACTGTGGTAAGCGACATCACCGTACACAAAAGCGATATCGCTATCTCCACCTACGGCCGCGGCTTGTGGGTAATGGACGACGTCACACCGCTACGGCAGGCACGAGCAGCGGTTGCCTCCGCATCAGCGCCGCATCTGTACGCGCCGCGCGAAACCTACCGCGTACGGTGGGACAACGACCAGGATACACCCCGTCCGCCAGAGGTACCGGCCGGCGAGAATGTGCCCGAGGGTGCGATCATCTACTACCATCTGAACGCAGCTACGTCCGGTCCGATCACGCTGTCGATCCGCGATTCAGATGGCAACATGGTGCGGCAATACACCAACGTCGCCCCATCAGCAGCGTTGATGCCGAACGTTCCGACCTACTGGTTTGCGGCGCCTGAAGGACTTCCAACCACTGCGGGCCTGCATCGTGTTCTGTGGGATCTCCGCTACCCGGATCCACAGATGTTGCCGTACGGTTATTACGGTAATCTGCTCACCTATACGGAATACACGCTTACATGGCACGCGGTAAAGGGACACACGCCGCGCGTACAGCCGCCTGGCCCGATTGCAATCCCGGGCAAGTATCAGGTCGAGCTGACCGTGGACGGTCACAGGTACACGCAGCCATTCACGATCGTGAATGATCCGCGTGTGGACGTGTCGCGGAGCGGACTGGCCGCGCAGCTGCGATCCGAGCGCAGGATGACGGGCGGGATGAACGCGAGCCATGCCGCGTTCTACCAGATTGACAGCATGCGGAAAGTGCTTGCCGCGAACAGGATGAGCAGCGCCGGCAAGTCGACTGCATCCGGCATTCTTACCGCAGCACGCTCGCTCGACAAACAGCTAACCATGCTCGCCGATAGCAGCTTCGGATTGGTCAACAGGGATCTCACGCGACAACTGGAAGATGCAGACTTCGGCGACATGCCTCCTACGTCAAACAATCTCAGCACAACCGAAGCGAGCTGCCGGAAGCTGCAAGCGGCTCTTGTTGAGTTGGCTCGGCTGAGGAAGGCTGTCATACCGAAACTGAACTCGCAGCTTACCGGCGCGCGATTGACACCGCTTCCGATTGAAGCGCCACCCGCCGGCCCGGGATGCGGCGCCGGAATGGGACTGACAATTCGGTGAGCGCGCGCGACGTCAGCCACGCCGTCCCAGGTCCGTGCATACCCTCTCAATAAAAACGCCGGCAGCTCTCCTCGAGCCGCCGGCGTTTTTATGTTTTTCCACCTCCCTACACTACTGACACGTCGGAGCCGCTGCCGGATTCGTGTCCCAGTACACACGAGTACTGAAATCATCCGGTCCCTGACGTGCAATCGCTGCGTTCAGGTTCTCGGCATTGACCGCCGCTTCGGTGGTCGAGTAGTAGTAACGCCGAGGGATGTACGGAACGATGGTATTCGGTCCCGGAATCACATTGGCCGGTTGGCACGTGCGGCGCCATTCGATCCACGCCTGCGCATCATCGGAGAACAACGCGATCCACTTCTGCGTCGCGATCTGCTTGAGGCCCGCCGTCCCTCCCTTGTAAGCAATATCGGGACTCGCCATGAACGCGCTGATGGCCGCTGCATCAATGATCCCCCACTGCTCCATCGACGCCTGTATCGCATTGTTGTAGTCCGTCGCCGCTTCCCCTGCAGAGAGGCCGCCCAGGCCGCGCTCGGCGGCCTCGGCCTTGATGAACAGCAACTCGGCGTACGTCATCAGATATGACGGTGTCGCCAGGCCTGCGGATGTGCCGAACGTTCCGTACGATGTTACTCCAGGATAGAATATCGTCCCGGGCCGCGACGCCTTGCGGTACCATACATTCGCCGAATCCTGCGTGAGCGCAGCTGGCATTCCACCGTATCCGCCCGGATATGCAGAGGAGTCGACGACGGGCTGTCCGTACACGCGGATACGAGGATCGTTGGTCATCAACGACGTCATTGTGCGAGCAAGCCGGCCATCGTCGCGCTGCTTCAGATTGTCGGCGAACGGATTGTCGTTCACACCGTCGCCCGGCCAGACCAGCTTTGCATTGTCAGCATTCGACTGGAACACGCCGCCAGCATCACTGAATGCCGCCCTCAGCTCCGCGTCTGCAAGCGCCGGATCCACATTGACCAGACGCAACGCGTAACGCGCGTGTAATGAATTGCCAAATTCGCGCCACTTGGCGAGACTCCCGCCGTAGATGGGATCAGACGAGCCAAGGCCGGGCGCGCCCGCCGTTGCGCCAGCCATGGCGGTCGCAGCGTCCTTGAGTGTGACGAAGAAGCCGGCGTAAATATCCTTCTGCGCATCATACTTCGGCGTGACTATGCCGGAGTCTGCGCGTATGGCCTCAGAGTAAGGCACGTCGCCCCACTGGTCCGTGAGATAGCTGAAGTCCCACGTCTGAAGGACCATCGCGGGCCCGTAAACGCCGGCGTCTCCCGCAGCGATTCCCTTCGCTATGACCTGCCGGAGATCCGGGAGGTCATTCGTGTACGGCGCGTTGAAGTTGCCCGATGTACCGTCCGCCTGAAGACTGATGTATGAGTCGTCAGTTGGATACGTTGTGTTCGCGAGCTGCTGCGTGATGATCGCCGCTCCACCGAACCCAACCCAGCGTCCCACCGATGCCGCCGTTGCGCTTGTGAAGAGCGCTCCTGCTGGTGCACTGGTTGGATCGTTTGGATTTCGATTGGCGGTGGTGATGTTGTCTGTGTTACACGCCACAGCGCCAGTCATGAGCGCGAGCCCCGTAAGGCCGCGAAGCCAAGTCTTTTTCATTGATCTCTCCTCGGTATGCGGTGGCGGTTTATGGGGTGACCTGCAAGGTGATGCCGATGCTGCGATTCGTGGGCATAGGTGCGAATTCCAACCCCTGCGCATTGCCAGTGTTGTAGGTGAACTCAGGATCGATGTTTGGGACGTTTGAATGCGTCCACAGATTGCGACCGACAAGCGCCACGTTCACGGCTTGAGCGTTGAAGCGCTGCGCGAACCGCGATGGCAGGTCGTAGCCAACCCGAACTTCACGCAGCTTGACGTAGCTATCGTCGTACGTGTAGGCCTGATTGATCAGCCACAGTGACTGGAAGTACTGCTCAGACGTCACGGTGATCGCATTCGGTTGATTGGTTCCCCGATCGATTCCCTTGACCACGATTCCAGGATTGTTCCAGTCAACTTCTCGCCCCTGAAGCGTGTTCGCGCACATGCCGCTCTGATCGCACATCATGTTGGTGTTGCTGAAGAACTTGCCGCCCTCGTGGAAGTCCAGCAGAAAGCTCGCGGAGAAGCGCTTGTACTTGAACTCATTGCTCCAGCCTCCAACCCAATCCGGGTTGACGTTGCCGAGCACTGCCTGCGGCCCGCGGATGGGCATCCCATTCTGCGTGAGGAGGTTTCCGTCGGTATCACGCAGGAACGTGTATCCCGTAAGCTCGCCGTACGGATGACCAACCGTCGCGGTGACCGATGCGCTGCGCTGGGTTCCGAGCACGACAGTTGTGAGCCCGGGAGTGAGCGAAACGACTCTGCTCTTGTTCCTGGCATAGTTGAAGGTGGTCAACCAGTTAAGCCCATTGTCCGACTTGAGCACCGTGGCGCCTACTGTTGCCTCGAAACCCTTATTCGATATCTGACCCGCGTTGATCGCTTGAGTCGAGTAACCGGATGTAGGTGGGATCACGAGATTGAGGATCTGGTTCTTCGTTTCCTTGTCGTAGTAGCTGGCGTCAAGCGTAACACGGCTGTCGAGGAACGCGAGCTCAGCGCCCACCTCTGCGCTGGTCGTTTGCTCGGGCTTCAGGTTTGCGTTCGCAAGGTTGTTGGAGAGCGAGAATTGCGGCAAGGCGCCGAACTTCGATGAAGAACCCTGGAACACCGTCTGGAGCTGGTACGGCGTCGCATCGCTACCCACACGTGCGAAAGCACCGCGCAGCTTGGCGTACGACAGAACTTTGGACTTCAATGATGGGATAGCGTTTGTCAGCACCATCGATGTATTGACGCCAGGATAGAAGTATGAGTTCTGACCAATCGGGAGCGTCGACGACCAGTCTGTGCGACCCGTCGCTTCAACTGTCCACCAATTATCCCACGTTACCGCGCCAGACTCGTAGATGCTGTTGACGCGTCGGTCAGAGCTGAACTGCTGCAGCGTTGGCGTGATTGCGGCGTTGGAAACGTTGTAGATACCCGGGACGGAAATGCCGGGAGTCGAGACGTTGGAGCTGCCAAACGTGTTGCGACGGAGGGCTCCGCCGAGCAACCCGTTGAACGTCAATCGGTCAGTGAATGACTTGTTTGCGTTGAGGAGCAGATCAACATTGCTCTCCGTATTGCTCTGGTTCGCCTTCGAGAATGCGCCCGCATAATTTGGGTCGGAGTACTGGATATTCCCAGCCGCAAAATTTCGATCGATGTTCCAGTTGTAGTAGTCCTGGCCAGCGCGCATCGTCGCAGAGAGCCAGTTGGAAATCGTATACGTGCCGCTCACGCTTCCGATCAATCGGTTGCGAATGTCGTATTCTGGATTGTAGTCCTGCAGCCAGTACGGGTTGTTGTGGAAGTTGGTATTCCAGTTGTAGAGATTGCCATTCGCGTCGTACTGCTGCGCCTGGAGCTCGTTCAGGTCAACCTGCCGACCGAACCAGATGAACTGCTCCAGGATACCGGTGTTGTAACCCTGCCCTGGGCGATTGTGCGCCTGCCCCTGCACATACTGTACGGACCCTGACGTGCTGAACTTGCTACTGAGTCGGAAATTTCCGGCCAGCGCGCTCGTCAGCGTGCGGAAGGTGTTATTCGGGATGACACCCTGAACTTCCGAGTTACCGATTGACAGTCTGCCATTTGCGTTATCGGTTCCGCCGGACACTGCGAACGTGTTGGAGAAGCTGTGACCGGTCTGGAAAAAGCTGTCAGAGTTGTCGGGATGCGCGATAAATGGCGTTGCCTGCCGAACCCCGTCGACAACCGGGCTGTCGAACTGCGGAATCAGCCGTCCGTTCAGGCGGGGGCCGTAACTCTGGTCGTACCCATCGTTGACGCCGCCTCCCTTGCCGTCCTTGTATTCAAAATTTCCACTCGATCCCTGGCCGTAGAGATTTTGCCAGTCCATGAACTTCGATGGAGTGTCCCACGTGTAGGTGCTGGTCAGCGCCGTGCGCAACTTGGCGTCGCTGCTTGAACCGTGCTTTGTGGTGATGACTACAACGCCATTCGCGGCGCGTGATCCGTACAGCGCGGCAGCGTTCGGTCCCTTGAGCACCGACACCGAGGCGATGTCTTCGGGATTGATGTCGTTGATGACGCTTCCCAGATCGAGACCAGACGATGATGAGTTCGATAACGATCCCACGTTGAACGATCCACCGCGATTGTCACTCGATACCGGAACCCCGTCCACGACGAACAGCGGATTGTTATCGCCGTTGATCGAGTTGGATCCGCGAATCGTGATCTTGGTCGACGCACCAGGCGTTCCCGAGCCTGTCACCGTCATGCCGGATACTTTTCCAGCGAGTTGATCCACGAAATTCTGCGAATGCGTGGCGTTCAACTCCTTGCTCGAAATCTCCTGCTGCGCCGTGCCGAGCTGGCTCTTTTCGCGCTGCACGCCAAGCGCGGTTATCACTACGCCCTCCAGTCTGTTGACAAGAGCGGCGAGCGCGAAGTCAGCGGTACTTGTCGCACCCACTCGCGGCGTAACGGTAGCACTCTTCGATCCATATCCGATTCGTCGAACCATTACGGTGATGGGGCCGCCGGTCACTCGCGCGGCCGGTACTGCGAAGGAATACCTTCCCTGTTCGTCCGTCATGGTGCCGATGTTGAGCGCAGTGACAGAGACGGTGGCCGCGGGAATCGCTTCACCAGTTTCGGCCGTTACTCGGCCGGAAATGGTTGCCGATTGCGCCTGGGAAAGGACGGGCAGGGCGAGAAATGATCCGGCGAGCGTAGCAACAGCAACTAGCAATCGCTTCATGTGGTCCTCCAATAGAGGGCAGAGGGACGTTCACATTGTGGCTTCCAGACACATCAACGACGGTTGGCTCGATAGGAGCAAGCCCATGCGGTCAAACCCTACCTGATGCCGAACATCTTGGACGTACGCCCCCGCCCTCCGAGAGGAGGTTGCGGTAGGGCGCAGGCGATTGGATACAATAGCCGTTGAATACGGATATAATATCCGGATACAAAACCGCAAGAGCAATCACTTGGGGCATTTGCAACCGTTACTCGCGGCGCCCGAGACTTCCCTGTTCAGGCCGCCGGCATGAACAACGTAAACGTCGACCCAACACCCAGCTCGCTCTCCACAGTGATCTCGCCTGACATCTGATTCGCGAGCTGCCGGCTGATCGCGAGGCCGAGGCCAGTTCCCGTCTGCTCTCGCGTGTACGGACTTCGATTCCCGCTCTCCGATTGGACGAACGCCTCGAAGATGCTCTCCCTCTCTCCAGCCGGAATTCCCTGCGGTCTCACCAGAAGTGGTTGCGCTGGTAGCCGAGCCGGATACAGTCTCCGCGCGCGTAGGCGAGACGTTTGCGGTCTCCATCAAAGCTCTTGATGCTGCAGGTCAATCAGCTGCGGGCGTCATATTCAACGCTGGTCTGGACACGACGTGGTGGGCACTTACCAGCCTGCCCTTGGAGGGGGACTGGAAGATTCACACACCAATTACCCTTCACTTCCAAGCGAAACTCACCGGTCGTGTCCGACTGATAATGACCGTCCAGAATCATCGTGCTGAATCAAGATTCCAGGCGATTGTGCCAGTTACGATCGGCCCGCGGTGACTTCATCCTTGAGTACGGATCAAGCATTGGAAGTCGGCCTAACGCCTTAGTTCAGCTGCAAGCACGCTACAACCATTGCGGCGAAGCCGCATCCGAAAAGTGCTTGTCTGCTGCAACGTTCGTTAGGCAGGCTGCGCACCGAGTTCTAGACGCTCCAGCCGCTCGAGGTTTCGACGCGCACTCCCTAGAACGGTCGCCTGATT
>Ga0207929_1000205_pt1 | contig 16741 bp, 13 predicted proteins | sample NGESurdeep072012_FD_184466 | JGI IMG/M metagenome (GOLD analysis project Ga0207929, IMG submission 184466) | Arctic peat soil microbial communities from Barrow, Alaska - NGEE Surface sample 53-1 deep-072012 (SPAdes) | ecosystem: Environmental > Terrestrial > Soil > Wetlands > Peat ... | reverse complement strand
CACGACCAGCCATTTCCCCTATCGCGTCTGCGGCGCGCAGCAGGACAACTCGACGCTGTGCGGCCCGAGCCGGAAGAGCGGCGGAATCGACATCAGCGACTGGTACGACGTCGGCGGCGGCGAGAGCGGCTACATCGCGGTGCGGCCCGACACGCCCGACATCGTATTCGCCGGATCGTACGGCGGTCTCCTCACCAGAAAGGACATCAAAACCGGCTTCGAGCGGGACGTCAATCCATGGCCGAACAATCCGATGGGGCACGACGCCGCCGACGCGAAGTATCGCTTTCAGTGGACCTACCCGATCGTGATCTCGCCGCATAATCCGGGACGGATGTACGTCGGGAGCAGCGTGATTTTTCAGACGGACGACGAAGGCCAAACGTTCAAGCCGATCAGTCCGGATCTCACCAGGCACGACCCGCGCACGCTCGGCGCGTCCGGCGGTCCAATCACGAAAGACCAGACATCCGTCGAGTACTATGCGACCGTCTTCACGATCGCCGAATCGCCGCGCACCGCCGGAGTGATCTGGGCCGGCTCAGATGACGGATTGGTCCACATCACTCGCGACGGCGGAAAAACCTGGAAGAACGTGACGCCGGCCGGCTTGCCGGAGTGGGCGCGCATCTCGATGATCGACGCGTCGAATTTCGCATCGGGCACGGCGTATGTCGCCGCAAACCGGTACCAGCTCGACGACATGAGGCCATACCTGTACAAGACCAATGACTACGGCGCGACGTGGACGCCAATCACGAACGGGATCCCCGCGACGGAGTTCACTCGCGTTTTGCGCGAGGACCCCGAGCGCGCGGGCCTCTTGTACGCAGGAACGGAGAGAGGGGTCTGGGTATCGTTCGACGACGGCGCCAACTGGCAATCGCTGCGGCGCAACTTGCCGATCGTTCCCGTTCACGATCTCGCCGTCAAGGAAGGCGACCTGATCGCGGCGACGCACGGACGCTCGTTCTGGATTCTCGACGACCTCTCCGCGCTCCGTCAAATGAGTCCGGAGATCGCTCGCTCTCCCGCGCACCTTTTCAAGCCGCGCAAGGTTTATCGCGCCGGCTTTGGCGGTGGCGGAGGAAATGGCGCGGCGGGCGGACATCCGACCGGCGCGAATCCTCCGTCAGGCGGCGTCGTCTACTACTCGCTCGCGCAACCGCGCCAGCTGGTGACGATCGATTTTCTCGATCCGCAAGGAAAAATCATTCGCAGCTTCACCAGCCAGCAGGACCCGATGGTCGCGGCTGATTCCATTCGCGCCGACAGCGTTCGCTCGGCGCGCAACGACAGCTTGCAACGCGCAGGCGTCGCCCCGGACACGACGGCCCGCGTTGAAGCGAGGGGCGAAGAGGCGGCGCCCAGCGAGGAAGGCCCGGTGCGGCGGCCGCCGCCACCGCGTGTGGCGAACAAAGCCGGACTCAATATGTTCGCCTGGAATCTGCGCTATCCTGATCCCTCCGTATTCGCAAACATGATTCTTTGGGCAGGCAGCATTTCAGGCCCGGTCGTACTGCCGGGAACCTACGCCGTCCGCCTCAACGTGAACGGTCAGAGGTACACGCAGCCTCTCACGATAGTGAAAGATCCGCGGAGCACCGCGACCGACGCCGATCTGAAGGAGCAATTCGACTTCCTCGTGCGTATTCGCGATAAGACCAGCCAGGCGAACGATGCCGTGAAGACCATTCGCAACATGAAGGCACAGCTCGCAGATCGCGCGAAGAGAATGCCGGCGGACAAGAGTGTCGCGTTTTCTCGCATCGCCGCGGACCTGTCGAACAGGCTCTCCGCGATCGAGGGCGAGATATATCAGGTGAGGAATCAATCGGGCCAGGACCCGCTCAACTACCCGATCAAACTGAACAACAAGATCGCGGCGCTCTCGGGTGTCGTTGGGGGGACCGACGCGAAACCGACGAGCCAGTCGTACACGGTGTTCAACGATCTCTCGGCGCAGCTGGATCGACAACTGTCGGCAATGCGCGGCGCGCTCATCTTCCTGCCGTCGATCAACGCGACGCTGAAGGCGGCCGGCTTGCCGCCGATCGTGCCAAGCACCGAGGAGATCAGGACTTCTCCGGCCCGCGTTCCCTCGGCTGCTGACGCCGACGAAAACGAGGGCGGGAAATAATCTCTATGCGCGCGCGCGTTCTCTTGATTCTGATTGGCGCGGGCGCCACCGCGCTGAGCGGCGCCTGCAACGGTGACAGCGACCGGTCGAGCACGCACATCCGGGTGATCGATTCCACCTACACTGAGTCGTGGCAGCCGATGGAGGACACCGGGACCGTTTATCGGATCGAAGTTGTTTCTCCGCTTGGCGCGGACACTGTCCGGAACGTCATTCCACCAGCGCCGATTCTGGTGGGCGATACCCTCGTCATCGGGCTCCTTCAGTTCTCAGAGGATTCGTCCACGCCGCAGCGCCAGATCTTCCGCCTGCGTCTGGGAAAACACCGCATCGAAACAAGCCCGATACCCGACGACGTCTGGTCTTCTTACCAGGATCTTCTCGTCTCCCCCGATGGGCGCTACCTCGCCTACGTCGGCGAGGATACGACGCCCGCGAATCCAGGCACCTACGGAATCGTGCGCGATCTCAGGACCGGCGCGATCGTGATGAAGGGTCCTGGAGGTGGCGGCTGCGATTGCGATGAAGACTTCAACCACGCGCGCTGGTTCGCGCCCGACAGCTTCGAGATCGCTGTCGCGCACACCAGCAGCAACGGCGGGTGGGAGCGGTTGTCCGGCAAGGCGTCCGCGAGTCGGATTCACGTGGACACGCTTAGCGACGAGCCGGACTGGCACTGAAAGATCCCACGCGCGTTTTCCTCCGCCACACGCTCGCCACGATCGCGTATCGTGCGGCCAAAGTCGAGCGTCATGCGCCGCCCGGATTCGGCAACTTTCAGCTCGGAAAGGCTGCTCGCACTCCGGTGCAGATCATCGCGCACATGGGTGATCTCTTCGACTGGGCCCTCGGCATGGCGCAGGGAAAGTCCGACTGGGTGCAGTCCAAGCCGCAGGCGTGGAGAAAGGAGGTCGAGCGGTTCCACGCTTCTCTTCTCGCGCTCGACAGGTACCTTGCGTCGGATGCGCCCCTGGGCGCGACCGCCGAGGAGTTGTTTCAGGGCCCGATATCCGATGCGCTCACGCACATCGGTCAGATCGCGATCTTGCGGCGGCAGGACGATTCACCGGTGCGCTCCGAGGTTTATGCCAGGGCGGACATCGCATCTGGTCGGGTCGGCGCGGAGCAGCCAAAGAATCCGTTCGAGTTCGACACGCCGCCGGTGGGGAAGACGGCCGGCTGATTCCTGTAACCTCACGCTCCTCGAACTCGTAGAGATTAGCTATGCAGACATCCGTTCAGGCACCCGCGCGTCCTACCACTCCCGTCGTGGTCGTTCCAGGAGCTCAAGGGTCCCAGACGATCACGATTCCCATGCCGCGCACCGCCGCGGACATCGACGCGCTCAACGCGCGCCGTGAGGAGCTTTCGACGCAGCTCAAATCGGTTGATAGCCGGCGCTCGAAATTGATCAGCCAGCTGAAGCAAACCGGGGACGCGACGGCAACCCAGGGATTAGAGGCTCGGCTCGCGCTGCTCGACGCACGGCAGCTCCAGCTGGAAACGGATATTCAGCTGACTGGACAACAGCTTACGAGTCCGGCCGCCGGCGTGATCGCCAGCACTTCGGCCGCGCCGGTCTTCGCCGGCCTTGGATCGAAGGAGATAATGACGCTCTCGGTACTGTCGATCGTTTTGATTTGGTTTCCGTTGGCTTTCGCCGCCGCCCGCGCGCTCTGGAAGAGATCCAACAGACCCGGGCCACCGCACGCCGTATTCACGGAGACCGCCCAGAGGCTGGAGCGGTTGGAAGCATCGGTCGATGCAATCGCGATCGAGATCGAGCGGGTGTCAGAGGGGCAGCGCTTCGTCACCAAGCTCCTCTCCGAAAGCCAGCCGGCGCCCGTGCTCGGCGCCGGCCAGCGCACTCCGGAGACCATCCGCGGAAGCTAGACCGCCGGGGAAGCGATTTTCGGATTGGCCTCGCTCAACGTCTGCTGTCTCAGGGCGGCGGCGCCCATCATGCCGCCCAGTCCCATCGACTCTACCACGTTGCTCGGAACGACCATCAGCGCGCCCTTCTCCTTGAGTCCTTCGTACAGGATGTTCATCGCGCGCAGGTGCAGCGCCGTCGGATTGTTCTCGTACGACTTTGCCGCCTCGAAAAACAGGTGTGCGATCTCCACCTCTGCCTGGCCGAGGATGATGCGCGCCGATTTCTCGCGCGACGCCTGCGCTTCGCGGGACATCGCGTCCTGTAGCGAAGTCGGAATCACAATGTCGCGCATCTCGACCGACTGCACAGTCACTCCCCATGGGTTCGATCTTTGATCGATCAGCGCCTGCAGCTCCGCCTCGATCCGCTCGCGTCCGCGCAGCAGCTCGCTCAGCGAAGTGCGACCGATGATGTCACGCAGTCCGGTCTGAGCCGCCCAGCTGACAGCCTGGGTGTAGTCCTGAACTTCGAGCGCTGCTTTCTCGGAATCGTGGACCATCCAGAAGAGAACGGCGTCCACATTCACCGGCACGGTATCCGACGTGAGCGTCTCTTCCGCGGCGAAGCTCGTAGTTATGACGCGCTGGTCGATGTAGATCGAGATGGTCTCGACGAAGGGCGTGATCCAGAAGAGGCCCGGGCCACGCAGCCCCGTGTATTTGCCGAGGCGGAGCACGACCGCTCGCTCCCACTGCTTCGCGATCTTGGGCGATTGCGAGAAGAAAATTCCGCCTATCACGAAGATCGCTAGCCAGCCTGGATTTTGAGTTGCGGCCGTAAGGAGAATCCCAACGAGGAATGAGACGACCAGAATGAAAACTGAAACCACATTGGCACGACTCTGCGACCGTGAAGCCCGCGCGGCGCGGCGTGCTGCGAGAACTTCGTCCATGCCTGACATTTATTTTTTCTCCTCGTTTCTGAGCTGAGTGATTAGCTCGGGTAGAGTGAATCCCAACAGCGCGGCATCGCCAACAAAGCGTCGGATCAGCTCGCGCAGCTCTCGCTCACGGTGCGCTCGCGCCGCCTGTGGCGTCGGAGATTCCCGAACGAAAGTGCCCACCCCGCGCCGAGTCTCCAGCATTCCATCGCGCTCGAGCTGGGCGTAGACCTTCGCGACGGTGTTGGCGTTCACGGCGAGGTCCACGGCGAGCTGCCGAACCGTCGGCAGCTGTGCTCCCGGCTCGAGCACCCCTGTCGCGATCGCGGCTCTGATGGATCGGTCCAGTTGAGCGTAGATCGGCGTGGGGCTGGTTGAATCGACACTGAAAGTAGGCATTGTCTGCTTGTACTATCACATTGGTACACTACGCACGCAAGGTCGTGACAGTTTCAGTCCCCTGGGTCCGGACGCCATCACGAGTGAACTAACAACTGGGCACTTTGCTACTGACACCTCGCATCCCGTTCTTTTGACTTTGTCCTTTGACTTTGCGGTCAGTCGTCAGCCTCACCGACTGTGAGTGTACATGAGATCAACTATCTCGTCGTACATGTTATCCGCCTGCTGTGCGGCGCACGTCATCCCCGTCACCGGAAACGAGATCGAGGCTTCCTTTTCTGCCACGAGCCTGGCTGTCACGTCAGCACCCCTCTGTGTCTCAATCAATATACCCCCCTCCCCTATGTCCAATGGGCCCCGTACCGGCCCCGGCTACGTGGCAGCATATCTCTTGCGTTGAAGTGGCGTTGGAGGTTTTCGTGCTTCTTCAAGGAGGCTAAATGGCTGCATCGCAGGAATCGCTGGCCGCCGACGCGGATCTTCCGTTCGAGAATTCCACGCTGGCCAAGGCGGTGGCGGACAGGATGCGCTACAGTAGCGAGGAGATCACTCGACGGTGGCTCGATCGAATCAATGCGCGGGTCAGGATCGACCCCAACCGCATTTTCCCCACCGACGCACTCCTGGACCACGTTCCGCTGCTCATACGCGGGATCGCCGACTACATCGAGAACCCGGAGAGTGTGCTTCTGTCCGAGGGGCCGATAGTCGCGAAAGCGATGGAGCTGGGAGAGCTTCGGTTTTTGCAGGGATACGACGAATACGAGTTGCTGAAGGAGTACGAGATCTTTGGCGGGATTCTCTTCTCCTTTCTCTCGCGCGTCGTCGACGGCATCGAGGAGTCGTGCAGCCGGGGAGAGCTGCTGGCGTGCGCGCAACGCCTCTTTCTGGCCGTGACCCTCATCCAGCAGGCGACGTTGACGCACTATCTGAGCCTCGTCAAGGAACGGTTGAGCGAGCGAGAGCAGAGACTTCGCGGCTTCAACCGGGCTCTCAGCCACGAGCTGAGAAATCTGATCGGGACCATCTCCGGGGCAGCCGAGATTCTCGAGCTGGGTACTTTCTCGCCGGAACAGCAGCGGAAGATGACGTCCATGATCATTCGCAATAGCACGAACATGAAGGTGACACTGGAAAATCTCGTCGAGCTTTCACGGCTGGACGAAGATGCGCGCCAATCGCGCCACATCGCTCTTCCTGAAGCAGCGGCGGAAGTTGCTCGGCAGCTCCGGGAGTCGGCCCGCGCTCACGGCGTCGAGATCAGGCTCTCGACCGATTTACCCTCGATCGACGTAAGCGCCGCCGCGTTCGAGCTGTGCCTGTCGAACCTGCTGGCGAACGCGATAAAGTATGCAGACCCCGCCAAGGAGAAGCGGTGGGTCGAGGTCCGCGTCCACGTCACATCCCCGGACGACGGGGCGCAGCCCGAAACGGTGGTGGAAGTGCGTGACAACGGACTTGGCGTTCCCGAAGCCAGACGCCCGCATCTTTTCAAGCGGTTTTTCCGCGCGCACGAAGACAGCAACGTAGAGATCGACGGAACCGGGCTCGGCCTGAGCATTGTGCTCGAGACGGCCGTCTCGCTCGGAGGAAGAGCGTGGGCCGATTTCCTCGAAGTCGGCACCGCATTCTGCTTCACGATGCCGAACCGCCGGTCCGACGACGAGGCAGCAGCCACATCGCCTGACGTTATTGTATCGCCGGCTACCGGATCGGGCGATCGAACCGCAGAGGATTCGGCACGTTGAAGCTGAAGTGCCACCACTCCTGGTCGTAGTTCACGAATCCTTCGCGCTCCATTGCGCCTTTGAGCCTTTGCCTGTTCGCCGCTGCTTCGCCCGACGCGCTCGCCGTGTGAGCCGCCGCTGAGAACGTATCGAATGGCGTGCCCATTTCGAGCTCCCGGCCAGTCGCGAGATCGATCAGAGTAAGATCGATGGCGAGGCCGAGGTTGTGCCGCGAGCGGCTTGCGATGTAGCCGTCCTTGAGGAGATCGGGCCGGTTGACGCGCTCGGTCCAGTCGACCATCGCCAGCGTCGCCCGCACCGGACGATACGCGTCGAAGACTTTGATGCCGAGTCCCTGCGGCCCGAGATCGCGCTCGACCTGCGAGAGTGCGGCCGCGGCCTCCCGTCGCAGAAATGCGCGGTTGGCGAGATATCCCGGGAGCGGAGCACCGGTGAAGTTGTTGGACGTCGCGTAGCGAAGATCGACGACGATCCTCGGGCTCAGCGTCCGCACGTCGGTGAGAAGAGTGTCGGCGACCGCGTCGGGCGCGATCTCCGTCTCGACGGTGTTGACGGGCGGAGCGACCGGCGCCGGCGGGCTCGCGACCGGCGGGGAGACGCACGCGAGCAGCAGCGCGCCAGCCAGGAGTGCGGAAAGTTTTCGCATTCGGGAAGAATACACCGCGCCGCGGGCGATCACGAGACATTCCTGTCACATTCCAATTGGCGCATATTTTCGCATGGCAAGCTCCAACGCGATAAGCCCTTCTTCACTCGTGCAGGCCGCTCCGCGCGGCCACCGCGCCGCCGTCCTCGCCAGCTTCCTCGGCTGGACGCTCGATGCGTTCGACTTCTTCCTGGTCGTGTTCTCACTCACCGCGATCGCGAAGGAGTTCCACAAGACCGATGCGGAGATCGCGCTCGCGATCACGGTGACGCTCGCGTTCAGGCCGATCGGCGCGTTCATATTCGGATTGATGGCGGACCGGTACGGCCGGAAGCTGCCCCTGATGATCGATCTCGTGTTCTTCTCGATCGTCGAGGTCCTGACGGGGTTCGCACCCAGCTACACCACGTTCTTCATCCTGCGCGCTTTGTTCGGAATCGGCATGGGCGGCGAGTGGGGCGTCGGAGCATCTCTCGCCATGGAGAAGGCACCAAAGGGGCGGCGTGGCGTTCTCTCCGGAATGCTGCAGGAAGGGTACGCGACTGGATATCTCCTCGCCGCCATCTGCTATTTCTTCGTGTTCCCGCGCTGGGGTTGGCGGCCGATGTTCTTCATCGGCGGCCTGCCGGCGCTCCTGGCCATCTTCGTTCGCTTTCGTGTCGAGGAGTCTGAGGTGTGGCAGCGCACCAGGCATAAGGACTGGCGCAGCCTCGGCCGCGGCATAGCCTCTCACTGGAAGCTCTTTCTCTATCTGACGCTGCTCATGGCCGGCATGAACTTCGTCTCGCACGGAACGCAGGACATGTATCCGACTTTCCTGCAACGCGACTGGGGATTCTCGCCGCAGAAGCGGGCCGCGCTCACGGCTTTCTCGATGGTCGGCGCGATCATCGGCGGCGTCACCTTCGGCTATCTCTCCGACAGGATCGGGCGGCGGCGCTCGATCGTGATCGCGCTCGCGCTAGCGATCCTCATGATTCCTCTGTGGGCGTTCTCGCCATCACTCACTGGTCTCGTGATCGGCGCATTCGCCATGCAATTCATGGTTCAGGGGGCGTGGGGAGTCATTCCGGCGCATATAACGGAGCTGTCGCCGGATTCGGTGCGCGGCTTCCTGCCCGGCTTTGCCTATCAGTGCGGCGTGCTGATCGCAAGCTCGGTCGCCTATCTGGAAGCGATCTTCGCAGCGCGCACGAGCTATGCGGAATCGATGGCAATCGTGGCGGTGACGGTTTTCTCTGCTGCCGCCATCATTGCCTGGGCAGGGCGAGAGAGGCACGCCGTGGAATTCGGCTGACGCCGAATCTCCGATCGGGTGGCCTGAGCCGGGCTCAGGTTGATTCGATCTCTTTCGCTTTTGCGACGAGCCCGTCCAGGAGCGCGCGGACGTGCTCAGCGCCGGTGCGTGGATTCATCATCGTCACCCGCAGCACCGGCCGGCCGTCGAGCACCGTCGCCGTGATCCAGCCAGTCCCTTCCCTGTTGTAGCGCGGTCGAAGCTCGCGATTGAGCGCGTCGATCCGCTGCATCTCGCCCGCGGGTGAACTTGTTTCTCGGCGCAGCTTCCGGTCCCCGCCGAGATAGCGGAAGCAGAGAATGTTCGACTCCGGCTCGTGGAGATTCTCGAAATCGTCGCGCTCCTCGATCGCATCGTAGAGGAGCCGCGCGGTGTTGCAGAGGTGGTCGTACATTCGCCCCAGGCCGTCGGAGCCGAAGCGCTGCATCACGAACCACAGCTTGAGGACATCGGCGCGGCGAGAGCACTGAAAGCTCCGAATCCCCTGATCGATGACGCGCGCGGACTTGCCGGCGTGGAAGAGATACGGCGCCTGCTGCGCGAACGCGCGCTCCAGATCGCCCTCGTCGCGAGCCAGCACCATGCCGGCCGCGAGCGGCAGCAGCATCATCTTGTGCGGATCCCACGCCAGCGAGCGCGAATGACGCAGGCCATTCAGCGCGCGCGGCGGCCGCGATGATAGCAGAGCGCTGGCGCCGTGCGCCCCATCGACATGTAGCCAGATTCCCCGCTCCTCGCACAGCGCACCAACGGCTTCCAGATCGTCGAACGAGCCGGTTGCCGTCGTGCCGGCGGTGGCAACAACCGCCATTACACTCTTGCCTTCTTCGCGCAAGCGGTCGAGAGCGCCAATGAGAAGATCGACATCGATCCGGTAATCTCGCGAGGGAATAGAAATTCCCCGGCGGCGCCCCATCCCGAGCTGACCAATCGCGCGCGTCACCGCATAGTGCGCGTGCTCTCCGTACACGACGACCGGAGGATCGGCACCGAGGCCGTCTTCCCAGGCATTCGGGACGGCTGCGGTTCTCGCCGCGAGCATTGCCGTGAAGTTGGCCTCGGTGCCGCCGGACGTGAGCGTGCCGCCTGCTCCCGCGCCGTAGCCCGCGAGCTTCGCCAGCCAGCCCACGATCTGGTGCTCGATCATCGTCGCTGTCGGCGACATCTCCCACACCGCCAACGATTGGTTGAGCGCGCCGATCACACTCTCCATCCAGACCCCGACCGGAAGCGGCGCCGAGGTCTGATGTCCCATGTACATCGGGTGGTAATATTTGTTGGCGTCAGCGAGCACTTCTCGCTCGAGGCGGGCGATGATCTCCGCCACCGGACGTCCTTCGCGCGGAAACTCTCCGTCGAACCGCTGCGCCAGCTCCTCCGCCGATCGCGGGGTCGAAACCTGACCCTTGCCGGCGCGAGTCGATGCGAAGTAGCGGGCCGTCACCGCCGCAAATTGTTCTCCGACTTCGAGCGAGGTGTCCGCCTCCAGCTCGGCAAGAATGTCGTCGATCATGCCCGCAAATCTACTGCGGCTATCCGTCGAGCAGCCCGTGCTGCCGGATGAAGTCCGCCAGCTCGCCCCTCGACCCGACGCTCAGCTTGAGAAAAATGTTCGAGAGATGGGTGCTCACCGTGCGTGCCGAGATCTCAAGGGCGCCGCCGATCTCCTTGTTCGATTTCCGGGAGGCGACCATGCGGGCGATTTCCATTTCCCGGCCGGTCAATCCCGCTGCCCCGCTCGTCGCCGACTTTGGCGGCGGCCTGATGCCGAGCTCTCGCATCTCCTCGCGGGTTCCATCGAGCTCGACGGTGGCTCCGATGCGTGCGAACACGTCGTGCGCCTTGCGGAGCTCGCGCATCCCTGCCTCCCGGTCGCCCACTTCGATGAACGCGCCGGCGAGTCGTCGCCTGATCTTGGCGGCCTGCGGAGGAAACGGCAGCGCCTCCAACTGGTCGACCGACGATTGCAGCAGCTCGATCGCTCGCGCCGGGTCGCCATCCCGAAACCTCGCGAGCAGACCATCGCACGCATCTGCATAGGCAAGCCCCAGGCGGTGATGAAAACGGCCAGCATCGCGTCTCATGCGCGCCAAGTGCTTGGCGGCTCTGTCGAAGTCGCGAGCGAAGAGCGCCGCTTCCCCCACCGTCGGCAGGAGCCACTGAAGCGCCCACACGATGTATCCGGTTCGATCTGCGATCGCGAGTCCCGCCTCACCGATGCGAACTGCCTCCTTTGGGTGACCCTTGGCGAGATAGTACGACGCCATGCCGAGATGTGCCGGAACGATCGAAGGGACGTCTAGCGCGCGTTCACCCGCGCCTTCCAGCGATCCTGCTTTCTCGGCACCCGCAAGCTTCCACGCTTCATCGAAGTACTCTTTCGCCTTGTGGTCGGAGCCCCGCCAGAGATAGATGAGACCCGACCACACGTAGAGCCGCGGCAGCAGCACGCGCTGGTTCAGACTCTTGGCAAGATTGATCGTGCGCTCCGCGGTTTCGATCGCCGCATCCCAGTCGCCGACGCTCGAAGAGTATTGCACGAAAAGCTCCGCCGACCAGAGCGGCAAAAGCAGCGAATGCATTTGCTCCGCGAGTCGGTCGCTGGCGCCGAGATGTTTCAGGAACGCTGGGGCATCTCCGGAAATGCCCTCGAGCAGCGCCATCCCCCAATGCGCAGTCCACTCCAGCATTCGCTGGCCAGCGGCTTCAGCGTGTGCGATCGCCTGCATCCCGTGCTCACGCGCGAGATCAAGCGGACCTGCCCACGCATAGAGAAGAAGAAGCGCCCTGTGCGCACGTGAAAGTAGAGCGTCGTTCCGGATGCCACCTTCCTTCGCCGACGCGAGCGCGGCCTCGACTTCAGCCTGAGCTTCCTGCAATCGGCCCAGATCCTGGAGAGCGATTCCTTTGGCAAGACGCAGCCTCACCGTAGTCGACCGGTCGCTGGATCCAGACGCCTCGAGAAGTCCGGCTTCGTAGTGCGCCAAGGCGTCGGCGTACCTGCCGCTCCAGTAGCAGGCAAGTCCCATACGGTGGTCGATGTCAGCGAGCGCGCCCGTCTCGCCTCGGGCTGCGGCTTCTCCGCGCGCCCGCACCCATAGCTGCATCGCCGCATCATACTCGCCCAATCGCTGCCGCGTGCGCGCGAGAGTCGTAAGAATCTCCTCGCGCGGCGCATCGATGATCATGGGATCCTTGTCCAGGTGCTCAAGAGCCGCCGCTAGATAATTCGCCGCCTCCCGGTTGGCGTACTTCTCGATAGCCCCGCGTCCGGCGGCGTAGAGGTACCTCACGGCCTTTCGCGCCAGCGCCTGTGAATGGGCACGGGCGAAGTGGAGTGCTAGTTCGTCCGCGTGGTCGAGTGCGGCGTCGCCATAAAAGCTCTCGAGGGCTTCGGCGATCGTCGCGTGCAGAAGGCGCGCGTGTGCCTGCCCCAGCTCGGTGTAGATCACCTGCTGAAGCAACGGATGAGTGAAATCATAGTGGATCGCATTGGCGTGGATCGCATCAATGCTTCCGGTTTCCGCCAGCACTCGCTGAACGAGCAGCTCGTCCACGGCAGCGATGATTTCCGTCTGGGCCAAGCCGGAAACTTTGGCGAGCGTATCGTACTCGGCACGCGTCCCGATGACGGCGGCGAGGTTCGCCAGGGTTCGTGCGTTTGGTGACAATCGCTCGACTCTCGCCTTGACCACGTCGCGGATCGTGGATGGCAGGTGAAGGGTCTGCATTTCCCAGCCTGTCCAACGACCGTCCTTCTGCGTCAGCGCACCCGAATGCACCAGCGACTTGAGCGTCTCTTCGACGAAAAAGGGATTGCCCCGGGTCCAGTCGTACAACATTGGAGAGAAATGCCGCGTCGCGGCCTTCTCAACACCGAACATCTGCTCGATGATTTCCTCCACGTCCGCTTGCTCGAGAGGACCGAGCTTGTGGACAGTGAGCGATCCGAGACCCAGCAGTGATTTTTCCGTGCTCCGCAATATCGCGTTGGAGTCTCGTTCTGTCTCGTTGTAGGTGCCGAGCAGAATTATTTTCTGGCTCTCGATCTGCCGCGCCACGAAATGCAGCAGTTCGAGCGACGACGCGTCAGCCCACTGAAGATTCTCGAGCACGATGAAGAGGGGCTGCCTCGCTGAGAGCCGGCAGAGGAACTGAGTGAAGTTCCACAGCAGGCGCGCCTTGATCTCGGACGGATTCGCGCCAGCCGACGCCCGCTCACGGTCCGAAGATCCCCCGAGATTTGGAAACACATACCCCAGCTCGGCTGTCCCCCCTCGAGACAGGACGGAAAGCGTCGCGGGCTCGAGTGTCCGGACGAGCGGCAGAAGTGCGTCGGAGAAGAGCGCGTACGGAACTCCGGTTTCCACCGGATACGAGCGCCCGACCGCTACACTCCATCCCCGCTTTGCCGCGCGCTCGGCGGCGGCGGTGACCAGGCGTGTCTTCCCTATTCCGCCCTCGCCCACAACGAAAACAGAGCGACCAGCGCCCTTTGCGGCTTCATCGAGCGTCTTGGACAGGAAAGCGAGTTCTGCGCTCCTGCCGACCAACGGCGCCTCTCCAGGCCTTGGCATCGAGGCCTAATGTACGAACATCAGTACTAGGACGGCTCTACTCAGTCGCTTTCTGATCGAGTGGTCCGGGAACCTGCGCGCCCGCCACGTCACCGGCGCGGCTCACTTACTTGCCCCTCTTTGAAGGCTTCCTGGGCGGTTTGTGCGACAGATCGAGCATTTTGCCCTCGCCCAAATATTCCACTGATTCGGGAACGCCCAATTTGCGGAGACGCTGCACCGTCGCGGCGATCCTGCTCGACGCGGAGAGAATCTCGGACGCGATTTCGGGTATCTCCTCCGGCGACGCGTCGTCCGCCAGAAGTTCGGCATTCATCATCAGCACGGTCAGCACGTTGTTCATTTCGTGAGCGACCGCGATTGTCGTCTCCGTTATGCCAGCTAGCCGCTCGCCGTGCGCCCTTTGCTCCTCCATCTCGCGCTCGCGCGTGATGTCCTGCATCTGGCCGATGAAGTAGCTGGGATCGCCTTCCGCGTTGTGCACCACGGAGACTGCAAGAGAAACCCAGATCGCGCGGCCATCTTTTCGCAAATAGCGCTTGATCCGGTTGTAGCTACTGATCTCATGCGTAACGAGCCGGTGAAGCTGCTCGACATCCTGGTCGACGTCCTGGGGGTGGGTGATGTCCGCGAAGCGACGCTGAAGCAGCTCTTCCTCCGAATAGCCGAGCATTTCGCAGAGCGCGCGGTTCGCCTTGAGCCAGTGTCCGTTGGGACTGACGAACGCCATTCCGTGGGGAGAATAACGGAACGCATTTCCGAATTTCTCCTCGCTCTCGCGCAGAGCGCGCTCCATTTCCGCCCGCTCCCTGATATCGCGTACCAGCCCCAGGAAGGCCTGCTGCCCCTCGAAAATGATGGGTACCGAAATGACCTCGGTGGGGATTACGGCACCGCTCAGGGAGACGAAGCGCACTTCCAGCGGTCCGCCCCCTTCACCGCTCTTCAAGGCATCGCGGATGCGGTCGATGACGACGGGAACCGAATCGGGATGCACAAACTCCATGATCGGACGTCCGACAAGTGACGCCGGATCAGAGCCAAGTTGCTCGGCCGCGAAGCTGTTGAGGAAGAGAAACTTCTCCGGCGTGTAGACAACGATCGCCTCAGGCGCCGATTCGATGATCGTCCGATAGTCAGGGGTCGTTGGGCCGGTCGACATTTGTCATCATGCATGTATACAGCGGCAATAAACAAGCGTCTGCAACGATTCCCCCTGCTCGGACCTCGACAGTAGTGCGCCTCGATGCATTAATTTTCAACATCTCGGCGGTTAGTTGCGGCCCCCCCAGCAGCATGAGGACCACGGTTCTGAAAAAAAGCACGAGCGGCTCAGGAAAGGACAAGCAGCAGGCGACGGCGATCGACCTCGCCGTACGAACCCACGATCTCGAAGAGGCGAACAAGACGGCCAGCTTTGTCGCACACGAGCTCAATAACCTTCTCACCGTAATTCAGATCAACACCGAGTTCCTGCTCGAAACCGCCGGCGAAAACCCCGCCGGCGAAAACCCCGCCAGCGCGCAGGAGTTCGCGGAGATCCAGAGGGCATCGAGGCGCGCATCGATTCTGGCGCGGCAGCTGCTCGCGTCTTCGCGGCTCGAGCCGTTCGACGCGAGTCTCGCCGAAGCGGCCCAGAAGATAAAATCGGCCGCCGCCATGGGAAAATCAGCAACCACCGCCCTCGAGAAGACTACCCGCGCCGCCGAGACGATTCTCCTCGTGGAGGACGAGGCCGCGGTAAGGACACTCGCGAAAAGGATTCTGTCCCAGAAAGGCTATCGTGTCTTCGAGGCCTCCGACGGCGCTATCGCCCTGCGCGTTGCCGCGGCTCACGTGGGCGAGATCGATCTCGTGCTGACCGATGTGGCGATGCCTAACCTCGGCGGACGCGGCATGGTCGAGGAGCTCAGGGAGCTGAGTCCCGAGATACGCGTCCTGTTCATGTCGGGCTACCCAAAGGAAGAGGTCTTCCCGGAGAAGGGGAGCGCCAATCGCATCCCTTATCTCCAGAAGCCGTTCACGGGAGAGACGCTTTTCTCCGAGGTCCGCGCGGCGCTCGGCTACGTGAAGTAGTCGGTCCCTATTGCCAGCTGCCGAACGTTGGCGCCGGCTCGCCGATCAGGCCGGCGCCACCTGACTGGTGCAATGCGGACAGCGCGTGGCGGCTGGGTCGATCGACGTTCGGCAGAACGGACAATTCCGCTTCGGTGCTTCCGCCGCCGGCTTGATGAAGATCTTCGAGATCCGCCAGGCCACGAGCCCGATTATTAGGAAGTTAATCACGGCAGCGATGAAGTCTCCAACGCCAAACTTCACCGAGCCGACGCTCCATGTCGCCTTCTGCCAATCGCCGCCGGGGCCGATTGCGACGACGATCGGCATGATGAAATCATCGACGACCGCTTTCACCAGAGTGTTGAGCGCCGTACCCACCACGACAGCTATCGCCAGCGCCACGACGTTCTGCTTCAGCAGGAAATCCTTGAAGTCTTTCACCATTGGCAGATTCGGGTTGCAGGGTTCAGGCTGAGAGCGACAAGTTAGCGCGTCCGGATGCCGACGCGCGAAGCGCGGAGAGTCTTCGAATCGCGGCGATTCCGGCTACCGGGCCCAGGGCGAGGATTGTAAAACCCCAGCGCCAGCCTGCTCGCTGCGCGATGAGCGGGACCATCTGCATCGGCAGCATCGTCAGTAGAAATCCGAGCGAAGTCTGAACGGTGAGCGCCGTTCCAACCGCGTGCGCGGGAACCGACTCGGTCACGAGCGTGCTGAATTGGGCGCTGTCAGCAATCACGAAAAATCCCCACGTCATCGCGAGAGCGCCGAGTATCCAGATCGGTCCGCCGAAGAGAACTCCGCTCAGCAGACAACAGCTTCCGCTCATGAAGAGGGAGATTGACACGAGCCGCTCCCTGCCCCGTTTGTCGGCGAACAGCCCGCCCCAGACCGATCCGAAGCCTCCGATGGCGATGGTCGTGAACGCCAGGAGCGATATCAACCGGGGCGCGCGGAATCTTCCGCCGGACGCCGCGGCGACGCTCGCGGCGAGAAACGCCGGAATCCAGGTCCAGAACGCATACAGCTCGAACATGTGACCGAGATAACTTGCCGT
>Ga0207929_1000204_pt1 | contig 16757 bp, 13 predicted proteins | sample NGESurdeep072012_FD_184466 | JGI IMG/M metagenome (GOLD analysis project Ga0207929, IMG submission 184466) | Arctic peat soil microbial communities from Barrow, Alaska - NGEE Surface sample 53-1 deep-072012 (SPAdes) | ecosystem: Environmental > Terrestrial > Soil > Wetlands > Peat ... | reverse complement strand
GGGCCTGGGACGAATACCGCGCGAAGACATCGGCGTGAAGATCGCCTGCACCGTCAACGGCCGCTCGCGCACGGTCGATGGCCTGTGGGAAGGAGAGAGCTTGCTCTCCGTTCTGCGCGACAGAATGCAGCTGCCGGGCTCGAAAAATGCCTGCGAGCAGGGCGAATGCGGATCGTGCTCGGTCTATTTGGACGGAGCCCTGGTGTGCGCATGCCTGGTTCTCGGCGGCCAGGCCAACGGGCGAACGATAGTGACGATCGAAGGGCTGATGTCAGGCGATGCGCTGCACGCCGTGCAGCAGGCTTTTGTCGAAGCGGGCGCTGTGCAGTGTGGCTTTTGCACACCAGGGCTGGTCGTGGCGACGCACGACCTTCTCAATCGGGTGCCAGAGCCGAGCGTCATGCAGATTCGCGAGGCGCTGGCCGGAAACATCTGCCGCTGCACGGGTTACGCGAAGATCATCGAGGCAGTCCAGCTCGCCGCCCTGCGCATGGCAGTGCCCGAGCGCACAGCCAGATGACGGCGCAGCCTCGCCTCGCCTCCCATTCGGTGGTCAGCGGTCGCGTGGGCGAAAGCGTCCAGCGGCCGGACGCCGTGCTCAAGGTCAAGGGCGACTTCCCTTATTCGTCCGACCTGCAAGTGAAGGGAATGCTGTGGGGCGCGACTGTGCGCAGCCCGCATCCGTATGCGCGGATCGTGTCGATCGACACTGCCCAGGCCCTCGCCTCGCCCGGCGTGAGGGCGGTGCTGACGCATGAGGACGTGCCCGGACGCAAGGTGTACGGCCTGGAGATACCCGACCAGCCGGTGCTCGCTTTCGACGTGGTCCGCTACTGGGGCGAGTCGGTCGCGCTGGTGGCGGCCGACCACCCGGAGCAGGCGCGCCGCGCGGCAGCCAAGGTTCACGTCGACTACCAGGTGCTCGTTCCACTGACCGACCCAGAGGTTGCGCTAACGCCGGATGCTCCTTCGCTGCACGAGGGCGGCAACATCACGCGCCAGGTGCGGATCAGGCGCGGGGACCAGAACGCGGCGGCTGACGTGGTCGTGATTGGCGAGTACGAGATCGGCATGCAGGACCAGGCCCCCCTTGGGCCGGAGTCCGGCCTTGCCATCCCGGACGGCGAGGGCGGTGTCGACCTCTACATCGCAACTCAGTGGCTGCACATCGATCGCGAGCAGCTCGCGGAGAGCCTGGCGCTGCCACCGGACAAGATCCGGCTCACGCTGGCGGGCGTTGGGGGCGCGTTCGGCGCGCGCGAGGACCTATCGATGCAAGCGCATGCATGCATGCTCGCCTTGCGCACCGGGCGGCCCGTGAAGATCTCCTACTCACGTCCCGAATCTTTTGTCGGCCACGTCCACCGTCACCCCGGCCGCCTTCGCTACGAGCATGGCGCGACGCGCGACGGCAAGCTCGTCTACGTCAAGGCTCGAATCCTCCTCGATGGCGGCGCATACGCGTCCAGCTCGACAGCGGTGATCGCCAACGCATGCTGCTTCGCCATCGGCCCGTACGAATGCCCGAATGCGACCATCGATGGCTGGGTCGTCTACACCAACAACCCGCCATGCGGTGCGATGCGCGGCTTCGGCTCGGTGCAGAACTGCTACGCGCACGAGGCCCAGATGGACAAGCTCGCGGCCGCCATAGGCATGGACCCGGTCGAGCTCCGCATTCGCAATGCGATGAAGACTGGCAGCTCGATGGTCACCGGGCAGGTCGTCGAGGGCCCCGTGCCGGTAGCGGAGCTGCTGCGGAGGGTGCGTGATGTTCCGCTGCCGCCGTCAACGACAAGTGACCCTATCGATTTGACCGAGATGCCTGGTGGCGTCTCGAACACGACGCACGGAGAAGCGGTCAAGCGCGGCATCGGCTACGCGGTGGGCTTCAAGAACATCGGCTACTCGGAGGGCTTCAACGACTACTCGACCGCAAGGGTCAGGTTGTCGGTGGTCGGTGGCCGGCCGCGGGTCGAGGTGCACACGGCCAGCGCCGAAGTGGGCCAGGGGCTCGTCACCGTGCAGGCGCAAATCGCGGGCACGGAGTTGGGCGTCAGCGATGTGGTGGTGCTCGACGCCGACACCGTCGTCGGCTCGGCCGGCTCGTCGTCAGCGTCCCGCCAGACCTACATCACAGGCGGCGCTGTGAAGGCGGCCTGCGAGGCGGTGCGGGAGCGCGTTCTCGGCCTCGCCCAATCGGAGCTGGGAGGTCGGCACCTTGGCGACGCTCACGGCCTCCGGCTGGAAAACGACGCGATCGTGTCGGCGAAGGGGGCTGTCGTCCTCAGCCTCGCGACTCTATTGGGAGAAGAGGTGATCGAGGAGACGCGCGAGTTCCGTCCCAGGCGCACCTCCCCCCTGGATCCCGAGACCGGCCAGGCCAACGCCCACCTCCAGTACGCGTTCGCCGCCCACCGCGCCGTCGTCGACGTCGACACCGAGCTCGGGCTGGTCAAGGTCGTCGAGCTGGCGACCGCGCAGGACGTCGGCAAGGCCATCAACCCGCAGGCTGTCGAAGGCCAGCTGGAAGGGGGCGCGGCCCAGGGGCTCGGCCTGGCTGTGATGGAGGAGATTCAGGTCAAGGATGGGGTCATCCGCAACGCCTCTTTCACCGACTATTTGCTTCCGACAATCCTCGACATGCCGCCCGTGCGCATGCAGATCCTGGAACTGGGCGACCCGCACTCGCCGTACGGTCTCAAAGGTGTTGGAGAGCCGCCAACCATCTCATCGGGGCCGGCGATCATCGCGGCCATCCGCGCAGCGACGGGACGGCCGCTCTCGCGCGCGCCGGTGCGGCCCCACGACATCGTCGACACCGGCAGCCGTTGAAGACACTGGCGCTGAGGGCCGGGCTGCTCGTCACCGGCGCGGCCGAGCTCGAGGGTGGCTGGCTGCTGGCGCGCGACGGCGTGATCGTGGAGATCGGATCTGGCGCGCCTCCCGCTGCCGACCAGAAGATCGACCTGCCCAACTGCGTCGCCATGCCAGGTCTTGTTAATGCGCACGACCACATGTACCAGTGGGCGACACGCGGCTATGCCCCCGACGGCACGCTGTTCGAGTGGCTGCGCGCCCTGTATCCCGTCTGGGCACGCATCGACGCCGAGACTGTGCGGGCTGCCGCCAGGGCCGCGATGGCGAAGCTCCTGCTCTCCGGTTGCACCCTGTCGACGGACCATCACTACGTATTTCCATCGGGCGCCACCGGGATCTTCGAAACCCTTGTCGCTTGCGCATCCGAGCTCGGCCTGCGCTTCCATCCGTGTCGCGGATCGATGTCACTCGGCGAATCGAAAGGTGGCCTGCCGCCTGACAGCGTGGTGGAGGACGAAGACCGCATCCTTGCCGACACCGAGGACATGATCAAGCGCTTTCACGATGGGAGCGCCGGCTCGATGTGCCGCGTCGCCGTTGCCCCATGCTCGCCCTTCTCGGTGACTCCTCAACTCATGCGCGACTCAGCAACGCTGGCCCGCCGCCACGGCGTGCGCCTGCACACTCATGTGGCGGAGACGCTGGACGAGGAGCGGTTTTGCGTGGAGCGCTTCGGACGCCGGCCCATGGAGCTGATGGAAGACCTGGGCTGGTCCGGGGACGATGTTTGGTTCGCGCACGGGATCCACCTGAGCGATGCGGAGATCGATCGGGTGGCGGAATCGAAGACCGGCATCGCGCACTGCCCATCCAGCAACATGCGCCTGGGGGCAGGCGCATGCCGTGTCGAAGATCTGGTCAAGGCTGGCGCTCGGGTCGGTCTGGGGGTCGACGGGTCGGCGAGCAACGAGGATGCCAACCTCGCGATGGAGGTGCACCAGGCGATTTACATGGCGCGGGCGCGAGCCGCGATGTTGGGGCGCGCCGACGCTCCCACCGCCCTCGACACACGCGCCGCATGGCGTCTCGCGACGGCCGGAGGCGCTGCATGCCTTGGTCGCGATGACTGCGGCACGCTCGAGGTGGGGAAATGCGCCGATGTCGCCTGCTTCCGGGTGGACGACCTGGGGCATTCAGGCGTTCGCGACCCACTGGCCGGCCTGGCGCTGGCGCCGCCGGCACGCGCCGAGGCGGTCGTTGTCAATGGAGCGATCGTCGTGCGCGACGGCCGGCTGCTGACGGCGGACGAGGACGAGATCGCGCGGGAGATCAGTGCAGCGGCTCGGCGCCTCTCGAAGGCCTGAGCAGACGCCCGATCGGTTTGGTCGTCGTGGGTTTGCCGTCGACGAAGACGGTCTCGCCGCGAACCAGCGTGCGCACGGTACGGCCCCGGATGGGCTGGCCCTCGTGTGCGCTGAATGGATTGCGATAGAGGAGATCCTCGTTACGCACGAGCCCGTCGTGCGACAGGTCCACCAGCCAGAGGTCGGCGTCGTAGCCGGAGGCGATGTCGCCTTTGCCTTCCAGGCCAAAGCGGCGGGCGATGTTGGTCGCAGTCACCGCTGCCACCTCCAAAAGGTCGAGATGGTTTTGGGCCAGCAGCAGCTGCCGCGTCGTCTGGCATCCGGAGATCCCGCCCCAGATCTTCACGAAGTCATCGCCCCGCTTCAGCTCGAGAGTGCTCGGCGAGTGGTCCGAGACGACCATCGGCGCCGTCCAGAGCGCCTCGCGATCCCTTGCGGTCCGAAACGGCGGGGCGCATTTCGCGACTCCTCCGAGCCGTTGGAGGTCTTCTTCGACGTATAGAAGGTAGTGAGGGCACGTCTCGCCGCTGACGTCGAGCCCTCTCTCCTGCGCCTCGCGGATCAGATTCATGCCGCGGGCAGTGCTGACATGGACCACGTGCAGAGGGCAGCCGGTCAAGTCCGCCAGCTCGATCGCTTGGGCGATCGCGGACCGCTCCGCCTCGGGGGGCCGCGAGCGGATGACGTCGAGCGCCCCGGTCCCCTTGGGCTCGAGCAGGCGCGCCGGGTCCTCCGCGTGGACCAGGAGGATCGAGCCCAGCGCCGCGATGCGCTTCATGCCCTCGCGGAGCATGGTGAGGTCGCCGGGCGGGAACTCATCGATCCCGCTTGGGCACATGAAAGCCTTGAAGCCCATGACCCCACGCTGGGCCAGCGGCTCCAGCTGGTCGAGGTTGCCCGGCACCAGCCCGCCCCACAGCCCGAAGTCGACCTGCGATGAGCGCTTCATCGCCTCGAGCTTCAGGTCGAACGCCGGGACGTCCGTCGTCACCGGGAGGTTGTTGAGCGGCATGTCGATGAAGCTCGTATATCCTCCGGCAGCGAGCGCCGCCGAACCGTGCGCGATGTCCTCCCACTCGGTCCGTCCTGGCTCGTTGAAGTGAACGTGCGAATCGATGCCGCCGGGAAACACGTGCAGGCCTGACGCATCGATCTCTTCGCCGTCAGCGGCGAGGTTCAGTCCAATCGCGGTGATCCGGTCGCCCGCGATCGCGATATCGGTCTTCTCGACTCCGCGGGCTGTCACGACCGTGCCGCCGCGGATGATCATGCTTTGGCCAGCAGCTCCAGGAACCGGCTCAGCACGTCGATCGACACGGACACGTCCTCCGCGGTCACCGACTCCGCGGGGTTGTGGCTGATGCCGCCCTTGCAGCGCACGAACAGCATCGCGACGCCGGTCAGATCCGACATCGGGACGGCGTCGTGGCCGGCGCCGCTGGCGAGATGAACTGCCTTGACCCCTGCAGCTTCGATGGCTTTTGCCAGCAACGACTGCAGGCTCGCCGAGCAGGGCACCGAAGAGTTTTCGCTCAGCGGCTGAGCGGCGGTTTCGACGCCGCGGCGCGAGGCGATGTCACGGGCGCGCACGAGAATCTGGCGAGTGCTTTCGATTCGGACGCGCTCGTCAGGATGCCTCACGTCGAGGCTCAACGCCGCCTCGCCCGGAATGACATTGGATGCGCCGGGGTAGACGCTCAGCTGGCCGACCGTGGCCACAAGGCCTTCGTGCGACGCGGCTTCGGCTTCGACTGCGAGCACGAACTCTGCAGCCGCGGCCAGCGCGTCGCGCCTCCCGCGCATCGGCACCGTGCCGGCGTGCCCAGCCGAACCCGTGAACGTGATCCGGTATCGAGCCTGCCCTGCGATCGCCGTCACGACGCCTACCGGCAGGCCAAGGTCTTCAAGCACGGGCCCCTGCTCGATGTGAACCTCGACGTAGCCGAGAAGCTTGCCTCCTTGCCACCTGTCCTCGTTGATCCGCGACGGGTCACCGCCAAAAACGCTGATGGCCTCGGCCATCGTCACGCCCTCCCCATCTGTGCGGTCGAGGTCAGCGGTATCGAACGTGCCCGCCACCGCCCGGCTGCCGAGGTATGTCGAGCTGAACCTCAAGCCCTCTTCGTCTGCGAAGGCGATGACCTCGATGGCGAATGGCAGGCGCTTCCTGAGGTCGTGCAGGCGCTGCACCGCCGCGATGGCCACCATGACCCCGAGCGGCCCGTCGTATCTGCCTGCATCACGAACCGTGTCGAGGTGTGAGCCGACGATGAGCGTCGGCCTGCCCATTGCGTCTGCTTCGTAGCGCCCGCGCAGGTTGCCGATGTTGTCGTGCCGCTCCACCATGCCGGCGCCGCGCATCCATTCGGCCACTGCGTCGTGTGCGCGACGCATCGCATCGCCCGCGAACTGACGGGTCAGCCTTTCGGGCTCTGCGCTGATCGCGCCCAGCTCATCGCAGCGTTTCATGGCGGTCACCGCGAGCCCTCCGCTGTGGCTCATCAGCGGCGAGCGGGTCGCGGGGCCTGGCCTTGAAACGTGATTTCCTGCGCGCCCTCCCAAAGGACGATGCGGCCGAGCTCTTTGAGCTGGTCGGCGCCTTCGTGAATCGTCGCGAAGTGGTTGCCTGCAAGCTGCCCGACCTTGCTGCCGAACACGGTCGAGCCGTACGGAAAGAGGATCTCGGTCTCGCTGATTCCGCCGGGGTAGAGCAGCAGCTGCCCTGGAGAGGGATAGCTCGTCTGGTTCTCGTGACCAAGGTTGAGGTTGAGGTCGCCAAACGGTATCCATGCAGCCTCGCCGCTCCACCGCGCCTGGATGATCTTGGCCTTGAGCGGCAGCATCGACAGGAACTTTGCGCACGTTCGAGGCGCCAGCTTGGTTTCGAGGCGAGCCGTGAACTGGAGGCCGGCCACGGCAATCTGGAATCGGTCCGCACCACTTGTCGGCATTACGCGATCATTATGCGTAGCGGGATGTTGGGTCCGGCTTTTGGGGCAGCGCGGCACCCGAGCCAACACGTGGGTGGCGCCTTGAGTGGAATGGAGGTTTGTCGCGAATGAGACGTATGACGTTGCTCGTGGTGGTCGCGATCGGCCTCGCCGCATGTGGAGGGAGCACTACGACGCCGCCTTCCAGCACGGCATTCAAAGCCGCGTGGATCTATGTCGGCAGCTCCGCTGACGCGGGTTGGACCAAGGCTCACGACGACGCCCGCCTTTACGTCGCACAGCAGCTCGGGAGCCAGGTGCAGACGACATTCAAGGAGAACGTGCCCGAAGGCCCGCAGGCGACCCAGGTGATCGACAGCCTGGTCGCGGATGGCAACAAGATCATCTTCGGCACCTCCTTCGGTTTCCAGGACCAGATGGACGCGGCGGCCAAGAAATACCCGAACGTGAAGTTCGAGCAGGCGACCGGTTTCAAGATGGAGACCAACCTCGCCGAGTACTTCGGGGCTGCCGAGGACGCCGACTACCTCACCGGAATGGCGGCCGGGGCCGCATCGCAGTCGGGCAAGATCGGTTTTGTCGCGCCTTTTCCGATCCCAGAAGTCATTCGCGAGATCAACGCCTTCGCGCTGGGCGCGCAGGCCACGCACCCGGGCGCCACGGTCCACGTGATCTGGACCACCACCTGGTTTGACCCCGCCAAGGAGAAGGCGGCGGCCCAGAGCCTCATCTCGGCCGGGGTCGACGTCCTCGGCCAGGGCCAGGACAGCCCGGCGACCGGAGAGGCCGCCAAGGGCAACAACCCTCCATTGAGGTGGGCCGGCTACGACTCCGACCAGCAGTCATTCGCTCCTGAACAGTGGCTCACCGGCACCGTCTATCACTGGGGCCCCTACGAGCTGACGCGTGTGAAGGCGGCGATGGACGGGTCGTGGACGAGCGGCAGCTACTACGGCAGCCTCAAGGACGGCTTCGTCGACATTGCGCCGTTCGGCAAGTCCGTGGACGCCGCCACCCAGGCCAAGATCAACGACAAGAAAGCTGCTCTGATCGCGGGCACCTTCTACGAGTTCACCGGGCCGCTGAACGATCAGTCGGGCAAGGTGAAGGTTCCGAGCGGCACCAAGCTCACTCTCGACCAGATCCTCAACATGGACTGGTTCGTGCAGGGCGTGATCGGCAGCCCGAAGGGCAGCTGAGGAGCGGGAACGTGAATGAGGTCACCGCCGGGCAAGTCCCGGCGGTGGCCATGCGCTCGATCACCAAGCGATTCCCCGGCGTCCTCGCCAACGACGCAGTCGATTTCGAAGCTTCGCAGGGTGAGGTGCACGCCCTGCTCGGCGAGAACGGCGCCGGCAAGTCGACTCTCGCGAGCATCCTCACGGGTCTCTACCGCCCAGATTCGGGTCAGATCGCCATCGACGGCCGGCGGGTTGAGTTCCATTCGCCGAAGGACGCGATGGCGGCGGGCGTCTCGATGGTCCACCAGCACTTCAGGTTGGCGGCTTCGCTGACGGTCTCGGACAACATCGTGCTGGGCGACCGCAGGGCCGGCTGGCTTCGCACGTCGGCGCGGACCATCGATACGACTGTCGAGGAGCTGGCCAAGCGATACAGGATGCCAGTCGATCCCAGGGCTCGGATCTGGCAGCTGTCGGTGGGAGAGCAGCAGCGCGTCGAAATCCTGAAAGCTCTCTACCGCGGCGCCCGCATCCTGATCCTCGACGAACCCACCTCGCTGCTGACGCCACAGGAGGCAGACGATCTCTTCGTCACGCTGCGACGCATGACCGACGAGGGCAGGACTGTCGTGTTCGTCTCGCACAAGCTCGACGAGCTGATGGCCGTGTCGGACCGCGTGACGGTCCTGCGTGGAGGGCGGTCGATCGGGACGGTCGTGACGCGCGAGAGCAGCCCCGCGGAGTTGGCGCGGATGATGATCGGCCGCGAGGTGATGTTTGCGCAAACGAAAAAAGCCCAGGATCTCTCGCGAGCGAAAGTCGTGCTCGAGCTGCTGGGAGTGAACGCCAACGGCGATCTCGGCATCCGCGCGCTCAATGGAGTGTCGCTGAGCGTCAGGGATGGGGAGATCGTCGGGGTCGCCGGCGTTTCGGGAAACGGCCAGCGCCAGCTCGCCGAGGTGATCTCGGGGACACGGCCTCGGACGTCGGGGGACGTGCTCCTGGCCGGCCAAAAGCTGCGCAACGCGGACGCCGAGGAGGCCATCGAGAAAGGGGTGGCGCACGTTCCAGAGGACCGCATGGGCACGGGGGTCGCGCCGAGCCTTTCGATCGCCGACAACTTGATCCTCAAATCGCACAAGCGGCCGCCGATCTCTCGATTGGGCATCCTCCGTCGCGGCCTGGCTCTCGCCAACGCCAGGGATCTCATGAAGCGCTTTGCTGTGGCAGCGCCCGATCCCGAGACTCCGACGCGGCTCTTGTCGGGGGGCAACGTGCAGAAGGTGGTACTGGCCAGGGAGCTGTCGAGCCAACCGGTGATGATCGTCGCCGCCAACCCGACTCGCGGCCTCGATGTAGGTGCCACGGAGAGCGTGCGCGCTCTTCTGATCGAGGCGGCGTCGCGTGGCGTTGGCATCCTGCTGATCAGCGAGGACCTCGACGAGATCCTTGTCCTTGCCGACCGCATCGCTGTGATCTACGAGGGGCGCATCGTGGGCGTCATTCCGCGCGCCGGCGCCGACGTGCAGCACATTGGGCTGATGATGGCGGGCTCGTCATGACCGGTTTGGTGCCACTTAACGCCCCGCTCCCCATCCCTCTCCCCTCAAGGGGAGAGGGTGTCAGTGCGAATTGATTCGCATACAGCGCCGCCAGACGACACCGCGGTGGTTGCTCGTCGCAGTGCCGGCGCTCTCGCTCGTCGCCGCGTTCGCGGCGGCTGCCCTCGTGTTGCTGGTCGCGGGCAAAGATCCGATTGCGACCTACCAGAGGATCTTCGACCGCGCCTTCTTTGCGCCAGGCGCGCTGACCAGCACGCTCGTCACCGCGACGCCTCTTCTATTGACGGGCCTGGCCGCAGCTGCCGCGTTCCGGATGAGGCTCTGGAACATTGGCGGCGAAGGCCAGCTTTATCTGGGCGCGATCGGCGCGTCTGGCGTGGGCATCGCGTTGCAACATCAGCCGGCTCCGATCTTGATCGGCGGGATGATCGCGGGCGGCCTGGTGGCCGGCGCAGCGTGGGCGATCATCCCCGGTCTTCTGAGGGCGTATCTCAACACCAACGAGATCATCACGACCCTGATGCTCAACTACGTTGCCGGACTCCTGCTCCTTTACCTGATCTTCGACAGCCAGTCCTACTGGCGCGACCTGTCCACTTTCACCGCGAGGCAGTTTCCGCAGGGCAAGGTCCTGGCCGACGCGGCGACCTGGCCGGCATTCGACCTTCAGGTCGCGATCGTGCCGTTCGGCTTCGTGCTTGGAATCCTGGCCGCGATCGCTCTGTGGCTCGTTTACCGCTCGACGGTATTCGGCTTCCAGGTCCGGGTATTGGGGGACTCGCGAGCGGCAGCGCGCTACGCGGGCATTAAGAGCCGTCGGGTGATCGTGGCGATGATGGCCTTGTCCGGGGCGCTGGCGGGGCTGGGCGGCGCAAGCGAGATTGGGGATTTCCGCCACGTGCTGGATCCGCGCGGCCTGCAGCAGGCAGGCCTGGGCTATGCAGGAATCGTGGTCGCGGCACTCGCGCGCTACAACCCGCTTGCCGTCCCTGTCGTTGCGGTCCTCATCGGCGGGCTGGCCAACGCCGGTTACAGCCTCCAAGGGCCTGACTTCCCGGCCGGGCTGGTCGGCGTGCTGCAGGGCACGATCCTGTTCTTCGCACTCGGCGGCGAGCTCCTCGTGCGCTACCGCATCACGTTTGGGTCGAGCCGGGCGCTGGTGGCGCCTGCGCGAACATGAACGTCAACGACAGCATCGTCGTCGTCCTGGCCGCATCGGCCATCTTCTATGGAACCCCCCTCGTGTTTGCAGCCGTAGGCGAGCTTCTTGCTGAGCGGTCGGGCGTGCTGAACCTCGGGGTCGAGGGGATGATGCTGATCGGCGCGGTCACGGCTTTCTGGAGCGTCCAGAACCTCTCGGGCGCCGATTGGTTCGTGCTGCTGCTGGCCACCGGCATCGGTGGGCTCGCCGCGCTCGCGGTGTCGTTGATCCATGCGGTTCTGGCCGTTGGCCTGCGCGCGAACCAGATCGTCTCCGGGCTCGCGCTGACCATCTTCGCCGGCGCCACGGGCCTGTCCTCATACGTGGGCAACGTGGCGAGGCTCGGAGGACAGCCGGCGAAGCACGAGTTCACCGCGCTGAACGTTTTCGGCCTGCAGGACGTGCCAGTCGCCGGGCCGATTCTCTTTCACCAGAACGCTCTTGTTTACGCCTCGTGGGTGCTGGTGGTGTTGGCCCTCGTCTACCTCTACAGGACGCGGACAGGCCTTCACTTGCGAGCCGTCGGCGAATCGCCAGAGACCGCCGATGTAATGGGGGTCAACGTGGCTCGATACCGCTACGCGCATACCCTGGTTGGTGGCTTTCTCGCCGGCGTCGGTGGCGCCTACTTCAGCCTGGCGATCACGCCCAACTGGATCGACGGTATGACCTCGGGCGCCGGCTGGATCGCCATTGCGTTGGTGATCTTCGCGTTCTGGCGGCCCGAGCTGACATTGGTCGGGGCCTACCTGTTCGGCCTGTTCTCCAGCCTTGGCTTTGTCCTGCAGGCGCGTCAGGTGCACCTCCCGCCCGAGGTCTTCGCGTCGCTTCCCTATGTGATGACCGTGGTGGTCCTGGTCGTCGTGTCCACCGGGTGGGCGAAACAGCGCCTGGGGGCGCCGGCGGCGCTCGGCACGCCTTACGTCCGCGAGGAGCGATGACGCTCGCTGCGCGCGTCGCGAAACTGAAGGTTCGTCCCGGCACCGTTGCCTGTGCATGGCTGGGGCAGGCAGGCTACCTGATGAAGACCAGCGGCGGCCTCACGGTGATGATCGACCCCTATTTTTCCGACGAGGGCGAAAGGCAGGAGGGTCTGAAGCGGCTCTTTGAGCCGCCCATTACCGCCGCCGAATTGCAACCTGACGTGCTGCTCGTGTCGCACGGCCACCTCGACCATTTCGATGAGCCAACAATCGCTTCCTTTGCTTGTGCTGGAAGAACTCTGCTCATCGCTCCGCCGTCCTGCACTTCTCGAGCGAAGGGTCTGGGATGGGCTGCATCCCGGATGCGGACTCTCGAGCCCGGCAAATCCGCCACCAAGGGCGTCCTACACGTGACCGCGACGTTTGCGCGGCACACGCTGCCGGACGCGATCGGGTTTCTGCTCGATATCGACGGGCTCCGCCTCTGGCACTCGGGCGACACCGAGTACGACCAGCACTTGCGTGCGCTTGCGACGGCCAACATCGACGTTGCCTTCATCTGCATCAACGGAGGCGGCGGAAACATGAACGCGCACGAGGCGGCACTCCTCGCGTGGGAGCTGAATCCGCGCACCGCCGTGCCCATGCACTACGGCCTCTGGGCGGTCAAGGACTATCGCTACGGGGGCGCGGCGCCAGACGCGACGCCTGACCCAACGCTTTTTGAAGCAACGCTCCGCAAGCTCAGCCCGCGAATCCGAATCAGGACGCTGGAGGTCGGCCGGACCATAACCCTGAGCTAAAGCCGCAAACGTATTTGCTAGCGTGGCAGGGTTGGCCGGGATCCACCCGGCCATGACTTTGTCCCTCGTGCATCTCCGCGTGGCGTGGAGAAACATTCAGTAGATCCAATCCCGGGAAGGAGAGCAGAGCCTGCGGCGAAGCCGCACGCTCGATGAGAGGGAACCGACTGGTTCCTTCTCATATTTCCTAGAGGATCGCCGCGCCGGTGGTTGGGTCGAACAGGTGGAGCCGGCGCCTGTCGATGCCCAGGCGCACTCGGTCGCCGGGGTCCACCTTCAGCTGCGGATCGACGCGCGCGGTGATCGCGTCCCCGCCGACCTGTCCATAGATGAACTGGTCGGGCCCGAGCACCTCGGCCACCTCGACCTTCATCTCCAGGCCCGGGTGATCGGGGCGAGGATGCTCGGTCATGGCTTCGGGCCGGATCCCCAGCATGCCCTTCTCGATCCCCGGCGCGGTGGGGAGCTCGAGGTCGAAGCCGGAGGCTTTGGCAGTCGTGCCCTGCACGGTCACGGGGATGAAGTTCATTGTCGGGATGCCGATGAAGCCCGCGACGTACATGTTGGCGGGGTTGTCGTAGATCTCTCGAGGTCGTGCCACCTGCTGGAGCACGCCATCCTTCATGACCGCGATCCTGTCGCCCATCGTCATCGCCTCGACCTGATCGTGGGTGACATAGATGAAAGTCGCGTGCAGAAGGCGGTGCTGCTTCTGGAGCTCGATGCGCGTCTGCACGCGGAGCTTCGCGTCGAGGTTGGACAGGGGCTCGTCCAGGAGAAATGCCTGCGGCTCACGCACGATGGCGCGGCCGAGCGCGACGCGCTGCCGCTGGCCGCCTGACAGGTGGCGGGGCTTTCGCTTCAGCAATGGTCCGAGCTCGAGGATGTTGGCGGCGTTGGTGACGCGCCGGTCGATCTCGGAGCCCTCCATCCCGCGCATCCGCAGGCCGAAGGCCATGTTGTCGTACACCGTCATGTGCGGGTAGAGCGCGTACGACTGGAACATCATCGCGATGTCGCGGTCGCGCGGCGCCATGTCGTTGACGACTGTGTCGCCGATGCGAATCTCGCCGTCGGTGATCTCTTCCAGCCCGGCCAGCATTCGCAGCGCTGTGGACTTGCCGCAGCCCGACGGGCCGACCAGGACCATGAACTCCGTGTCGTTGATCTCGAGGCTGAGGTCGCTGACGGCGAGGATGCCGCCGGCGAAGCGCTTCGTCACGTGGTCGAAGGTGACGGATGCCATTCTCGTAATCCTAATTCAAGGTTTTGGCGGAACCGGCGACTTTCGCCGGCTTGGACTCGGGCTCTATTCGAGCCGCGCGACGGAGGTGCGATGCAGTCTCCTCCGGCTTCGTGTCGTTGACGAAAGTGCCGGCCCCAAGCTCGACACCCGCCAGGTGCTTGAGCCGATCGGCGCGCCGGTGCGGAGGGTAGAACTCGATGTGCAGGTGGGCCTCGGGCCACGCCCGGCCGTCGGTCGGCGCCTGGTGCATCGCCATCACGTACGGCGTGGAGAAGCCGAAAAACTTGTCGTACGTACCAGCGACGCGCAGCAGTGCGGCGGCGAGGTCGGCTCGCTCTGCCTCATCCAGGTCGGCGATCGTGCTGACGTGCCGGCGCGGATAGACGTGCACCTCGTACGGCCAGCGCGCGGCGTTCGGCACGAACGCGGCCATCAAATCGCCGGCGAACAACAGGCGAGGGCCCGCGATCTCCGTTTCCAGCTGGTCACAGTGCAGGCACCGGCCCGTGCTCCGATGGTGATCACCCGCGGCGTGCAGCTCGGCCGCCGCAAACGGGGGCACGAAAGGGAGCGCGTAGATCTGGCCGTGCGGGTGGTGCAGCGTGACCCCGATCTCCTCGCCTTTGTTCTCGAAGATGAAAACGTACGAGACGTCCGCGCGCGCCCCCAGCTCCCTGTATCGGTCCGCCCACACGTCGATTAGCAGGCGCACCCTTTCGACCGGCAGCTCGGCCAGCGTCGCCGTGTGCTCAGGCGTGTAAACGACGACCTCGCAGCCTGTGGTTGGAGGCCGGACCACGCGGCCGTGGTCGCGGTCGGGGCCGAATGCAGGAAATCGGTTTTCGAAAACGACGACCTCGAACGTGTCGAGCGGAACCTCGGATGCGCCCCCGACGCCGCTCGGGCAGAGAGGACAGAAGTCGGTCGGCAGGAACGTTCGGTCGTTGCGCTCCGTCGCGTAAGCGACCCATTCCTTTCGCAGAGGGTCGAAGCGTAGGTCAGGCATGGTCGCCGGGGGTGGCGCGGCTGTATGCCAGGAGGTAGCGGCCGTCGCGCAGCTCCAGCTCAACCTTGGCCAGGCCTGCATGCCGGTCCTGGCGCGCGGTAGTCGAGCGCGCTGCAGTCGCTCGAGGTTTGCGGTCAGTCAGTCGCGCCGGCGATCTGCTCACGCTTTCCCACTTCTGCAACGCGGACGTCGACGCCGGCTTCGCGAATCGCCTGGAGCGCGGCCGGTTGAGCTTTCGAGTCGGTGATGAGTGTGTGAATGCGCGTGGTGGGAACCGTCTGGCACATGGTTTCCTGGCCGATCTTGGTGTGGTCGGCGAGCACCACCACCTGCTGCGCCGCGCCTGCGAGCGCGCGATCTGTCGCCGCCACCAGCGGGCTCGGTGTGCTCAATCCTCGCTCGGCCGAAAAGCCGTTGCCTGAGATGAAGACCTGCGATGCGCGCAGCGCGCGCACCGATTCCTCGGTGGCCGGCCCGACGAGCGCGTGGATCGACCGGCGCAACGTGCCTCCCGTCAGGATCACCTCCACCCTCGGAGCCTCCATCAAGGCCTGCGCCACCAGCAGGGAGTTGGTGACCACCGTCAGCTCGGGGGAGGCGACCAGCAACCGGGCGAGGGCCAGTGTTGTCGTCCCCGGGCCGAGCAGGATCGAGTCGCCGGGCCGGATCATCCCGAAAGCGAGACGCGCTATTGCCGCCTTCTCAGTCGCCGCCAGCCCCGACTTCTCGTAGTAGCTGGGCTCGTGCCCGAGGCTCGCCGGCTGCACGGCTCCCCCGTGGGTGCGCACGAGCAAACCGTCCTTGGCCATGGCACGCAGGTCGCGGCGCAGCGTGATCTCTGTCGTGCCCAGTGTTTCGGCCATCTCGGCCACGGAGACGACGCCGCGGGACCTGACGCTCTCCGCGATGAGCCTTCGCCGCTCGACCGCAAGCATTCGAGGGATCGTACCGTATCGATCATTTCCAATCAATAGTGAGCAGAACCAAAACTACTAATTGACAAAACTGACCGAATCTGTATCTTTCCGGTAAGGCGTGGCCGGAGAATGACTCTGGCCGCGGTGCTCTACAACAGAACGTCGGAGGCTACGGAGGGCTACTGAGTAAGACCTGCTGCCGGCGCACTCTCGCCCCGGGCGAACTCGAATCCGGGAAGAAGGCCGCAGGTGACGTCCTGGTCTTAACGATGCAGGAGGAGGAGTCGTATGGGTGATTCGCGCGACGCTATGAAAGTTCGACGGGCGCTCGAGGCCCGAAAGCTCGAGCTTCCATTTCTCGAGACCGACCTTCCGCTCAACCTCGATCTGTCACGGCGCGACGTCCTGAAGATCGCCGGCTATGGCAGCCTGGCGGCGTTCATCGCAGCCTGTGGCGGTACCACGACGACAACAAGCGGTTCCACCACCGGCGGCACCCTTTCGATCGGCAGCTATCAGTCGGACCCTGGGGTGAAGGCCGGCCTGGCGGACATCGTGGCGGCATTCACCACGGCCAATGGCGGCACCAAGGTGACGGTCAACACGGTCAGCCACAACATTTTCCAGGACACGATCAACGCGTACCTGCAGGGCACGCCCGAGGACGTCTTTACCTGGTTCTCCGGGCACCGCATGCGGTTCTTCGCCGACAAGGGCCTTTGCAGTCCCATCGACGACGTCTGGGACGCCGTCAAGTCCAACTACACCGACGCGTTCGCGACC
>Ga0207929_1000202_pt1 | contig 16905 bp, 17 predicted proteins | sample NGESurdeep072012_FD_184466 | JGI IMG/M metagenome (GOLD analysis project Ga0207929, IMG submission 184466) | Arctic peat soil microbial communities from Barrow, Alaska - NGEE Surface sample 53-1 deep-072012 (SPAdes) | ecosystem: Environmental > Terrestrial > Soil > Wetlands > Peat ... | reverse complement strand
AGTGGATCTGGATGTTGGCCCAGCTGTAATCGACGAAGTTGTTGGAGCCGGCTCCAGAGACGTACGGCTTGATGAGAAACGCGCCGACCGAGTAGAAGAGCGGAATGTAGACAACGTCAGAGATCAGCATCTGGCTGAGCGCCTTGTAGTCCGGCAGGGCCGCATCTAGCGGTTCGGCGTTGGCCTTGGCCAGCAGTGCGTCGAACGCAGGGGTCGAGTAACCGCTGGTGCAGCCGGAGTCAGGACAGCCGAGGGCGCTGCCGTACAGGCCCGAGAACCAGTCCTGGGGGTGGTTGTAGTCCGCCTGCCATCCGTCACGCGAGAACGAGTACTTGCCCGCGAGGCGGGCCAGGATGAAGGCGTGATGTGAGACGGCGATGAGGTTGACCTTGACACCCAGGTTGGTCTGCCACTGGTCCTGAAGGAAGACCGCGGAGTCCTTGAAGACAGGCGTCTCGGGGTCGTAGGCGTAGGTCAGGTTCGCGGTCTTGGTTCCGGTCGGGTCCGCGCTCTTCAGAAGCGCCTTGGCCTTGACGGGATCGTACGCCGCCAGCGGGTCGGCGCCGTCACCGAGGTATCCGGTCAGGCCTTTGGTGATGAGACCGCCGGTCGCCGGCGAGCAGAGGATGTTGCCACAAACAACTTCCGCGAGCTTGTTCTTGTCCACCGCGAGGGCGAAGGCCATGCGGAGGTCATGGGCGGTCTGGCCGCCGGCCAAAGTGAAGGGGCCGCCGCCGGTTCGCGAGGCGTCAGAAACCATGTTGAAGGTGACCCAGGTGGTCCTCACCTTGGGCTGCAGCAATAGCTGGTCCTTCTCGTTCGCGGTGGCCTGGATGCGCTTGATGTCGGCTACGCCGGCAGCCTGGCTCCAACCGCCATAGCCGTACAGGTCGTAAGACCCCTGCTCGTAAGCGGTGATCGCCGATGCTGCGCTCTGGAGGACGTCGATGTGCACCTTGGTCAGCGTTGGTTTGGGCGAGCCCCACCAGTTCGAAACCGCCGCGAAGTCCTCGGACTGCTTGGCGATGCGCGAGGTCATCTTGAAGGGACCGGTGCCAATCGCGGTGGCGGGGTTGGACCACCAGTTGTCGAAGTCTTGCTTGACTGCGTTCTGGTCGACGACCATGCCCGTCGAGTCGGTCAGCGCGATGGCCGAGAGCCACCAGCCGGCCGGCGACTTGAGCTTGGCGACGACCGTGTAGTCATCGGGCGCGGTAAGCCCGGACATGGTTACGGTCGGGTCCTTGGCTTCGAGCAAGGTCTCGAGCTTGGCTCCAACCACTTTGTTGCCCGATGCCGTTGAGTACCCGACGATCGGGGAGAGGTTGCCGCCGTAGGAGGTTCCGTATGCGCCAGACATCGAGGCCGCCCGGTTCCACGAGTAAAGGACGTCCTTGGAGGTGACCTTGTCACCGTTCGAGAAGGTCACGTCCTTGCGCAACGTGAAGGTGTAGGTAAGACCGTCTGAGGAAACCGCCGGCATCGACGCGGCGATGTCAGGTACGACGTTGAGGCTGTTGTCGAACTTGACCAGACCGTTGAACAGGTTCTGGCTGATCTCGGTGTCTGTCTCGGCGTCGGCGATGGCGGGGTCGAGGGTCGCATAGTCGTCGAGGATCGGGAATTTCAACGTCTGGTCGGCGGCCAGGCCACTGTTGTTGGTAGTTCCGCCACCGCAGGCGCCCAGCACGAGGCTGGCCGTACCGGCGACGGAAAGAACCTTTAAGAACCGAAGCGAAAGTGGAGTCATTAGCTTCCCCCTAGGACGAAAAGCTTGAGGCGTTATGCCTCTCTCCCCTCGCCATCTTCCCGGATTCCGGGGCGAGAGCGCGCCGACGAGGGGTGGCGAAACCACGATGGCCGCCGCTTACTCCTCTATCACTCTGGCTTGGACTGCCCCGAATGTCAACCGGTAAGCATCTGCCGACTCACATAGCTGTCTCTGACTAAACTTCGTCGGTGCACGCGCCGCCTTTCGTTTTCGGCTGCCTCCCAGTGCGCTCAAGGATGCGTTGAGCCGGCGCGGTTGGGCCCTCTTCATCGCCATGTGCTTCATCTGGGGCATCCCGTACCTGCTCATCAAGGTGGCGGTCAGCGACGTCAGCCCGGTTGCCCTTGTCCTCTTTCGCACTGTCATCGGCGCGTTGATCCTCGTGCCCATCGCCCTCGCCCGAGGAGACGTTGCGCCGGCCCTACGCCACTGGAGATGGATCGTTGCGTACACAGCAATCGAGGTCGCGCTGCCATGGTTCCTGGTCAGCGACGCCGAGCTGCGCCTGTCCAGCTCGCTGACAGGTCTGCTGGTCGCGGCAAGTCCTTTTGCGGCCGTGATCCTCGGCCGTCTTACCGGCAGCAAAGAAAGGTTTGATGCGCGCCGATTGCTCGGTCTTGTCGTCGGCTTCGTGGGCGTTGCAGTGCTGGTCGGGTTCAACGTCTCGGTGCGCGATCTAGGAGCTGCCGGCGAGATCGGACTCGTCGCGATCTGCTACGCAGTCGGGCCGTTGATCGTGTCGCGCAAGCTTGCCGAGGCGCCATCGATTGGCGTTGTGGCCATTTCCCTCGTGCTCCCCGCCATCGTTTACGCGCCGTTGGGTCTTTCGCACCTGCCGGCCGCGATCCCACCGCCCCAAGTGCTTCTGGCGGTAGGTCTCCTCGGGGTGGTCTGCACCGCGCTCGCCTTCCTTTTGTTCTTCGCACTCATCGCCGAGGTCGGCCCGGTGCGAGCCACTGTCATCACCTATCTCAATCCGGCGGTCGCGCTGGCGCTTGGGGTCGCGCTCCTCGGTGAGCCGCTGACGATTGGCGCGGGCGGCGGGTTCGCCCTGATCCTGGCCGGGCTTTTCCTGGCCACAAGGCGTGCGCGCGGAGCTACCGTGGCGACCGCGCAAGCGGAAGAGCCGTTGGTCGAGGCTCGATGAAAGCCAGGTCTGGAAGTTTCGTTGTACGCTCCGAGGCTGAGTCTGGATCAATCGGTTAGCTGGGGGTCATATGAATCGCATCGACATCGACACCGACCGGATCCGCACCAGCTGCTGGGTCAGCGGGCCCGAGAACGGCAAGCCAATGCTTTTGATCCACGGCAACCTCGTCACTGGCAGGTTCTGGCGTGATGTCGCGGGCCGGCTGCCGAAAGACGCTCGCATTGTCGCGCCGGATCTTCGCGGCTTCGGCCGCACGGAGGCCAAACCGATCGACGCCACGCGCGGCCTCGACGATTGGATCGAAGACATCGAAGCCCTGGTTAAGAAGATCGGCTGGAGCGGGCGCCAGCTTCACGTCGCAGGCTGGTCGTTGGGCGGCGGGGTCGCCATGGGCTATGCGGCGAAGCATGCGAACGAAATTGCCAGCCTGACCCTGGTCGCTCCGCTCTCGCCATACGGCTTCGGCGCCACCCGCGACGCAGCGGGAACGCTGACCACCGCCGACTTCGCGGGCAGCGGTGGAGGCGGGGTCAACCCAGAGTTCATGCGTCGGTTTGCCGCCGGGGACACGTCATCAGACGAGCCGATGTCCTCCCCGCGCGTCACGATGGCCAGCTTCTTCTGGAGCCCGAAATACGAGGCCCCTGACGAGGACGAGCTGCTGTCCGAGGTGCTTCTGACCAAGACAGGTGAGGACTACTACCCCGGCGATTCCGTGGCGGCATCGAGCTGGCCGCTGTTTGGCCCTGGAACGCGCGGCATCAACAACGCGTTTTCGCCGAAGTATTGCGATGTGAGCGCATTCGGAGATATCCGGCAAGCATTCCCGGTGGTGTGGATCCGCGGCGACGAGGACCAGGTGATCAGCGACCAATCGATGTTCGACCTTGCCTACCTGGGCAAGCTGGGCGCGGTCCCGGGCTGGCCTGGCGACGAGTCGTGTCCACCCCAGCCGATGTTGGCCCAGATCCGCGGCGTGCTCGATCGGTACCGCAAATCGTCCGGCGCCTCCGTACGAGAGGAAGTCCTCGAAGGGGTCGGCCACGGACCGCTGATCGAGCGCTCCGAAAGGGTGGCTGAGCTCATGAACGAGACCGTCGGCGCCGGTCAACGGAGCTGAGTGCGGAAGCAGATAGAGGGTAACCGGGCTCCCGCGCTGGTTCTACTTCTATGACCCAGTGGCTCATCAGCCTGGTTTCGGCGTGGGGCTACATCGCGATCTTCGTCACGATGGTGGGCGAGAGCGCGGGCCTGCCCATCTCCAGCGAGATCGTGGTTCCTCTTGGCGGGGCGCTCGCATCGCTCAACAAGCTGGGTCTCGGCGTCCCGGTCCTCGAGCTCATCCTCGTCGTTGCCATTTCGAGCTTGGCGAACCTGACCGGTTCGCTCATCGCTTTCTCCCTGACGCGTCGCTACGGAGAGAAGGTGGTGCTGAGCCGAGCCGGACGGTGGATGGGTCTGAGCAAAGGACACCTGCGCCTGGCCAATCGGTTCTTCGATCGATGGGGACTGTGGGCCGTTTTTCTCGGCCGCCTGCTACCGATCGTGCGCACGTACATCTCGTTTCCAGCCGGGCTGTCCAAGATCGGTTACGTGAGGTTCATCGTCGTCTCTCTGCTGGGCGCGATTCCATGGAACTCCGGTCTGGCCTACGCCGGGTACCTGGCCGGCCAGCATTGGGAACAGGTGGCGGCCAAACTCTCGCCGCTTGCGATCCCGATCGCGATCGTCGTGGTCATAATCCTGGCCGCGGCGTGGTGGTTCGGACGCCGGCTCGGTGAAGAGGAAGAGTCCAAAACGGAGAAGGCCGTTCCCGGACGCGTTTAGCGCACTACTCCGGTGTCACCAGCGCGATCGGCTCACCAGGCCTGACGGGGTCACCCTCTTTCAGCAGCAACTCCTCGACGATGCCGGCAATTGGAGATGGGATCTCGGCGTTGACCTTGTCGGTGAGCGCTTCCATCAAGGTCTCGCCCTCAGCAACGTGCTCGCCCTTCTTCTTGCTCCACGCGCCCACGGTGATCTCTTCGGCGCCCTCGAGCTCGGGCATCAGGACCTCGCGCGCCTCACCTTTGCCCACGACGATATTCTCGCCCGTCAGGCCAGCGAGACGACGTCGAGCAGATCCTCTTCCCAATAGTCGAGGCGACCTTCGGGCATGAAGAGGACGCGGCCGGGCTGCAGCGCCTGGACGAACTCGGGGTCGTGGCTCACGATGACCATCGTTCCCGGCCATGCTGCCAGCGCGAGGGCAACACCTGTGCGCGACGGCGGATCGAGGTTGTTGGTCGGCTCGTCGAGCAGCAGCAGGTTGTGCCGGCCCGCCACGAGCTGAGCCAGCGCGAGCTTGGTCTTCTCGCCACCCGAGAGCGTGCCAGCGTCCTGCCGTGCGATGTCGCCCGTGAGGCTGAATGTGCCCAGGAGCGCACGGAGCAACCGCTCGTCGGCGTCTGACTGGTCGCGCATATGGGCCAGGACCGGCACGCCGGCGCGAATGCCCTCGTGCTCTTGCGCGTAATACCCAAGCGAGACGCCGTGGCCCAATCGGAAGCTCCCGGCATTCGGCTCCGTCTCGCCAGCGAGGATCCGCAGCAGGCTGGTCTTGCCGGCTCCGTTCAGCCCCATGACCAGGAGCCGCTGCCCGCGCTCGACCTCGAAATTGACGTCGCGGAACACGGTCGGGCCGCCGTAACCCTTGGCCAGGCCCTCGACCGTCATCACGACTCGTCCGCTGTGCGGCGGATCTGGGAATTTGACCTTGACCTTGCGCTCACGCTGGGGCGCAGCGACCTTCTGCGCCTTGAGGCGGTCGACACGCTTGAAGATCGACTTGGCCGTGCGTGCTCGCTTCTCGGTCTGCCGGCGCATGACCTCGGCCAGCAGGCTCAGCCGTTTGATCTCGGCTTCCTGCCGGACGGCGAGCGAGGTGAGACGCTTTTCCTCGAGCTTCCGGGCTGCCTGGTACTGCGAGTAGGTGCCGCGGTACTCCCTCAGCTTGCCAGCGTCCAGGTGGAGGACGCGGGTGATCGCCTCGTCGAGAAGGATCAGGTCGTGGCTGACCACGATCACCGAGCCGCGGTTATTGCGCAGGAAGTCCATAAGCCATGCCTTGGCGTCGCTGTCGAGGTGGTTGGTCGGCTCGTCGAGGAGCAGCAGGTCGGCTTCGGCGAACAGGACGCGAGCCAGCTCGACCCGGCGGCGTTCGCCACCTGACAGCACGCCCAGCGCAAGGTCGACGCGGTCAGCTTTCAGGCCGAGGCCGGTGACGATTCGGCGCGCGTCCGACTCGCCCGAATAGCCGCCGTCGAGTCGGTACCGCTCCTCAGCCTCGGAGAACAGCTCTACATTGGCGATCGACGGGTCCTTCTCGAGACTCTTGTGGAGCTGCTCGAGCCTCACGGCAGCGCGGTCGAGCCCCCGACCGGAGAGGATGTGCGCGAGCGCGGTCTGCGCCGACTCGGCCCGCGGTCGTGGGTTCTGCGGAACGTAGCCCAGCGTGCCGCGGCGCAGCACCAGCCCGGCTGTGGGATCGTCCTCGGCCGCCAGGACCTTGAGCAAGCTCGTCTTGCCCGCGCCGTTGCGGCCGACCAATCCCACCTTGTCGCCTGGGGCGACGGTGAAGTTGGCGTCCGACAAAACGCGGCGCGCGGCGACGTCAATTGCGAGATTACGGACCTGGAGCACGCTCGCAATTGTTACCTGCGGGGCCGGCCGGCGTTTGGTCAGTCATCAAATCGGCAGGAGGCCGTCAAATGAAAAAGCTCTTAGTCGTCATTGCGATCGTTGCGGCGGCGGCCGCCTGTGGAGGGGGCTCTGGTTCCACGACCGCCAGCCTCCCTTACTCAGACGGCTCTACCGGCAAGCCCGTCACCGGCGCGCCGGTGCCTCAGTCCGGTGGGGCCGGTGGCAGCACCGATCAGGTTAATCCCGTCCCGAATGTCGTGCCGACCGTCCAGGGTCCACAGGTGATCCGTCAGGCGCAGCTGACCCTCAGCGTGGGTTCGGGACTGTTCGACTCCAAGCTGGCCGCCCTGCGCACGGTGGTCGAGCAGGAGGGAGGATTCATCGCCGGCACCGACGCCCAATCGAATCCCACAACGGACGAAAGCATCAGGACCGGCGTCATCACCTTTATGGTCCCTGCCGCCAAGTTCGACGAGACGATCGATCTGCTCGCCAAGATGGGCAAGGTCAAGAACGAGCACATCAGCGGCAACGACGTCAGCGCGCAGTACGTCGATCTGCAGGCGCGCCTGGCCAACCAGATGGCCCAGCGCAACGCGATGCTGGTGCTGCTCAAGCGGGCGCAGTCGATCTCAGACATCATCGCGGTCCAGACGCAGATCGGCCAGATCACCGGCCAGATCGAGCAGCTGAAAGGCCAGATCCAGTACATCGAGCACAACACGTCCTACAGCACGGTCACCGTGACGATGCTGGAAGCGGGCGCTCCCGCGCAGGTCGCAACCAAGGACAGCTGGGGCTTCGCGACCGCCCTCAGCGACGGCGCGCACAACTTCGTCGCCACCATCAATTACGTGCTCACCGGCCTGGGCGCGATCGGCCCCGTCCTGGTCCTGCTCTGGCTCGGCTATCTGCTGTGGCGCCGCTCTGGCCGCCCTGGCTGGCCAGTCGCCAAGCACGCCTGAGTCGACCCCTACTCACCGGCCCTCCTGGGTGCGAGCGAACCCCTCACTCGCGAAATCGCCCGGGAGGGCCTTCCTTTCGATTGGTTACCCGGTCGGAACCGAGACCGAGTCAAGTAACCTTCACGGGTAACGCCCGTGTACAGACTTGAGCCAGGTTTCCAAACATGAGAAGGTGGGTCGCGCTGGCCGCGATCGTGATGACGGCCGCCGCCTGCGGCAGCGCCGACACGGGCTCCACGCCTTCGCCCTCGCCCTCGCCGAGCCCGGCCGTCACCACGCCGGCGACGACGCCTTCTCCGGCCGCGCTTGTGTTCAAGCTGAACGGGGTCGGGACGGTGAAAGCAAGCGGCACGATCACTGTCACTACGACGCCGACCTCGCTGACGGTCGAGCTGAATATCACTGGACTACAGGGAGGCTCGATTCACGTCTCGCACATCCACATCGGGAGTTGCGCCGCGCGGGGGGCCATCAAGTACGCCCTCAATCCCGTGGTTGCGGACGATCAGGGGACAGCGGACACCAAGAGCACGGTGAAAGCCATCTACCCACCCAAGACCGGCTCCTGGTATGTGGTGGTTCACGTCGGACCAGACATGTCCGGCACGAACTCGAAGTACCTCCTCTGCGGGAACCTCTTCAAGTAGGGACTCAATGACCACGGGCCCGGGCGGGTCGCCAGGCGAGGCGGAACGGGAGGAAGGCGCAGGGGACATTCTCGAGCTCCCCGCCGCTTCCAGCAGCACAGCGATAGCCCTTGACGAGCTGGAGCTGGTTTACGCCTTCATCTACGCGCGGGTCGGCAACCGGCCCGACGCCGAAGACCTCACCCAGCAGGTGGCGATGAAAGCGATCCCGCGGCTGCGGCAGGGGGCGCCCGCGAGTGCCATCCGGGGATACCTGTTCGCCACGGCCCGTTCGGTCCTGGGCGCCTTCTGGAGCGTCCGGCTGGGGCTCGCCGAGTCGGAGCTGCATGAGGACCTCGCGATGGCGATCCCGGCCGGACCTCCTTCAGAGGAATCGGCGGAGAGGGCACGGCGGGTCCTGGAGGGTCTTTCCGACAACTACCGCCGCGTGCTCGAGCTCCGTTTCCTGCACGGGTATTCCCTCAAAGAAGTGGCTTCCGAGATGCGATCCACGGTCGGCGCGGTGAAGGTGATGCAGCTGCGCGCACTGCGCGCTGCGGCGAAGGTGCGCCTCGATGCGTGAAGGGCCGGAGAATCGAGTCGAGCGGATCGTCAGCGACCTCCTTCACGGGCGGCGCCTGCGGCTGCGGGGCGGGGATGCCGACGAGAAGGAAGCCATCACGGCCGCCGCGCGACTGGTTGCCGCGGGCCAGGGCGTCCAACGCATGCATCCCGCGTTTCGCAAGCGGATGGCCCAGGCCCTCGAAACCGCTCCGCGTGGCGGCTGGATCACGCGCCGCGCCGCGTTGGTCGCGGGCCTGGGGGTCGCGACAGGAGCCGTCGCCGGCGGAGTTCTGGGCAGGGCCATGGAGCCGAACCCGTCGAGCTACATCCGCTCCGCGCGCCATGTCAGCCCGAAAAATGGCGCGTGGGTGGACGTTGGAGCGCTGGCCGACTTCGTTGACGGTCAGGGCAAGCGGGTCACTGCCGGCGCCGTTGGCGCGTTTCTCTTCCGTCGAGGTGACACGGTGAAGGCCGTGTCTTCGATCTGTTCGGATCTTCCTTGCGAGCTGTCGTGGAACGGCGGCAATGGGGTGCTGGATTGTCCTTGCCATCCGGCCTCGTTCAAACCGGATGGGACGCCCACGAACAATGCCTATTCGCTGCCGTCGCTGGACCTGGTCAGCGTGAGAGTCTCCGACGCCGGGAGGGTGGAGGTACTCGGGACGTGACGGTTAGGGAGCACAGGCTGCGCCAACTCGCGCTGGATCGATGCCTGCAACTGCTCGAAGAGGCTCAGGTGACCGGGCGATCTCGGGTCGATGGGCCGCTGGGTACCTCGCTGCGCGACCATCTCGAGCGGGCGGGCGTGATCGCCGACCACCGCCTGGAGGGAAGGCGCATCGATCGCGTGCTGGATGACATCTTCGCCCTGCAGGCGCAGCTGCTCGGACAGGGACCAGAGGATCGCCGCCAGCGCACCGGGGCGTAGCCTGCCGCCTGTGCGGATAGGTTCGACTTTCGTGCGCCGTTATGATTGGCAGCCGTTGTGACCACTTCCTTTAGCAGCTCGCGCTCGTTCCTCATGACCTCCGAATCGGTCACGGAAGGTCACCCCGACAAGGTTTGCGATCAGGTCTCCGACGCAGTCCTCGACGGGATGCTGGCGCAGGACCCGGACGCCCGCGTCGCGTGCGAGACGGCCATCACGAAGGGACTATGCGTGGTGATCGGAGAGGTGACCACGCATGCGGAGCTCGACATCCAGCGCACGATCCGCGACACGATCCGCGACATCGGCTACAACTCGGAAGAGATAGGTTTCGACGCGGACCACGCGCTGATCCAGGTTTATCTCAAGGAGCAGTCGCCGGATATAGCTGCCAGCGTGAATCACTCGCTGGAGGAACGGGAAGGCACTCTCGAGGACGATGCGTTCGAGCTGCAAGGCGCAGGCGACCAGGGCATGATGATCGGCTTCGCTTGTCGCGAGACGCCCGAGCTGATGCCGCTGACCATCTCATTGGCGCACCGGCTGGCGAAGCGACTCTCGCAGACGCGAAAGGACGGCAGCCTTCCTTTCTTGAGGCCGGACGGCAAGACCCAGGTCACCGTCGAATACGATCGCGGCATCCCCAAGCGAATCGAGGCGATCGTCGTTTCCACGCATCACGCGCCCGGAGTCAGCCAGAAGGAGATCGCGGACGGCGTTCACGCACTGGTCATCGACCCTGTGCTCAAAGGGCTCGTGGTCGACAAGAACACGAAGATCATGGTCAACCCGAGCGGCCAGTTCATCCTCGGCGGCCCCGCTGCGGACGCCGGCCTCACAGGCCGCAAGATCATCGTCGACACCTACGGCGGCGTGGCGCGGCACGGTGGCGGCGCTTTCAGCGGCAAGGACCCGAGCAAGGTCGATCGGTCGGCCGCATACGCAGCCCGGCACGTGGCCAAGAACATCGTCGCCGCAGGCTTCGCTGATCGGTGCGAGGTGCAGGTCTCATACGCGATCGGGCGGGCGCACCCGACCTCGATCGCAGTGGAGGCGTTTGGCACGTCGACTGTCTCCGAGGACGAGCTGCTCGAGCTGGTCCGCAGGCACTTCGACCTGCGGCCTGGAGCGATCATCGCGAACATGAAGCTGAAGCGCACGATCTACCAGCCCACCGCGGCGTATGGCCATTTCGGGCGCGACGACCTCGGCGTGGCGTGGGAGCTGACCGACAAGGCTGAGGCCATGCGTGCTGACGCGCCGGTGCCTACGCGCGCCCACACCTAGCCGACCTGCTGCTCCGCGTGTCGAGGGCCGGGTCGATGAGCGGCACTGATCGGTCCTGTGGCTGAGCCCTTCGCGCTGCGAGTTCACGACACGCTGTCGAGGCGCAAGGTTCGCTTGCGTCCCTCCATCAAGAAGGGAAAGCCGCAGCTCAGCCTGTACGTGTGCGGGGTCACTCCTTATGACTCGGGCCATATGGGCCATGCCTTCACCTTCTGCATGTTCGACATCCTGGTTCGCTTTGCGGAGGCGAACGGGGTGCGGGTGCGCTACGTGCAGAACGTCACCGACGTGGACGACCCGCTGTTCGAGCGGGCGCGGCGCGATGGGGTCGATTGGAGGCTGCTCGCCGACCGCGAGACCAAGGTCCACATTCGCGACATGACTGCGCTCGGGTGGCGGCCGCCCGATTTCATGCCGAAGGTTTCGGAAGAGATCGAACGGATCCTCGTCGCCGCGACAAAGCTCTACCGCACCAAGCATGCGTACAAGACGGATGCGCTGTATTTCGATGTCAGCACCTACAGGCGTTTTGGTGGGCTGTCGCACCGCAGCCGGCAGTCGATGCTGCGGAAGCTGCGCGAAGAGGGCTTGCTGGGCACGCTTGGACCTGATGCCAAGCGAGATGTTCTCGATTTTCCGTTGTGGCGTGGCTCGCGGCCGGATGAGCCGGCGTGGCCATCGGCGTTCGGGCCTGGGCGGCCTGGTTGGCACATCGAGTGTTCGGCGATGGCCATGCGCTACCTCGGTGAGCAGATCGACATCCATGGCGGAGGCCGCGACCTGGCGTTCAGCCATCACGAGGCAGAGCGCGCGCAGTCTGAGTCCTTAACCGGCAAGGTTCCCTTCGCCAGGGCCTGGATGCACACTGGCATGGTTCGGTACGAGGGCCGGAAGATGAGCAAGTCGCTGGGCAACCTGGTGCACGTGAGCCAGGCGCTGCAGCGAGCGCCCGCGGCCGCGGTGCGCCTCTACCTGGCCTCGCATCGTTACGGGCGCGATTGGGATTTCAGCTGGTCGGGGCTGGTGCGAGCCGCGCGGCTGGTCGAACGCGCGCGCGCCCTGTTGGCGGAGGAGGCTCGGGGGGCGGGCGAGCGTCCATCATCCGCGGTGGTGGTGGGGGCGGGCCCAGCGGTTCGTGCGCCCGCGCGGTCCGGGAAGGCGCTCGTGAAGGAGTTCAACGCTGCGCTCGACGACGATCTCGACACGCCTCGGGCGATCAGGGCTCTCCGGCGCGCAGTACGAGAGCGCGATGCGGCGGCGGCGAAGTGGATGCTCGGGATCCTGGTCGGCGGCGCCTCTCTAACCTAGCCTGCGGCCTTAGGCGACCTCGAGCGGTGCGCCGCAGTTGGGGCACTCCATCCCGGCCTCCACCTGGACCAGCGTCTCGCACACCGGGCACAGGATGTCCGCGGTGGCAGGACGCTCGTCCTCAGCGGCTTCGGCGTCCATCGCGGCCGGCACCTCACTCAAATCCACCGCCGGCGCGCCGCAGTTGAGGCATATGTAGCCGGGCTGCGCGATCCGATGGTCCTGGTATTCGCCACCCGAAGCGATGTCCACCTCGGCGAACAGCGCGCGGAACAACCGGCCGCCGCAGCGGCGCGAGCACACGAGCAGCATTAGTGCAGCTTACGGAACGTCGCTGTCAGGCGATCCTGCGCCGAAGCGTCGCAATCCCGGCAAAGATCACCAGCACGCAGAATGCGGCGACCACGGCGGCGTCCAGCTGCAGCGACGGCCAGGTCAGGTCGGCGCCCTTGAGCATGACGTCGCGAAGTCCATTGACCGCGTAGGTCAGAGGCAGCACATCCGAGACGTACTGGAGCACCTTTGGCTCCGTCGAGACGGGGAAGAGGATGCCGCACAGCAGTACCTGCGGAACTATGACCAGCGGAATGAACTGCACCGCCTGGAACTCAGTGCGCGCAAACATGCTCAGGAATATGCCCAGGTTCACCGCGCTCAGCGCCATGAGCACCTCGAATCCGAAGATCAGGAGCACGTTGCCCTGGTTGTGGACTTTGAGCACATAGAGCGAGAAGAGCAACACCTCCACGGCCTGAACCAGGGCGAGGATCGTGAAGCCGAGCATATAGCCGACCACGATCTCGCCGCGGCGCAGCGGGCTCGCCATCAACCGCTCGAGCGTGCCCTGCGAGCGCTCACGCAGGAACGACACGATGGTGACCACGAACACGAGAAAGAACAGGATCAAACCGATAAAGGCGGCTCCGAAGTAATCGAGCTGATCGAGATTTGGGCCGCCGTACAGGTAGGTGGTGTGCGGTTGGAACCGAATCGCCGATGAGGCGAGAGATGTGAGCGCTTCCTGCATGGCCTGCAGCACTGGCGCCTGCGCGCCTGGTTGCGAGCCCTCGAGATGGATCTCTGGCGCGATGGCGCCCTGCTGCGCAAGCTGGCTGAAGTCAGGCGGGAAGACGATGTAGGCGACCAGAGATCCGTCCTTGAGCTTGGCGTCGCCATCCGCCGCGTTGATGGTGACGGCGTGGATCTTGCTCGACCTTTCCAAAGCGCTCGCGACGATCGCGGCGGCCGATCCCGGGTCCTGGTTGGCGATGCCGACATCTGGCGCTGAGGTCCCACCCCGGATCAAATACCCAAGCAACGAGAGAATCACCAAGGGGGCGACAAACAGCAGCGCGAGCGTTCGGCGGTCATGCCGAAACTGCTGAAGCAGGCGGCGGGTGATGGCAGCAACGCGGTGGCCGCTCATTCGGAGGTCCTCCCCGAGAGCTTGAGAAAGGCTTCTTCAAGGTTGTTGGTGCCCGCGGCAGCGCGCACCTCGTTCGGCGATCCTTCGGCCAGCAGCTTGCCAAACCGAATCAGGCCAAGCCGCTGGCAGCGCTCGGCTTCGTCCATGACGTGGCTGGAGACGAGGATCGTCGTGCCGGCGGCGGCCATCTCACGGAAGTGCTCCCAGAACTGCACGCGCAGCTGGGGGTCCACACCAACCGTGGGTTCGTCGAGAAGTAAAAGGCGCGGGCGGTGCACTAGCGCGCAGGCCAGCGAGCATCGCTGCCGCATCCCGCCGCTGAGCGTCGCGACGACCGACTTGCGCCGCTGCTCGAGCTCGACCACTCGCAGCACCTCGTCCACGTTGCTGTCGGCTCCGCTGATGGCGGCGAAGAAACGGAGGTTCTCCTCCACCGAAATGTCTGGATAGAGGGCAGCCGCCTGGGTCATGTAGCCGACACTGCTGAGAATGTTCAAGTCGGGCATCCGGCGGCCGAGGACGGTCACGCTTCCCGAGTCAGGCGCGAGCAGGCCGACGACAGCTCGGATCAGCGTGGTTTTGCCTGATCCGTTTGGCCCGAGAAGGCCGTAGATCTCGCCTTGCCTGACTCGAAGAGTGATGCCGTCCAGCGCCCGCAGGGACCCGAACGACTTGACGACATTGTCGACATCAACCGCGAAGGCCTCGCTCATCGTGTCTCCTCCTCATCCGGACGCATCGACCGCAGCCAGCCCTCTGCCAGCTCGGTCACCGCCTGCTCCCCGTCGATCTCGATACCAAGCACACGCTCCACGACCGGCCTCGTCAGCACGTGAATGAAAATTGGACCGACGAACGACTGCAGCGCCAGTAGGGGAGACATCGGGCGCAGCCGCCCTGACACCATCTGTGCCAGGACATAGGCTCCGACGGATCCCACGATCGTCCCCAGTGCCTCTCGCACCGTCTCTTCCGCCTCTGGAGCCAGCGAGCTCACTTCGAAGAACGCCGCGCGCAGCAAGCCGAGTCGGGTTTCGCCCGACCCGTACACGGTGCGATAGATGGTCCGCGCGATCTCGGGCATCAAGACCTCCGGCGGCTCATCTTTCATCTCGAGCGCAAGGCGGCTGACGGGTTCCAGCGGCGAGTATTTCCGGATGAGGCTCGTGAAAAGAGCTGGCTTGCCCGGGAACAATCGGTAGAGCGTTGCCCGTGACACGCCGGCTCGGGTCGCCAGGTCATCCATGGAGAGGGCCGCAAGCCCGTGCGCGCCCACCAGGTGGAAGGCTGCCTCGAGGATTCGCTCGCCGGCTCCCGGCTCGGGCTGCACCGCCAGCGCTTCGAGCAAGGCGCCGCGGGACTCGAAGGCGCGGTAGAAGCTCGCGCGAGAGACCCCGGCGGCTTCGGCGAATTGCGCCACGGTTGGTTTTTCTCCCGTGGCAAGCACGGCGGCCGCTTTCCCGAGGATGCGGTTTCGGGTCCGTGTTGCCACTGAGACGAGACTAGACAAGACGTCGCGTCTCGTCAAGTAGCAATTCTTAACCGCCGGCCTTTGAAAGTCCTACGTCCGAGGCTACGTTTTCGCGATGGTGAGGATGCTGGCGATGGGCGCCGCCCTTGCGCTCCTGGCTTGCAACCCACCGGGCGCGACTACCGCCTCACACCAGCCGGCGAGCCTGAGCCGGAGCGATGCCGAGCAGCTGATGCTCAGAGCCGACGACCTCAGGCGGCTCGCTTTCGAGTTTCCCGGCCCCACCACCTTGTCAGATGCGTTTGGGGGTCCAGCGCTGGTGCGGCTTCAGGCCCAGTCCCAGAGCTTTGGACGGCGAGGCATCCGCGAGGAGGAGCGCAGCTCATCGCGTGACATCGTCTTCTGGGATCCGATTGCGAATGAGGGCGTGCTGCAGGTCGTCGCCACGCGCCGTCTTGTGACCAGGGACCAGCCGAACCCGCCCTGGTCGGCAACGGTTCGCCAATGGTGGTCGCGCCTGCAAATCGTTGAGGGCACCTGGAAGGTGGTCGAGCAGGAGGACCTCCCTCCGGACCGGTGGCGGCATTAACCGGCTGGGTTCTCTTTGAGCCCAATGGCCCGTAGCGTCGCGCCGCATGCGGCGACTCTCGGCATCGATGCTCGTAGTCATCCTGGCGCTCCGTCCGGCGCCGATTGCTGCCGCATCAGCGTGGGGAACCGCCATGTACGGCGACCCACCAGGGTGGTGCACCAACTTCTCTGACATGTGGGTCGCCACCGTCGTCACGAGCGACCCGCACGTTGGTACCAACCCCGAGCAGGACACCTTCTACGGCTTTCACCCCAACCCCGGCTACGACGATTGGTACGGATACTTTTACGGCGACTTCCGGGGATCGCCGGGTGACGCCTCAGGCTGGGTCAAGCTCCTGCACGAAAACTATCCAGACCACTACCACTGGAACTTCGCATCGAATGCCTGGTCGGTCCATGGCCACGCTAAGGAGTACATCGCCTATTACAACTGGACCTTCGGCGGGCAATGCGGGCTTGGCGCCTACGGCAGCGCATCGCCGCCACCATTCATGGCCGACCAGTACGGCTACCCGGTCGTCGACATCTATGTCGACTCGCGCCCGCCGTATGCGCCACAACCGCGGGTCGCCGACATCTCTACAAGCTCCGTCTCCTTCATCTGGGATCCAGTCGCGGACCAGGGCGACGGGGCCGGCAAGGACTTCTTCGCTGCTGGGATGGGCCAGTACTCCTCGTGGCTGACATTAGGCAGCTCGACGAAGCGTCTGCAGGCGGCCTCGGCGCGAGCTCCACGCACGCTTATGCAATCGGACATGAAAGCGGGAGAGAGGGCATGCGTTCACGTGATCGCGCTGGACAGGCTGTTGAACGCGACACCCGAGAGCGTCGTTTGCGCCGGGCCGCTGGCGCCACCTCCCATGCCGGAATGGAGTGCGATCGCGAGCGCGGTGGTGGCAAATCCCGCTGCGCCGGGCCTCGTTGGTTTCGACTCGTTTCTCTGGCTCGCGCCGGCGCCGCAAGCGATGACCGCACACGAGACTTACGAAGGCATCGACTACGCAGTGACCGCGGTCCCGACCGGCGCGGCTTGGGATTTCGGCGACGGCGCCCGCGCCGAGGTCACCGGCGCTTCAGGTTTCGGACTGCCCTACCCGCAGACTTCGCCGGTCACTCACGTTTACCAGGCCC
>Ga0207929_1000200_pt1 | contig 16986 bp, 14 predicted proteins | sample NGESurdeep072012_FD_184466 | JGI IMG/M metagenome (GOLD analysis project Ga0207929, IMG submission 184466) | Arctic peat soil microbial communities from Barrow, Alaska - NGEE Surface sample 53-1 deep-072012 (SPAdes) | ecosystem: Environmental > Terrestrial > Soil > Wetlands > Peat ... | reverse complement strand
GAGAGATGCGATCGGCCGGCGCCATGGGATATCTCGGGTGACCTTCAGCCACTTGGCGTGCTGGTTGAACATCGAATCGATGATGTGGATGAAAGCCTCGTAGCAGTTGAACAGCCCGTGGCGGCCGGTGAGCAAGTAGCCCTCGAGCCAACCCTCGCACAGGTGCTCGCTCAGCACCTCCATGACGCGCCCATCCGGGCTCAGGTGGTCGTCGCCTGGCAATATCTCCGCATCCCACGCCCGGTCGGTCGCTTCGAAGACGGTGCCGAGCCGGTTGGAGGCGGTCTCGTCGGGTCCCATGATCCGAAAGTTGTCCGGGTTGCCGGCGACGACATCACGCAGATAAGCGCCCAGAACACGCGTCGCTTCACTTTTCGTGGTGCTCGGCTTGGGAAATTTCACCGCGTAGTCGCGGAAGTCGGGCAGCCGCAGATCCTCGAGCAGCATGCCTCCGTTGGCATGTGGGTTGGCGCTCATTCGTCGGGCGCCGCGTGGTGGCATCTCGGCGAGCTCCGGGACCAAGCGCCCGTTGCTGTCAAAAAGCTCCTCTGGGCGGTAGCTGCGCATCCATTTTCCGAGGATTTGCAGGTGCTCCGGCTTGGCCTGGAAGTCGGTGACCGGGACCTGGTGGGCGCGGAATGTGCCTTCGACCGGCAGCCCGTCGACAGTTTTGGGTCCCGTCCAGCCTTTGGGCGTGCGAAGCACGATCATCGGCCAGCGAGGATGCGCGCTCGCGCCACCTGCGCGGGCATCGCGTTGGATGCGCGCAACCTCGTCAAGACAGAGATCCAGCGCGGCCGCCATGGCTTGGTGCACGGCCTCCGGCTCGTCCCCGGTGACGAACACCGGCGCATGTCCGTAGCCCTCGAGCAGCCTGGTGAGGTCCTGCTCAGGTATTCGCGCCAGCACCGTCGGGTTGGCGATCTTGTACCCGTTGAGATGCAGGATCGGCAGAACCGCGCCGTCGCGCCGCGGATTGACGAACTTGTTCGAATGCCAGCTGGCGGCGAGCGGTCCGGTCTCCGCCTCACCGTCGCCGACGACACAGAACACCGTCAGGCCGGGGTTGTCGAAGACTGCGCCGTACGCGTGCACCAAGGCGTAGCCGAGCTCTCCGCCCTCGTGGATTGAGCCAGGCGTTTCGGGCGCGACATGGCTCGGGATGCCACCCGGAAACGAGAACTGCCGGAACAGCTTGCGCAGGCCGGCGGCGTCCCGGGTGATGTCTGAGTAGACCTCGGTGTAAGTGCCCTCCAGGTAGGCGTTGGCCACGGCCGCGGGGCCGCCATGGCCCGGCCCTATGACGTAGATCGCATCGAGGTCGCGTTCTTTGATGACCCGATTCGCGTGTGCGTAGATCAGGTTCAGGCCAGGGGTCGTGCCCCAGTGGCCGAGCAAGCGCGGCTTGATGTGCTCGAGCTTGAGAGGCTCGGCCAGCAGCGGATTGTCCAGCAAGTAGATCTGCCCGACGGATACATAGTTGGCGGCCCTCCAGTAGGCGTCGATGTTGTGCAGATCCGCTGCACTCAAAGGTTGCGCGGCTGCATCCGCGGGTCGTCTATCTGGCACTTCGCCTCACTCGGTCCATGATGCCTCAGCCCGGACCGGCGAGGGAGGTACTTGGTCCGTCGCGCCAAGGGTCTTAATGCCCTCGCTCTCGTTGTGGATCACGCGCAGTGTCTTGCCAAGGAGGATGCCATGTACCTGAGGGTGGGAGTAGTTTTCATGATCGCGCTGGTGCTGCTGTCGCCTGTGATCTGGATCGCCTGATGGCGGCTGCGAGAGCTTGGAAACCCGGCCAATGGCTCATATGCTGACAGGCACGAAAGCGCAGATCGCAGTTACCCGCGGGCGGCCTAGGACGCACCGGCAGCACGAACGCACGGTCGAGGCAGCTTCAGGTTACGAACTGCTGGACTGGATGCCGGACGGCGTCGTGGTCGTCGACGCCGACGGCAGCATCACCTATGCCAACAGGCGTGCCGAAAAGATCACCGGCTACAGCTGCGGCGAGCTCCAGGGGCATCCGATTGAGCTTCTGGTGCCCCACCGCTTCAGGGCTATCCACAAAGTCCACCGCCGCGACTATTCGGCACGGCCTGCGGCCAGATCGATGGGGTCCGTGGCGCACGATTTCAACGTCCGGCGCAAGGATGGGAGCGAGTTTTCAGCCGACATCGCGCTCGGTCCACTGAAGGGTGACGGACCCCCTGGCGTCGTGGCGATCATCCGAGACGTCACCGAGCGTCGGGAGTTTGAGGCGCTGCTCGAGCAGCAGGCGTTGCACGACCCGCTCACCGGCCTCGCCAACAGGACGCTCTTCATGGATCGGTTGAAGCAGGCGATCCAGTCTGCTCGTCGCGAGGGGAGACGCTTTGCGCTCGTGATGCTCGACCTCGACAATTTCAAGCATTTCAACGACGCTTTCGGGCACGCCGTCGGCGACGTGGCCCTGAAGAAATTCGCCGCGAAGCTACCGTCTGGGCTCCGCTCCACGGACACCGCGGCCCGGCTCGGCGGCGACGAGTTTGCATGGATTCTTCCCGGAGTCTCCGACCGAGCCGCCGCCGACCGGATGGTGCATAAGCTGCTCGTGGGGCTAAAGGTTCAAATCTCGAGTGCTGGGCAAACGGTCCCGGTCAGGGTGTCGGCCGGGATGGCTCTCTATCCCGAAGACGGCACTGACGTGGATCGACTCATGCGTCGAGCTGATCGGTCTCTCTACTCAGCCAAGCGCGAGGGTGGCGGCTTCGGAACATGCTGACCTCGTGACGACGGCGTACCCCGCGCATCGCGAAGCGACCGTCGTGCTTCGCGACGGGTCCACCCTGGCGGTCCGGCCCATCCGCCCGGAGGACGAGGCGGACCTGGCCCGCTTCTTCACCGAGCTTTCGATGGAGTCTCGAGTCTTTCGTTTCTTCGCGGCGATTGCCAATGCCGACGCCCTGGCCAAGAAGCTCGTTGACGTCGACTATTCCTCCCGGTACGGCCTCGTGGCGATGGCCGGTCCCGACCGTCACATCGTCGGGCACGCAATGTATGTCGAGACCGGGCCCAGGAAAGCGGAGCTGGCGCTGGCTGTGGCCGACGAGTATCAGGGCCGCGGCCTGGGCACGATTCTGCTTGGGCAGCTTGCAGAGGCGGCTTCCGTGGCGGGGATTCTGGTGCTGGAGGCCATGGTCAAGCCCGAGAACCATCGCATGCTCAAGGTGCTGCGGGAGAGCGGTTTTCCAGTCACAGTACGCTCCGAGCCGGGTGAGATCCACGCCGAAATTCCGACCGTGTTGACGCCTCAAGGCCTGCTTCAGTTCGAGGATCGCGAGCGCATCGGCGCCGTCGCCGCAGTGAGTCACGTCCTGGCGCCTCGCTCAGTGGCCGTCGTCGGCGCGTCGCGGCAGCGCGGCAGCATCGGCGCGGAGCTGTTTCACAACCTCGTGGCCATCGGCTTCCGCGGCGCCATGTATCCGGTCAATCCCGCGGCGAGCGAGATCGAGGGTGTGGCCGCATATCCTTCAGTACTCGACATCCCTGGAGACCTCGAGATGGCCGTCGTCACAGTGCCCGCGGCGGCGGTCCTCGATGTCGCGCGCCAGTGCGCGACGAAGGGGGTTCGGGCGCTGGTCGTGATCTCCGCAGGCTTTGCGGAGATCGGGGGGGAGGGCGTCGACCTGCAGCGCCAACTATTCGAGATTTGCCGCCATGCGGGGATGCGGCTGGTCGGTCCGAACTGCATGGGTGTGATCAATACGGCCGAGGCGGTGAATCTCGACGCCACGTTTGCCCCTGACAAGCCAGTTCCGGGCCGCATCGGCTTCCTTTCGCAAAGCGGCGGGCTCGGCATCGCCGTCATGGCGCGGGCGCAGGCCCTGGGGTCGGGGATCTCCTCATTCGTATCGGTTGGCAACAAGGCCGACCTGTCCGGCAACGACTTCATGCAGTACTGGGAGGCCGACGCCGCGACCGATTTGATAATGCTGTACCTCGAGTCCTTTGGAAACCCGCGCAAATTCGCGCGCATCGCACGCAGGGTCAGCCACTCCAAGCCGATCCTCGCGGTCAAAGGCGGGCGGTCTCCGGCAGGGAACCGAGCCACCTCGTCGCACACCGGAGCTTTGCTCTCCGCCTCTGACATCACCGTCGACGCGCTCTTTCAGCAGGCCGGGGTGATCCGCACCGATACGCTTTCCGAGCTTTTCGACGCCGCCCTGCTCCTCGGCAGCCAGCCTCTGCCGGAAGGCAATCGGGTGGGCGTACTCACCAACGCTGGCGGACCGGCGATCCTATGTGCGGACGCATGCGAGGCCAATGGCCTTGTCGTGCCTCCGCTTTCCGAGAAGCCGCGGATGGAGCTGGCCGCGTTCTTGCTGGCGGCCGCCTCGACAGACAACCCGGTCGACATGATCGCATCGGCGAGCGCAGAGGACTACAGCCGGGCAATCACCATCATGGCCGCATCGGGAGAAGTCGACGCGTTGATAGTCATCTTCACGCCTCCCCTGGTAACGAAAGCTCCCGAGGTGGTTCGCGCCATCCAGCGTGCGGCGAAAAATCTGCCGCGCCCGATTCCGCTGCTCAGCGTGTTCATGTCCAAGCAGTCGTCTCCACGAGTGATCCAATCAGAGGGCGTGGGCGTGCCGCACTATCCGTTCCCTGAAGAGGCGGCCCGCGCCCTGAGTCTTGCCGCGCGGTACAGCGCGTGGCGTGCGCTTCCCGAGGAACCTGTGGCAATGCTCGACGGCATCGATCGCGACAGGGCAGCTGCGGTCATCGCCACGTCGCTTGCCGAAGGCGCGGGCTGGATGACCCCGCGTTCGCTGGATGAGCTGGTCGCGTGCTACGGGATCCCCACTGTCGAAACGCGCTTCGCGGACTCCCCACTTGCTGCCGGTCGGGAGGCGGGGCGAATCGGTTCGCCAGTGGCGCTAAAGGCGATAGTGCCCGGCTTGCTGCACAAATCGGATGCCGGCGCCGTGCGGCTTGATCTCAACGGTGAGCGCGCCGTCCAGAGCGCTGCGTCGGCCATGACCGCGAGCCTCGAGCAGGCAGGGCACCACGTCACCGGCTACCAGGTTCAGCCGATCGTCGCCAAGGGCGTTGAGATGATCGTGGGGGTCGTCCAGGACCAACACTTCGGTCCGGTGGTGGCGTGCGGAGCCGGAGGTACGGCGACCGAGCTCGTCAAGGACGTCGCAGTTCGCATCACTCCGATCACGAGGGGAGAGGCTGGGCGGATGATTCGATCGCTGAAGACATTTCCGCTGCTGGATGGCTACCGAGGCGCCGCCCGCGCCGACATCTCCGCCCTGGAAGACGTGCTCCTGCGCGTAAGCGCCCTGGTCGAGGCGCATCCGGAGGTCGTCGAGATGGACCTGAACCCGTTGATCGTCCATGCGGAGGGAGCCGTTGCGGTGGACGCGCGGATCAGGCTCGAGCCCGGTCCGCCGAGGCCCCCGATTGGCGCTCGCTGAGCGCGCCAAGCTCCTCGATCTTCACCCCGACCACACCAGGCACGCCGGCGATGCGCTGAATCAGGGATCCGAGAAGGTTCCGGGTCTCGACTTCGCCTCGAAGGCTTACGAGACCATCTGTCACGTCGACCTCGACGTGGTTGCCCTTAACAGCAGCGACGTCGTGGACGATCCTGATGATCTCCCTGCGCATCAGCTCGTCGCTTCGTAGGAAAACCTTCAGCAGTTGCGTTCGGCTGATGATTCCAACAGGTCGGTTCTCAGAGTCGACCACCGGCAGCCACTGGATCCGGTGCTGGAACATCAGGCTCGCCGCATTGGCCAGCGACGTGCCGGGGGTAGTCGTCGCGACGGCAGAGGCCACCAGCTCCGCCGCGTGCCCAACCGAGGCAGCATCCTTGGTCATGACGTCCGAGACGGTCCAGCTCATCGAGTTCTCATCAGCAAGCATCTCGCGTGATGATGGCAATGCAAAAGGGCCTATCGGCCTCCCATGACGGGGACCGCCTCGCTCTGGTCCTCGGCGGCAAGCTCGTCCTTTGAGTTGGACAACGGGAGGTCGCCCATCTCTCCGTCCGCGGCCTCAAGCTGGCGAAGGCCGCCGCCCCCGATCGCCCTGAGCGCGTTAAGGATCACCGCGACATCGACTGCTTCCTGGAAGAAAGCTCCCGCCACCGGCGGCAGGACGCCGACTGTGGCGAGGGCCATGCCAAAAATCGACAAGGCCATACCGGCCAGGACGCTTTGCACGGCGATGTCGCGAGCGCGCCGCGCAATGAGTACTGCCTCTGCGACTCGGTCCAGCCGGTCGACGACGATCACCGCGTCGGCGGCTTCTGAGGATGCCGTCGCCCCTCGCGCGCCCATCGCAATCCCGACATCGGCGGCCGCCAGGGCGGGCGCATCGTTGACGCCATCCCCGACCATGACCGTCACACCGCGTGCACGCTCATGCAACACTGCCTGCACCTTCTGCTCCGGGCTGTGCTCGGACAAAACAGCATCCACGCCAAGTGCGCGGCCGACCGCGTGGGCGACATCGGGTCGATCACCGCTCAACAGCACGATTCGGGTGATGCCCGCCAGCCGCAGGGTCCGGAGGGCGCGTGGCGTTTCGGCCCGCACAGGGTCCTCCATGACCAATGCCCCGGCGATAGTGCCGTCGACCGACACGAACACCGCCATGGCCCCCTCGAGGGCGATGCGGCGACGGAGGTCCGCCGCGGCATCCGGCAGCGGCCGGCCGGCCGACAGCCACCTGGCCTGTCCTAGCGCGACATGCCGAACCCCGACGGCGCCTTCGATCCCCTTGCCCCCGTGCTCGCGGACGTCGGTCGGAAACTCGAGGTGGACCTGCCTTTTCCTCGCGGCGCTGACTATGCCGGTCGCGAAAACGTGCAGCGAGACCTGGTCGAGCGACGCCGCCAGGCGCAGAAGTTCGTCGGCCTCGATCCTTCCGAATACTTCCACCGAGGCGACCCTGGCCGAGCCGGCCGTCAGCGTTCCCGTCTTGTCGAACACGAGTGTCCGCGCCCGAGCAAGGGTTTCGAGCGCCCCGCCTCCTTTGACGATGACTCCTCGACTGGCCGCCCTTGAGATGCCCGCGACGATTGCGACCGGCGCAGCCAGGATCAATGGACAGGGCGTCGCCACCACCAGCACGGCCAACGCCCGGACCGGGTTGCCTGATATCGCCCACGCCAGCGCGGCCACGCCCAGCGTCAGCGGCAGAAACCAGAGCGCATAACGATCGGCAAGGCGCACGAATGGCGCCTTCGACGCCTGGGCGTCGCGGACCAGGCGGACGATGCCCGCGAAAGTGCTTTCTTCAGCGGTGGTGAGGGCCCGCATGTCGAAGGGCGCGCCGGCGTTGACAATACCGCTGCGGACCCTGTCTCCTGTCAATCGCTCTGCCGGCCTGGACTCGCCTGTGAGCGCGGACTCGTCGAGTACCGCACCAGCCGAGCTTATGAGACCATCCACCGGCACGACCTCGCCAGGCTTCACCAGCAGCCGGTCACCCTGTTTCACGTCGGCTATATCCGGCGATGTCAGGACGCCCTGGTCGTAGCGATGCACCACGCGAGGCGCTCTTGCCAGTAGATCTGACAGCTCGCGGCGCGCACGCGTGCTCGCGTACCGCTCCAGAGCCTGGCCGCCCGAGAGCATCAGCCCAACCACCGCGCCCGCAAGGTATTGCCCCAGCACCAGGGACCCGGCCATTGCCAGCAGCGCGATGAGATCGACACCGGTCTCGCGGTGGAGCAGATCCCGCGCTACCGAGATCCCCAGCGGGATCAGCGCCAGCGTCACCGCAGCCGCCCATGTGACGTCCGCCGCCGAATGCGCTCCCGCCAGCCAGAAGGCTGTGCCGATCACGACAGCGCCGAGGACGATGAGGAGGATGGCGAGAGGACTCCCTTCCAGCGGCGGGGCATCCTGTCGGGTTGGTCGTGGCGGCGCGATGGCCACGCTGCCGCGCAGCCGGCGTCTCGGTGTCGGTCGGTGGCGCATCTCCCAGCGCAACATCGGCGTTCTAGGGAACCTTGTGCGCTAAAGACGCAGCCGACGGCATGTCGCTCTTGGCGCCCCGGTTCGGCGCCGCAAAACGGACCTCGAGCACGCCGCCAACCTGAAGGACAGCGGACTCTACCAGCCTGCGAGCCGTTCCTTGGTAATCAACCGGCACCGTGGCCACCCCGTCGGCGACCTTGACTGTGGATCCGGCGGTCGCCAGGCCGAGCTCGGCCAGCCGGCTGTTGATCTCGCTTTCAATGCGCTCGTCCGTCCTGGCGATGACCTTGACCAGGTCGCGGCGGCTGACAATCCCGACCACGCGGCGCCCGCGCATGACCGGAACTCGTTTCACATCGCTGTTCAGCATTACCCTCGCTGCCTGTGCGACTTCGCTCTGGGCGGTGACCGCAATGACGTCTCGGGTCATGACGTCGGCGACATTGCGCGGAGATGTGCCGGTGGTCGGTGCCAGCGGCGTCGCTTGTGAGCGTGGATCTGGCCTCGCCTCGATGGAGATCAGGTCGGCCTCCGAGACGATGCCCACGAGCCGGCCTGTCGAGTCGACCACCGGCAGCGCTGAGATGCCGTGCTTCACCAGGAGCTTGGCCGCCGTCTTGATTCCCGTCTCTGGCGTGACGGTGATCACGGGCTGAGACATGATCTCGGTTACTTTCATGCCTCAACGCTGACGCCTGCGGCCGATTTGCGACATGTACTGGTGACCTTGCGCTGACGGGCCGTTCGACCCTTGCCCCGGACGCAGCGTGCGAGAGTTAAATGAGGCGTGTGACGATTGCGGTCGCCCAGACTCCATCCCCAATGCTGTCAGGCATCGAGCTCATCGAGGCTGCCCGACTGACTCCGGACGAGGTTGTCGCGCGCCTGGCCAGTGCCGGCTCCGGGCTGCCTGCTCAAGAGGCCGCAGTACGGCTCCGCTACTTTGGCCACAACGCGATCCGGAGCCACGGTGCTCGGCCTCTGGCGGTGCTCGGCCGCCAGCTGCGCAACCCGCTGCTGATCCTGCTCGCGGCGGCGACGATCACGTCGCTGATCGTTGGCGAGCGCACAGATGCATTCATCATCCTGGCCATCGTCGGCCTCAGCGTCGGCCTCGGTTTCTTCAACGAGTACCGGTCCGAGCGCGTTGTCGAAGCACTGCACGCCAGCATCCACCACAGGACGCTGGTGCTCCGAGAAGGAGCTCCCATGCCCTTAGATGTCACCGAGCTGGTTCCCGGTGATGTCGTGGTGCTTCGAACGGGTGACCTCGTTCCCGCCGACTTGCGATTGCTCGATGCCCGAGAGTTCGAGTGCGATGAGGCGGTGCTCACCGGCGAGGCGATGGCCAAGACCAAGCGGGCGGAGCCCGAGCAGCAGCCGGACCTTACGGAGCTGGGGCTGCGGTCCATCGCCTACATGGGCACGACGGTGAGAGGGGGGTCGGCAAGCGGCATCGTCCTCCAGACCGGGTCGCGCACCGCATTCGGCAAGATCGCGCTCCGGCTTGGCGAACGGCAGCCGGAAACCGTCTTTCAACGCGGGCTGCGTAGCTTCTCGATCCTGCTCGTACGCGTGACCGCTTTGCTGGCAGGCGGCATCTTCGTCGCGAACTCGCTGCTCGGACGGCCGGTACTTCAATCGGCGCTGTTCTCACTTGCTATCGCCGTCGGGCTCACCCCACAGCTGCTTCCTGCAATAGTCACGGTCAGCCTTGCTTCGGGGGCTCGAAGGCTCGCCCGCCAGCGCGTTGTGGTCAAGCGACTGGTCAGCATCGAAGACCTCGGAAACATGGAGATCCTCTTCACCGACAAGACCGGCACTCTCACGGAAGGCCGGATCAGCTACGAGGCCGCGATCGACCCAGCGGGCGCGTCGAGCGATGAGGTATTGCGGCTCGGCCTTCTCTGTACGTCCAGTGCGCGCCTGGATTCGGGAGCATCCGGCAATGCCCTCGATGAAGCCTTGCTGCGCGCCGGAACCGTCCCGCCTGGCTACCAACGGATTGACGAGTTGCCCTTCGATCACGAGCGACGCTTGATGTCGACCCTCGTCGAAGGTCCCGACGCTGTTCGCATGCTCGTGACCAAGGGAGCTCCGGAGTCTTTGCTCGACCGTTGCGTCAATGTGGCGCCAGCGGCCCAGGCCACCCTGGACCGCCTCTTCGCCTCCGGAGCGCGCGTAGTCGCGGTGGCGACGCGTACCTGGCAGGACGAGACCAGATGCGCTCTGTCCGATGAGAGAGACCTCGAGCTGAAGGGCTTCATCACTTTTCTTGACGCCCCCAAGGCCGACGCCGCAGCGTCTCTGGCTCAGCTCAAAGCTCTCGGGATCGAGGTCAAGCTCGTCACGGGTGACAACGCGCTGGTGGCTGAATCTGTCTGCCGCACGCTTGGCCTCGACTTCGGCGAGTCGATCACGGGGCCAGAGCTGGAGAAGTTGAGCGACAAGGAGTTGCTGGAGCGCATTCCGAGGACCGGTATATTCGCGCGGGTCTCACCGGAGCAGAAGTCGAGGATCATCACCGCCCACCGCGGCCTCAACAAGGACGTCGGTTTTCTTGGCGATGGTGTCAATGACGCCGTGGCGCTGCGCGATGCCGACGTCGGGATCTCAGTTGACACGGGCAGCGAGGTCGCCAAGGACGCCGCCGACATCGTCCTGTTGGGTAAGGACCTCGGCATCCTTGCGGGGGGTGTTCTGGAAGGCCGGCGGATCTTCTCCAACACGATGAAGTACGTCTTGATGGGGACCTCGTCCAACTTCGGAAACATGTTCAGCGCGGCGGGCGGATCGTTGCTCCTGAGCTTTCTTCCCATGACCCCGACCCAGATCCTGCTCAACAACCTCCTCTACGACAGCGGAGAGATGACCATCCCGACCGACAGGGTCGACCCCGAGCTCCTGGAGCGGCCGGCCCAATGGGACATCCGCTTGATCCGCCGCTTCATGCTCTTCTTCGGCCCAATCAGCTCCATCTTCGACTTCATGACCTTCGGGGTGATGCTCTTCGTGTTCCACGCGCGTGGCAGCCTGTTTCAGACGGCCTGGTTCACGGAGTCGCTGGCGACGCAGAGCCTTGTCATCTTCGCCATCCGCACGCGCCGCTCGCCATTCTTCCGAAGCCGTCCTGGGTTGGCGCTCACGGCGGGAATCATAGCCAGCGTGGCGGTGGGCCTCATCCTCCCGTTCACTCCGCTCGGCGCGCTGTTCGGGTTCACACCCTTGCCTCTCGGCTTCCTTGCGATCCTGGTGCTGATGGTTGTCGTCTACCTGGCTCTGGTCGAATTCGGCAAGTCTTACTTCTTCGGCCGGCGCCCGCCGCAGCCCCGCCTGCCGATTGCCGGCTGGAGGCGACCGGAGGCAGTGCGGAGAATCGAGCGGCTGGCATCGCGCTGGACGGTGCGCCCACGACCGCGGACTTGATCGCCGGGCCGGAAGTCCTCTGAGCGGAAAAGGTTGGAGCCGGGTTGGCCGAACGCGGATCCCGGCTCCAGTTTCGAAATCAGGTTACCCCGCGGTGCCGACTCAACTTTGGAATTGGCAATTTGTCAGTTACCCGGCGATGACCTGGAGGATTGAGGAGGAAACATGGCGTGTGCCGGTCGATTGATGTCGCTCATGTTTGCGGCCAGGGCGGCGCGCCCTGGCCGTTTCTTAACTGAGCATTCGGCCGCTTACCCGGTGACGAGTGCGGCCTTTCGGGTTGCCTCAGGCGCAGCTTCAGGGCTCAGCTCTTTGACTCCACGCGTCCGGTCGACGAGCACGGGTATGTTCGCCATCTGGATCACCTTGTGAGTGACGCTGCCGAGCAGCAGGCCCTGAACGTCTGAGAGGCCGCGTGAACCCATGACGATCAGGTCGATGTTATTGGCGTTCGCCGTCTCGACGATTGCCTTCGCGACGTGGCCCGCGGCGACATCGCTCAAGTGGCCCTTGGCGGTGATGCCGGCATCGCGGATGAGCTTGACAGCGTTGCCAACGAGCCGAGTGGCGTCTGCAGGGCTCTCCAGGGAGAAGACAACGGCACGACCGCGGTCGTGCTCGCTGACATGCTGGACGAGGACGTCGCTGTTGAACTTCCGCGCGACCTCGATCGCGATGGGCAGCGCCAGCTGCGAGTAAGTTGAACCGTCGACTGCGACAAGGATGTGCTTGAACATGTCATTCACCTCAATTCAGGATGAGATGAGTGTCCGCCAGGTCTCAGGTGGCTGGGCAGGGTCCAATGACCCGGCCGAGAAGGGACTGACGGTCCGGGGCCCGCACGTCATACCGGCCCTGGCGGCATGCCTGCAGCGGCCATGAGGATCTCTCCTAAGTGGTTCCACATGAGCATGTGAGCCTCCCCCGGGCAGATCCGCAGCGTGGCGTTGGGGATGACGGAGGCGAGGTACTGGCCGTGGTGCATGGGGATGACGGTGTCCTCGTCCCCGTGCCACAACTGGACAGGAACGCGGATGTCCTCCAGCGCAAAGCCCCACGGCCGCGCCATGGCGCGGATGTCCTCAACGTAACCCCACGCTCCAGGCCGGAGCGCCTCGCGCAGGGTGTCGGCGGCTCCGCGGCTGACCGACGGCATGGAGAGCCAGCGCCGGTCGGCCGGAGGCTTGTCTCGATTGGCCTGCTCGACGAAGAAATGCGGAAAACGGCGGGCAGGCCTGCTGGCCGCTGCGGCGGCTCCATCGAGCAGCCATGGCGAGTGAGACCCGAGCCAAACGCCGGCGCGGGTCATGAAGCGCATGCCGGCCAGGGCACCTTCCCGCTGCATCGGGCCCGGACATCCAATGACGACCACTTCGGTCAGACGCTCCGAGATGGCCGCAGCGCAGGCCAGCGCGTAGATTCCGCCACCCGAAAGCCCGGTGATGCCGAATCGAGAGATGCCAAGACTGTCCGCAACTTCGGCGACGTCTGAAGGCCAATCGAGCAGCGGGCGGTGGGGGTGAGGGTCGGACAGCCCGTAGCCGGGGCGGTCGGGGGTGATCACGCGGACGCCCATCGAGCGATAGAACTCAGGTTCTGCCTCATGCTCCAATCGCGACCCGGGCATGCCGTGCTGATGAAAGATCGGCGAGCCGTCGGGATCGCCCTGCTCGGAGTAAGCCAGCCGCCTACCGTCGCGGAGCCGAATCACGTGAGTTGCTGTTTCCCCGGAGCCCGCAGCCTCCTGGTCATGCCGCAGTGCCAGCGCAGCCATCGTGTATCCAGACTCCCGCTTCGGTTGCCTTGGGTGCAGTGCTCAACGACCCGGTGGAAGCAGGCCCGGTGGCCCGATCCCGCTGAGTCGCTTGGTCCTGACATACGACCGACCTTTGGCCCTTTGCATCGCGCGAGCCGCCGGCTAGCTTGGAAATGTGTCAACAGTTCGTCGAAATAAGGAGGCGCATGATGACAACACGCACCGTTTCAGATGAGCTCGTCGAGCTCGACCGTCCATTTGCGGAGTTCTTGCGCACCCTGACCAGCCCTTGGCCGTTCCGGCCGCTTCTCGCGCTGGCCCCGGGCAGGCACTTCATCCCGACGGCGGACGTCTTCGCTCGGAACGGGGACTTCGTCATTCGCATGGACCTGCCCGGCATGGACCCGAAGGACATCCACGTTAAGTTCGACGCGGACGACATCACGGTGACCGGCGAGCGCAAGTTCGAGAAGGAAGTCAAGGAGGAGGGGTACTACCGCAAGGAGAGCAGCTACGGAACCTTCGAGCGGCACATCTCTCTCCCGAAGGGGATCAAGGAGAGCGACATCAAGGCCGCGTACGACAATGGGGTGCTCGAGATCAGCGTCCCGCGGGCTGCCGGCACCAACGGCAAGCCGCTGGCCAAGGACATCCCGGTCAAAGCTGCCAAGCCAGTCAAGGCCTGAGCGCGACCACAACGGGACCAAGGGGCCGGAGTCTCTCCGGCCCTTTCGTTTACCCCTGCTTGTGGAAACGACGGCCGCTGATGGTTGCGGGGTAGATGGCGATCCAGTAGTCGTGCTCCCCGGGCGCCAGCGGGACCACCGGGCGTGATCGCAGAGCGGTTGCGAACGGGTCGATGCCTCGGGTCACCTCCTGGGCCACCCCCTTCAGGACCACGCTCCAGCCAACTTTCTTGGCTGCATCCCACTCGTCCACCTCGAACGCGACCCTCGTCACCGTCGATTGATCCAGCTTGGTGCCGGTTCCGGTCCTGAAGACGACGATCGTGCCGTCGGTGGAGTAGTTGACTGGAAAGATTTCGGTATCCTCTCGGAACGGAAATGCGATACGGCCGAGGTCTCTCGAGGCCAGGAGCTCGCTGCATTGGTGCTCCGAGAGGATCTCAAGGCCGCCGTCTGTCTGGTTCTGGTCGCTTTTCATGCTTGTCTCTCACTAGCCGACATCTGCAGTGCGTTTGGTGGCAGCTCCGCCTTGATATGAGTGTCGTCCAGGCGGAAGGTAAGCCTGCTGTCGACACCGACCACGCCCTCGACCGAACCAACCAGGCGAGTCACCAGATCGGCAAGGCTCTTGGTCTCGAGTTCCCCCGAGAGCGCGACGATGCCATCTTTGACCTCAACCTCCATTCCACTGTTGTCGATCCACATCTCCTTCTCGAGCACTTCAACACAGATTTCACGCCGGATCGACTCGTCGCTGCGCAGGTAAATCTTCAACAGGTCGGACCGGCTGACAATGCCCACCAATCGACCTCTGGCGTCCACGACGGGTAGGCGCTTGACGGCCCTCTTATGCATCAGGCGGGCCGCCTCGGCCATCGAAGCCCCCAAACCCACGCACAACGCTGGTGAATGCATCACGTCGCCGGCCGTCCTGCCGCGCGCCTGGTTGAGCTCGCGCCGCCTCAGGTGGTTGCCGGCGCCGCGGTCCTCCTCCTTGAGCAGAAGGTCATGCTCGGAGACGATCCCGAGCACGTAGTCGCCTTCGACCACTGGCAGCGCGCTCACGCCCTTGGTTCGAAGCAGGTCCACGCAGGCCTTGAAGTCGGTTTCCGGCCCGACCGTCACGACCTCCTTCGTCATCACGTCGCCGACTGTCCATGCCATTGCCATGACCTCTGCCTCCAAAGGTGCGGGTTATGGGCTGGAGTACCCAGGGCCGATGGTCCCGGTTGGCCAGGGCCGGGGACCCTGTCGAGAGGAGGCCATACGCCGGTATCGACCCATCTAAATACAGGTTTCACTAGGCACGCGAGCCGTCCAAGCTCAATCAAAAGCCTCGAAAAGGGGCTAGTTCAAGGAGAAGACAGTCGTGAACAAGGAAATTCGGTGGCGGATCATCTCTCTTCAGGCGATGCTCGTGGTGATCCTGGCGGCGGCGTCAGGATTCCTCTTCTTTCAGGGAAACTTCGTGACAGGCATGGTGCACGACCAGCTGGTCGCGCAGAAGATCTTCTTTCCGGGCACTGACCAGGTCACGGCCGGCGGAGCTCTCGACCCGGCGGAATTCCCGGCTGAGATCCGGCAATACGCCGGCCAGCAGGTCGACAACGGTGAGAAGGCACGGGTCTACGCCCAGGACTTCATCGGCAAGCACCTGCAAGGCGTGGCCAACGGCCAGACGTACTCCCAGGTTAGCTCGGCGCAGAGCGCGGCGGCCAAGCAGCTCGCTGCGACCCCGACGACTGACCCCGGATACGCAGCCCTTCAGACACAGGTGGCGACGCTCGCCGGCCAGAAGACGACGCTGTTCCAGGGTGAGATGCTTCGCGGAACGCTCCTCAACTCGTGGGGCTGGTGGACGGTCGGCGTCTACACCGCCTACGCGGCGGCCGGACTGATGATCGCGGCGCTCGTCGCGCTCGGCGCCATGGTCTACGAGCTCGCCGTTGCGGGCCGCAAGCCCGAGACACTAAAGGTCGCGCAGAACATCGCTGCGTGACAGCTGACTAGGACGGCAAGCTCCGGCGGGAACGGCCCGCCGGAGCTCTTTTTTTTAGGGGTCGCATGGCACCCCGCATTAGGGTCTTGGGGCCCTGCCCCACGAACTCCGCACAGGGAACACTGGAGGCGAGGAGATATTGAAATGGAAGAGCAGGACAAACCCCTTTCGCTGGTGCTGTTCTCGGGCACTGACGACAAGCTGACCGCCGCGTCGGTGTTGGCGGTGGGCGCCGCAGTGATGGGACGCCCGGTCAACATCTTTCTGCAGTACTACGCGCTCGACGCTTTCAGGTCGGGCACGCTCCACGACGACCACAAACTGTCGCCTGAGGCGACGAAGGACCAGGCGCCGGCGATCAAGGCCCACTCGGGCCAGCATTGGAGCGAGCTGTTGCGCCAGGCGAAGGATGTTGGCGTGGTCGACATCCAGGCCTGCGCGCTGTCCATGGACATGTTCCACCTGAAGCGCGAGGACCTGGACCGCCTGGTTGACGGAATCGAAGGCGTTGCCGCCTTCATGGCCTCGGCCTCGGAAGGCCAGGTCGTATTCATCTGAGGAGGCTCGCGATGCTGGCATTTCAGGTTGACAAGACGATCGACGCCAGGGGAATGGCGTGCCCTGGCCCGCTCATGAACCTCATCGGCGCGATCCGCCAGGGGCAGGTTGGGCAGGTTTTCGAGGTGCTCTCGAGTGATGAGGGCTCCAAGACGGACATCCCGGCCTGGGTCGCCAAGGCGAGGCACGAGCTGGTCAACGTCATCGAAGACCACGGTTATGTGCACTTCGTAGTGCGCAAGGCGAGGTGACCGATGCGCAATGACATTGTCGTTCTTGGCGGTGGCGTCGGAGGCACTCTCGTGGCCAACCTGATGGCCAAGGAACTTGGCGATAAGGCCCGGATAACCCTGGTCGACTCGACCGGAATTCACGTCTACCAACCCGGATTCCTGTACGTCGCAGTCGGCCACGAGAAGCCATCGGCGCTGAAGCGAGCGGAGGCCCGGCTGCTACGCCGCGAGGTCAAGCTCGTCGTCGACTACGCCACCCTGATCGACCCGTCGGCGCGCAAAGTCGTGTTGAAGTCGGGTCACACGCTGCGGTACGACGAGCTTGTGATCGCCACCGGCAGCCGGA
>Ga0207929_1000199_pt1 | contig 16999 bp, 10 predicted proteins | sample NGESurdeep072012_FD_184466 | JGI IMG/M metagenome (GOLD analysis project Ga0207929, IMG submission 184466) | Arctic peat soil microbial communities from Barrow, Alaska - NGEE Surface sample 53-1 deep-072012 (SPAdes) | ecosystem: Environmental > Terrestrial > Soil > Wetlands > Peat ... | reverse complement strand
GGCCCTTATACCTTCAGGGTGATCACGGGCCGATCGAGTACAGGAACATCGTTCTTACACCGGCGAGGTGAGCATTCAGCGGATGTAGGCTGGGAGATTGTTTGCAATCACCCAGCCGGGACAGTTCCCACTCAAGGAAGGGTTACTTGAGGCGAAGCCGCCGCAGGTCGAGCCACTTCGCTATGGGACCGACTATCGCCAGCGCGAGGAACGCAGGAGCCGCGTTGAACGCCGTCGGCAGCGGCCATCCCTTGTCGGACGCGAACCGGATCAGCATCTCCATTACCGCGATTAGCACGGCGACAACGATCTGCTTCCTACGCCCTCGGACAACGGTGCGTGGATCGGTGATCATGAAGAAGACGAACAGCTGATACATCGGCCCGGTGATCGGTGCGATCTCCGGGAGCACCGGTTGGCCGAGCGCCGCCGCGCGCGCGGTGTTCAGCAGCAGGAAGCTCGCGACATACGTGAGCGTGATGTGGAGGACGCCCACTCGCGCGGCGATGACCAGTCCGAACATCCAGATCACCAGGTTGGTCGCCATGTCGTTGCCGAACTGGTGGCTGAGCACGGAGACGCGGTCCGGCGCGGCGAGCAGCAGTGCGGTGATCGCGAAGTTGGTCGGATTCCAGAGATGGTTGTCGCGATAGCGTAAGACGTACTTGGACGAGATCGCCAGAAAGCCACCGAGCGCGAACGGCCAGAGCGCACCGCCCTGCGGCTTGATGAGCAGCGTCAGGCTGATGCCGCTGATATAGGCGCTCAGCAGGTTGACGATCTTGCCGCGGTCGAACCAGGAGAGCAGCGCCTCGGTCGCCGTACACACTGCAAGCGCCAGCACGAGCCGGTCGTAGCCGCCGACCATCTGGTAGCGGAGCTGCGCCGCCGCCAGCACCAGCGTGATGAGAAACGCTATGAGATAGCGGGGATCGATCTTGCTTCCGCGCTGCCACAATCGCACGAGCGCATTCCGCTCCGCGGCGGTCGCGTGTGTCGCGTCGCTCATGGCGTCACCGCTCGGGCTCGGTGACGGTGACGAAGCGGTCTATAGGAGGACGCGGCAGTATCTGCCGTGTCCCTGACGGCCAGTAGATGACGACGCGGTCCACCCACTCCCGAGACCCGAGCCCGAAGTGCAGCCGCCGGTCGTTCTGGCTCGCGAATCCCGATCCGCCGTCGACGATCCGCCGCTGCCTGAGATCTCCCGACTCGAGCACCACCTCGGCGCCGATCGCACTGCGATTGCTGCGCGTGCCGACGAGCCTGAAGGCGATCCAGTGCCTGGTGCTGTCAGGATAGTCGCGATACAGCACCGCCGGCTGGTTCTGGTTCGCGACGATCACGTCCACCGCGCCGCGATTCGAGAGGTCAGCGAGCGCCACCGCGCGGCCGTCGTACAAGTCCGTCACGCCGACCTTCTTCGCCACATCCACCCACCCGGCGACTCCGCGATTGAGGTACACTCGCGAACGCTCGTAACCAGAAAGACTCGCGTTCCCGAAGGGAGGCCAGGTTGCGGCGTCCTCGAAGAATCGGCCGTTGGCGCCGGCGATCTTCGACATCGCGTACCAGTAGCTCTTCTGGCGATCCGCCGAGATGAACCCGTTGGCGACGAAAAGCTCGTTGGCGCCGTCGTTGTTGAGATCGCCGAACTGCGAGCCCCACGCCCAGCCCGCGTCGGCGATCTCGCCTTCGGCGACGTTACGGAACCGGCCCGCCTCGGGCATCTCGTTCAAGCGCAGGTTGTTGTTCTGAAAGAGGTATCCGCGCTCGGAGATGTTGGTGACGAACGCATCGAGCCGGCCTCGATTGTATGCATCGCCCAGGGCTACCGACATGCCACTCTTGGATTCGCTCTCGAGACCAGCGGTTGTCAGAACGAACCTGCGCCCGCGGTCGTTGAGATACAGCTCTTCGGGGCCGTAATCGTTCGCGAGATAGATGTCCGGCCATCCGTCGCCGTTGAAGTCGGCCGACGCTGCAGCCAGCGACCAACGTGTGCTGCCGACGCCCATCTTGTCGGTCACGTCCTCGAACTTGCCGCCACCCAGATTGTGAAAGAGCAGATTCTTCCCGCCGTTGGTGGCGAACTCGAAGCTGTTGTGCATGATGTTCGTCGTCGCGAGGTGCCACAGATCGACGTCGCTGCGGAAATACGTCGTCACGTAAAGATCGAGCAGGCCGTCGCGATCGTAATCGAGCCAGATCGCGCCGTTGCTGTTCACCCAGCGGCGTAGACCGGCTTGGGCGGTGACGTCCTCGAAGTGGTGGCCATCGACGTTTCTGAACAGCGCCAGATAACCGTAGCGGTAGACCAGCACGTCCTCGCGGCCGTCGTTGTCGAAGTCGCCCCACACGGCGCCCATCGACACGCCCTCCCCCGGCCGGTTGAGATCCGCGAGCCCCGCGCTCGCGGCGACCTCCTCGAACGTGCCGTCGCCGCGATTGCGGTAGAGCGCGTTAGGCTCACCGAAGCGGCTGTTGGTGAAGTACAGATCGGGCCATCCGTCGCCGTCGAAGTCAGCGACGGACACCGATGCTCCCAGCGCCGCGACGTGCGGCTCGATGTTCGCGATCCTTGGATCGAACGTCGGCCGGTGGTGCACGAAGTGAATGCCGGCCGCCGCGGTCTCGTCACGCAGCACAAATCCAGGGTGCGCAGCGTCCGCGACCGCCCGACTCGGCCCGCCATCCAGTCGCATCGCGAGCAGGATAGCGGCCAGAAAGGGCACGGCAATGATGGCGCGCCTAACGGCGGGGTGGGGTCGGTGCAGCACGGATCAGAGTATAGCCACCGTACATCACGGCGGCGATACGCGCCCCTTCACGACGCGCGTGTCGTACTCCCGGAGGTAGCGCTGGTGCCGTGGGTCAGTCGGGTACGCCTCCGCCGACCTATAGGGGTATGCTTTCACGCCGTGGAATGGCAGGGGGCCCACCGTGGTGCCGAAGGCCGTGTTCAGATCGGAGTCCTTGATCCACCCGTCGGTGTAGAGCAGGAAGTCGCGCTTCCAGCCCGGCGGCAGCGAGTTCGCGGAGCTTGCATCGAACTGAATGGTCGCCTCGTCCCCGGCGCCCATGATCACGTACATGTCGTCGGGATCCCGGAGCAGCGGCAGCACGTCGCCGAAGCGCGTGAAGGCGCCCTCGATTGGTCGCCAGGGTGACTCCTTCTCCACGTCGTCGTAGGCGAACCAGTACGGCCCGTAGCGGCCGCCCTTGCGATACATGCGGGAGAAGCCGCGGAAATGGAGATCGGCCGACAGGGGCGCCAGCGTCGTGATCTTCACCGGGCTGTTCGCGAGAGCGCGAGAGACGAATGCCTGGTCCCAGTAGATCTGCATGTTCGTGCGAATGCGCACGTGATGATCGGCGGTCGGAAACTTCCCGGCCAGATCCACCACGATCGTCTTGTTCTTGCCGGAGGGGAAGCCGATGTCCGCGATCGCGGTATGCCATCCGCCCTTTGCGTCGCGCACCTCGAGGGAAGGAGAGGCGAGTTTGATGGAAGATTGCTGCGAGAGCGCGACGTTGATGCTGGCGTCGGTGGGATAGATCCAGCCGCGCAGGAAGAGGAAGGTGCCGGTGCGGCCCGCCGCGTCGCCCAAGTCCAGGATGAGAGCGTGCGGCTCGACCACTCCCTGATACTGCATGGGCATGAGGTTCGAGACGTATACGTCGTCGCTCTCGCGCAACGCCGGCAGGACATCGTTGCCACGTTCATCAGTTGCGGAGAGTGGCATGTACCGTCGCGCGACCTGAAAGAGGTGGAGGCTCACGGGGCCGGGCGGGACAAAGCGCTCGTCGACGAACACGTCCACCGAATCCGGGTGGTCGACGGCGAGCAGCTTGACCTCATCGGCGTACGCCGTCTCCCAGAGCTCCTCGGTGAGCTGGAGGACGTAGCGTCCGTCGCGCGGCTGGAGCGCATCCCCCGGAATGCGCAGGTATTCCTGCGACGCGCCCGCGGGAGCGAAGGCGCTCGCGCTGCCCATGAGGCCGAGCGGCATTCCCAACGCGCTGCGCCACATCGCATCGGTCACGAACCGGAAGCGTTTCCCGTCCCAGGTATACGCGAGCGCGCACGAGCCCTTGAGCATTTCGCGCTCGACCACGTCCTGGTCGGATCCAGGGAAGTAGATGGTCTGCGGCACGCCGTTCGGCCACTCGATTCGGAGTACGTCAGCCTTGAGGTGCGAGCCAAGACCAAAGTGTGTGACGCGACCCGTTGCGACGCGCGTCTGGTAGATATCACCCGTTCGCAGCTCGAGCCTCGACCCGATTCCAAACGCATTGTTCTTTCCGCTTCCGTCGCGCAGCCCCTTGAGCTCCACGTTCACGGCGAGGTTGCTGTTTCCGAGATCGTTGCGGAGCAGACGCGGAGTGCCGGAGCCATCGATCAGGAATAGATCTTCGTCGCCATCGTCATCGACGTCGGAGACGGCGATCGCAGATGCTCCGGCCGCCCGCACAGGAGCGGGAATCAAGGTCGACCGATCGAGAAACTTCCCGGTGCCGTCGTTCCGAAAGAGAAGCTGCGCCCCGGATCCCGTTCCACCCGCCGATCTTGCTTCCGCAGGCGATGCGCCCCCGCGCGAGACTGGTCCGCCGCCCACGATGAGATCAAGCCAGCCGTCATTGTCGTAGTCCACAAACGTCGCAGCCAATCCAGCCGTAGAGCGCAGCGCCTGCATCACGGAACCCGAGCGACGGTCGCGAGCAAAGGTGCCGTCGCCCTTGTTCAGCCACAGCGCCGGCTCGCCGCCATTCACGCTCGCGACGAAGAGATCCAGGAATCCGTCGTTGTTATAATCCCCCACCGCCGCGGCGCCCGAACCGTCGCGCGTGGCCAGGCCACTTGTCGCGGTTACGTCGATAAAGCGCTGTGCGCCACCATTGTGGAAGAGCACGTCACTGCCGTGCTCGTTCGCGATGAAGATGTCGATGCGCCCGTCGCCGTCGAAGTCGCCGACGACAACATCGCGCGCGTCATCCGTGCCCGCGAGACCGAAGCTCGTTGTCGCGTCGGTGAAGGTACCGTCGAGATTGTTGCGATAGAGGGTGCGCTGACCGTGCCCAACGAGAAGGAGATCCAGATCGCCATCGTGATCGAGATCGGCGAACAGCGCTTTGCGCGCTCCCTTGACATCGCCGACTCCGGCTTTCGCCGTCACGTCCACGAACGTTCCGTTGCCGCGGTTCCGAAAGAGGTGACCGCGCCCCTCACCACCGATGACGAAAAGATCCAGCCAGCCATCGTTGTCGTAGTCCGCAAACGTTGCGTACGTAGCGCCCTGAGGCAGAGAAATGCCCGAGCGCTCGATAGCGTCGCGGACGAATCCGCCTTGAACACGATAGAGATGCAGGACCGACTTTCGCTGTGCTGGCGACCACGACGAGACGAATAGGTCATCGGTTCCGTCGCCATCGACATCTCCAGTCGCAAGGGAGGTCGGTCCCACCTGCCCTGCCGGCGCGGTGCCAGCACTCGCGCGAGTCTCCGCGCTCGCGAGACCCGCGTCCTCCGTCGCGTCGACGAATTTCGCCAGATCGATTGTCGCCCGTTCGCGCACTCCGCGGATCGAAATGAAGGACTTCGGTGCGAACGTAAGCACCGCGCGCCCGGGAATCGGACCGTCCGTCCATTTCACATCGTCCAGCGACGCCTGATACGGCGCAGTGACCTTCATCAGGTCAACGAAGCGGTCGAGCGTCGTCCGCGACTGCGCCAGCTTTCCCGCACGCAGGAGCTGAATCGTGCTGTCCAGGTACACCCTTGCCTCCTTTGGAGGCTCTGGGGGTATCCGCCGCACTTCCTCGAGCTGCTGTACGACACTGTCAGCCACGCTGCGTCGCGCGAGCGCGTCCACGAGCTTGAGTCGAACGGCGAGATTCGCGGGCGCGACCGCGAGCACATCCCTCAATCGATCTTCGTACCTCTTGGCCGAAGCACTATCGGATTGCTGGGCCTCGAGCTCCGCCAGCGCATACAGCACATGCGCATTGCCGGTGGTATCGCGGCGGAGCCGCTCCAGCATCGCGCGTGCGTCCGAAGGACGTCCCGTAAGCGAGTAAAGCCTCGCAAGCGCGAGACCCACCTCCGTGCTCGCGGGATCCAACTCTCGCGCCCGGCGAAGCTGCTTCTCCGCCTCGGCGTAGCGACCGGCTTGCAGATAGGTGAGTCCAAGGCTCGCGTAGCCGAGGGGGTCATCGGGCGCGAGCTTGGTGAGCTTCTTGAATTCGGATTCAGCCTCCGGCAATTGGTTTCGCTGGAGATAGCTGAGTCCGAGCACGCGAGTGGTGTAGAGCTCTTCTACGGACGCCGGCTTGGGTCGACAGGCGGCGGCCGCGGCAATCAAGGCGGCACCGAGCAAGAAAATCCAAACTCGCCGGCTTGAAGGAATCAAATCCGTTGGCATGGGCAAACGATAGTCCTTCGACCGGGTGCTGGCGATAGCGGACGCCGACTTTCCACTACGCCAACTGCGACAAGAACAAGGCGAAATCAGGCTCGAGGGTTCAACCAGAGCCGGCCGTGACCGCCCGTGGCAACGTGAAAGAGAACGTGCTTCCACGACCGGGCGCGCTGTCGCACCAGATCATTCCCCCGTGCGCTTCGACGACACCCTTGGCGATCGCCAGACCGAGGCCGACTCCGCGGTGATCGTTGCGGCGTGCCTGCCAGAAATCGTCGAAGAGGTGCTCGACGTCCGCTGGCGCGATCCCGGGGCCTGAGTCGGTAACGTGAATCGCCACGTGATTGCCGTTGGCAGCCGCGCGTATCGTCACGCTCCCCTGCTCCGGGGTGAATTTGATCGCGTTGCCCACGATGTTTCCGAGGATCTGCGACACACGGAAGGGGTCGGCGCGAACGGTGACCCCATCATCCGGCGGAACCGCCTCGAGGCATATCGCTCGCTTTTCCGCGATCGGCCTGAGCATTTCCTCCGCCTGACGGAAGATCGTGACCACCGCCACATCCTCGAGGTCGAGCGTGAACTTGCCCGCGTGCATGCGCACGGTGTCGAGCAGATCGCCGATGAGCCGGTTCATCTGCCTGCCATTTCGGAGCGCGACCTCCAGCAATTCCGTTCGCCGTGTCGGCTCGAGATTTTCCTGGAGCAGCATGTCGGTGCTGGTGATGATGGTGCTGAGCGGATTGCGCAGATCGTGCGCGACGACGCCGAGCACTTCCTCACGCGCCTGGGCCAGCAGCTCCGCGACATGGCGTTTCTCGCGCTCGGCGTCGTAGCTGCGGCCCACTTGTTCGTTGAGACTCTTGAGCTCCGCTGCCCGCGATTCGGCCAGCGCCAGCGCGCGATGCAACGCCCCCATCGTCGTCGTAATCGTGGCCGCGACGATGACGAAGGCGATGATCTCGAGAGCTTCGATGCGGTCGATCAGCAGCGAGCCGCCGGGCGCAAGAAAGTTCAGATCGATCAGAAGGAGCGATAGGCCGGTCGCCAATGCGGCGGGGCCGGGCCCACCGTACCACGCCGAAATCGCGACCGCCGGCACAAAAAAGAGGAAAGCCGGCGTGGGCCCGTCGCGCCGCAGAATCAGGGTCGCGGCGAGCGCGATCGCGGTGACCAGAAGCGCCAACGCGTATCGCGCGAGTGATGATCGAAGATTTGCTGACCGCTGGTGAGATCCGAGCAAGCGCCCGTCCCGGGATTTGTGGCTCGGACCCTGCCCTCGCCCTCTTGTCCGGCTTCCAAGATGAGTACGCGACGGCTGAGGATTCCGTTGACGGAGGCGTCCTCAGTTACGCCCGATACAGGACTCGATTATCGATCTCTTCGCCGCGCGCTGGTTGTTGATGGTGTCATAGAACTCGTCGAAATAGCGGAGGGTTTCTTTAACGGTACCGCGGTCCATCAGCTTGCCGATCGAATCGCTGTATAACGCGTAGATCTCGGGCTTCTTCTCGTTGAAGGCGGCAAACGCTTTCCCGTAAGACTCCGCATCCGTGCAGTAGCCCCGGAATAAGCGCTGCCGGACGCTCAGAAGACGAAGGGTCGAATCTGGTACGGCGTAGCGCGCGTTCACGGCTCCGGCGAAATCGAAATCATAGGCGATGGGCATCACATCGCCCCGGCTACTGAAGAAGAGCTCGACATTGTGAAGCCCTGCTACGGAGAAGTCGGTGTTCCCGATGAAATACTCGAACACGCCGAACAACGCGTCCTGCAAAGGGTCGAGATCGCTGGCCCTGGCCCCCTTCTGCGCGATCACGCTTCCGCCCAGACGGGCGGCAAGGGCGTTCGGTTCCTCCATGACGATGCCGTATCGCCGCGTGCGCACCTTTCCGTCGGCACTGTCCGCATACGCGAACTTCAGCAGCCGCGCCTTGTGACTCACCGGTGTGAGCAGCTGGTAGATGCGGTACAGCTGGTACTCCTGAAGGATGTATTGCTCGTACGAGTCCATGTCATGGCAGTAGCTCACAAGCTTGGGCTTATCGAGCTTATGGAAGATCGTCCCCTTTGATGTCTCTTTGCTGAAGTTGAGACGGAGGGGAGGGAATTCGCACATTTTCAGTCGCCAGATGCCGCGCGTGCGCGCCTTGACTGGAACGGTGACGAGATTGCCCTCGGTGCCCCTGTAGGTGAGAGTGGCTGGACGCCATGGGGGATTTTCGCGCTTGTCCTCGCGGATCTTTCCGATGTTGGTGGTGAAAGTCACCTCGATTGGATCCTGGGACTGAAAGAACGCGGGGACGTCTGCGCGTTTCGCCGAGTCCGAAGTCTGAGCGCCCGCGACGCCAGTCAGGAGCGCTGCGGCGAACGAAGCTGCAACGCCAGCGAGGCGCAGCGAGGATAACAACCCGCAACCCATCGTGATACGGTCGGCTGCAATGCGCGCGCGAGGAGTCTCAGCCACCATGGGGCCTGTCTCCGAGAGGGGGGCTCGAATATCATGGTGGCGGTCGTTTTACGCAATCAAATAATCGACTCTCCTACGAAAACGGGATTCGCGTACCGCTCCAACATTGACGCGGCGTTTTGACCCTGAGAAAAGCTTTCCGGGCCGACGATCACTACCAGTCCGCCGGGCTGAACGAAGCGCTCCCGCGCGAGAACGCCCTTCAGCAGCGGAACAACCAGGAACGCATCCCCGCCCCGCGTAGACCGAAGGTCGAGCACCAGCCTCGTGGCACCCGCCGAATCTGCACTCGCGAACATCCGCTGCATGAACGAGCTCACCGATTCGATGCCATCGGACCGAACACGAGTGAATCGGACGCGCACCGTACGATCCGCCGGAGAGATCGAGAACGAGTAGTTCTGTTCCTGCGAGGCCTGTGTGGAAACTTGCGGCAGCGAGAGAGGCGTCACAGGAGTCTCTCCTGAACACGCCGCCATCACCACGAGCAGCATCGGAACCCACGCGCGGCCGGCCAGGTTCTCACGCCGGTCGCGCCGTTGAGTTTTGAATTCAAGGTTTGACATACTCGATCTCACGGGAATGGACGCGGACGCGGCCAGGGCCACGGCCACGGGTCGAATGAGCGCGCGCCGGCAATACCGCGTACCGCTGCCTCGCGGATCTGCGGGTCGCTCGAGCTGAGAAGCTGAGTGAGCGTCGTCTGCGAGCTCTCCCCCGACTTCATAAGCGCGCGAATGAGCCCGCGACGGACGTGATCGTTCTTCTCCGCCTTGAGCGCGTCGCGGATGGCGGGCAGAGCGCCGGAATCCTCGATCTGGCCAAGGGCCCACGCTGCCTTGAGACGTGTGTCGGCGCTTTCGTCGCTCAATAGTCGGAGCAATCCGGCCGGTGCTTTCGTCCCATTCCCATCCATCTGGCCGATCCCCCACGCCGCCGTGCCGCGGACGTTCGCGCTACGGTCAGCCGTGGCGGCACCGAGGATATCGATCGAAGAATGGTCGCCGATATTTCCGAGACCCCACACCGCCGTTTCACGCACACGATCTTCGGCGTCACCGCGGATCGCCGCCGCCAGTGCTGCAACGCCACGCCGGTCCTCGATGTTTCCGAGCGCCCACGCGCTCATCTCACGCACCCGCGCGTCCGCATCGTGAGCCAGAGTCTCGCTCAGCGCATCGACCGCCTCGCGCGCCTCGAGATTCCCGAGCGCCCACGCTGCGACCCTGCGCACCGCCGGTGAATTGTCCTGGCGCACAACACGAATCAGGAGTGGAACACTACTCGTCGAGTCCATGTGCCCAACGGCTGCCACAGCAGACAGGCGCACCTTCTCCGCATCGTCGCCGAAAAGACCGACGAGTGGTTTCAAGGAACGCCCGTTCTCGATCCGCCCGAGTGCCCACGCCGAGTTGGCGCGGACATCGATAGAAGGATCGCGCAGAGTGCGAATGAGTGGATCGACACCGTCCTGCGCCTCTACGAGTCCAAGGCCGAGCGCGGCGACTGACCGCAGCGCCGGATCGGTCGAGCCCAGCCGCGTCACCAGCTCGCCGCCCACCGACTCCGCCTTTTGCGTTCCAATAAGGCGAACCGACAGCTCGCGCACGCACGCGTCATCGGACGATAATCCCGCCAGCAGACGTTGAATGTCCGCAGCCGGCATCGCGTCCGACTCATAGTCATCATTGCCCGTCGATACGCCTGCGGGTGAGAGCGGAGTAGCTGGCGCGTCGCTCCCGCCGCCCCATCCCCAGCCGCGAACAGCCTGGGATGCGAGGAGACAGATTGCCGGCGGCGCACCCCGCGCGGCGGTCAGCAACGCGGCGACATCGATCGGCGGACCGCGGTGACGGCCTTGATCGAACACGCGCACGAAATGTTGAGTACGCACCTGAGCGAACGCGTTTGCGTCGCCGGTTGTCGCGCTGTTGGCAACAGCGGGCACGCCGTTCAATGTTGAGAAGACAAATGTCGCTACCGCCAATCCAATTATTCGCTGCATGATTACTCCGTTCATGGTGCCCGCCTATCGCGCGGGGTAGGTTGAAAAATCAGCACTAAGGTTCAAAAGAGAGGGCGCTTTCTCAGCGCCCTCTCCGATTCTCAATCCGGAAAGGGGCGCGGCTCGGGCCAGGGGCGAGGCCACGGACCGGTGGCGTTTCCCCCCGCCAGCGCCTTAACCGCGATGGTTCTGATCTCCGGATCCTTGGACTCGAGCAATCCCTTGAGCGCGTCCACGGACCTTTCTCCGACCGCGGCAAGCGCGCGGATGTAATCGATCTGCAGCTCCTTGTCCGGCTCGCGCGCGAGAGCCGCTTCAAGCGCAGGTATGGAAGCGGGATCCTCGATCTCGTACAGCACCCACGCCGCCAGCTCGCGCAACTCGGGATCCTTCTCGCTCAACATCGCGATGACCTTGGGTGGCGCCTGCTTCAAGTCCGAGTTGCCGAGCGCCCACAAAGCGCGCTTCCGAACCTCCGGACTGGCGTCGGATAGCGCCGCGGAAAGCGCATCTGCCGACGACCTATCACCGACGTTGCCGAGCGCCCACGCCGCTGTCGCGCGAACCTGAGTGTTGCCATCCGTCCGCAGCGCCGCGGACAATGCCTCCACCGCTATCGATCTGTGATCGCCTTCCGCCAACGCCCACGCAGCCATTTCCCTTACAGTGGGATCAGCGTCGTGGCGAAGCGCATTGGCGAGAGCGTCCGCCGCGATCTGTGAGTCCGCGTACTCGGCCAGTCCCCACGCCGCGATTCTTCGCAAGCTGGAGCTCGTATCGGTCGCGAGGATTTTTGCGAGAAGAGCCGGACGCTCATCGCTGTCCTTGCCGGCCTTGGCACCGCCCTGATGGATTAGCTGGACCAGCGCACGGGACGCGGCCGAGGTGCCCAGCTGAACCGCCTGCTCGGCGACCTTCGCGAAGCCTTCCTGGATTCGACTGCTTGTCTGCGTGTTTGTAATCGTCTGCGTGTTCTGGCTCATCACCGTCTCGGTCTTCTGATGGATCTTCGAGCCGTCGATGATCTCGCGCGAATCGGGATATCCCTTCACGTCCGACTTCTGCGAATTCAGCAGCTCGATTCCCTGCGTGCGCTCTCCCTGTGCGGACACCCCTGACGACTGGGTTGCAGCTGATGCGCGCGGCGCAGGCGCCGCCGCGCCCACCACTATAGAGATGAGCGCCAGCGATCCGATCAGCGCCGCCGATTGTTTGCGGCTCGGGCTCGAGTGGCGAAGCTCCGGGTCCAGGATCGCGAGCATCCGCCCCTCGAACTCCTTGCGCCGCGCCATCGCGAGCGCAACCGATGGCGTCGCATCGCGTCTCACGCTAGTAACGATATCCAGCAGATGTTCGGCATAGTCGGTCGCGCGCGCGCCGCAGGCGAGTGCGAGATCGTCGCACGCCCGCTCGCTCTCGGAGCGTAGCCGTTTCGCGGCGGTCCAGACGAGCGGATGAAACCAATAGACAGCGCAGGCCAGACGGCCGAGCGTGTGTCCGACGAGATCGTGACGACGGACGTGCGCCAGCTCGTGGAGCAGCACCGCGCGCCGTCGGTCGAGCGACCACGAGTCGCACTCCGCTGGAAGAATGATGGTGGCTTTGAAAACCCCGCATGCAAATGGCATCTTTGCGTCTTCACTGCGAAGCAGTCTCGGCGGCTCGTCGAGCGCCAGCCTGTCCGACACCTCAAAGAGTGGCGTTAGCCAGTCAGCGGTGTCGAGCGCACGGGCGCGATTCACTATCCGGTGAACCATCAACGTCGCGTAGCCGAGCGAAACGGCGATCGCGAGAAGAACCGCTGCCCAGACGATGAATACAATGGAAAGCCCGCTCAGCACTTGAGAGCCGGCGATCTCAGCCCCGAACGAGGTCGCTGGCGCAGCCTCGCTCTTTGAACCGACGGGCGTGGTAACGCCCTCGTTGTCGATTTTGCCAGCGGGCTTGGTCGAGACTGCCGCGGGATTTGACGTTACTACAGCCGGCGCCGACTTGGACGTCGGCGGCAGAACTCTGATTGGAATCGGGGCCCACGCCGCGAGCGCCGGCGCCAGCAACAGCGCGGCGAGCGTGACCAGCCACACCAGGTGACGAGCACCAGCTGAAGTGCGCTGCATGGTGAGCGTGATTCCGAGTGCAACCAGAAGAATGAGAGTCGCCTTCGCCAGCAGCAGCAGCATCGAGATGCTGGAGCCGCTGAGTCCGCCGCTAATAGTCGAGAAGATTGTCGAGATCATGGGCGTTATCTCCCGCTCTGCCGCGCGCGGCGAATGGTGTTGCGGAGCCGCTTGATCTCGGCCTCGCTGAGATCGACGTCCGACATCCGAAGGAGTGCCGTGACAGCCTGTTCCGGGGAGTCGCCGAAGTAGGTGCGGACGACGTGCGCGAGGATGTCTTCGCGCGCGGTCTCGGTCGGCTTGGCCGGATAGTATATGTAGCGTGGCCCATCCTCACGGTGCTTGATCAATTCCTTCTCGCCGAGGATGCGGAGCACTGAGCGCACCGCGGAATACGTCGGCGGATCGGGGAGATCGGTCATGATCTCGGCCACGGTCGCGCCGGTGCGCCGGTGAAGGATGTCCATCACCTGACTCTCGCGCCGGGAGAGTCCGGCGGCGGCGGTGGAGCTCGATGTAGCGTCGGATTTGTTGGGCATCAGCGTGGCAGCCATGGGTAGATCGCCTAGGGTCCGGAGAGCCCGACCCAGTTGGTGTGTTGAAAAATCAACCTTACGTGCTGAAAATTCAACAGTGGCGCCAGTTTGTCAAGAGGGAAGTTTAGAGGCCTGTCCAGCCAGGTCGCGGTAGAGCGCATCGCCGAGGTACGCCGCAGCTGGGACGTTTTGGATGCGGCTTCGATCCCAGTCGAGTTCGAAGTCGGGCAGTTACGCCCTAATACATCGGGATTAGCACCGTTATAGCGCGGCTCGTGAAACGAGGGACCGTCCTCGGAATTTCGCGATCCATTATCGCTAGAGCAGCAGACTCAGATCGACGGTCAGGAGTCCACGCTGTTCTCCCCGTCCGGCAATCCGGAAGAAACCGCCGACTCGAGCTCCGATCGCAAGAAGTGGCCAGATCTGAAACTCCGCCCCTGCAAACGTCGACTGCGGAGCCGCGCGCCATGCTTTGCTATTGGTCCGCAGCAGCGTGGCGCGCGCGACGTATCCGCTGCCCAGTTCGGAGGTCATCCTCACGTACCCCACGCTTGCGCGCCATCCGCCGATTCCCGGCTCGGCCGCGACGAACGTTGTGCTATTTCTGGTGCTGCCTGGGAGCGCGACGCCGAGTACCGCCGACCATTTGAGAGGCACGCCATAGTGGATTCCCGGCATGAAGCCATTCAGGCGCTCCGATACTGCTTGAACGGGGACGTCTTGAGCGGGAACCCTGGTAGGCGGAGTTTGAGCTTCGGCGGATCCGATCGACTGCGCGAGGCAGAAGATCAGCGTGAATGCACCGAGCCAACGGCATTGAGTTTTTTTCATGAGAGCGCGTGTTCGGGTGGCGAAGGGACTTTACTCCACCTCAGAATCGCCTACTCGCCGGGGGCACCTCTATCCGTCGAATGACGTAGCAATGCCACCCCTAATTTGCCGCCGCAGTCCGCGCGATCCACTCATTCATCCGCTGCTCCAGCGCGTCCATCGGCAGCGCACCGGCGCCGATCAGCTCGTCATGAAACGCGCTCAATGAGAACTTGGCGCCAAGTTGCTGGCGCGCCTTCTCGCGCAGCCGCAGAATCGTGAGCTGACCAACCTTGTAAGCGAGCGCCTGCGCCGGCCACGCAATGTAGCGGTCGGTCTCCGACTGAATCGTCGCTTCGTTGTTGCTCGAGTGGTCGCGGAAGAATCGCAGCACCTGATCGCGCGTCCAATGCTCGTCGCCGTGAATTCCCGTGTCGACCACCAGGCGAATCGCGCGCAGCATCTCGTCGTCAAGGCGCCCGTAGTCGTTGTAGGGATCCTGATAGAATCCGATTTCCTTCCCCAACCTTTCGGAGTAAAGCGCCCACCCTTCGACGAACGCCGTATAGTTCGCCTGCTGGCGAAACGGAGGCAGCTCAGGGAGCTCCTGCGCGATCGAGATCTGCATGTGATGGCCGGGAATTCCTTCGTGGTACGCAGTCGACTCGTTGTTGATCGTCAGCTGATTCGCAAAGTCATAGGTGTTAACGAACACGTGACCAGGACGAGTGCCATCGGGCGTGCCCTGATTGTACGAAGTCGAGGCTTCCTTCTCACGGAACGGCTCGATCGGCATCACCTCGAGCTTGGCCTTCGGCAATCTTCCGAACAGCGTCGGCAGCTTCAACGTCATCTGATCTACATAGTGCCGGTACTCGTCGAGTATCTGCTCCCGCGATTTCGGGTGGAGCGCGGGAATCTTCGGAATCGAATCGCGGAGCGCCTTCACTGTTGGGAAGCCAAGCTTCTTCGCGATCACGAGCTGGTCGGCTTCGATGCGCGCGACTTCACGCAGACCCAGCGTGTGGATCTCGTCCGGCGTCATGTTCGTCGTCGTGGACCGGCGCACGGCGAACGCATAACGCGCCGAGCCGTTCGGGAGGGACCACGTTCCGATTTCGGTGCGCCCGTGCGGCGCGTAGTCGTCGCGGACGAACGCTGTGAACCTGACATAGGCCGGGAGAACGCTATCGCGAAGCGCCGAGAGAACTCCGTTGCGGAGACGCTGCTGATCGGCGGCGGAGAATTCCTTGGGGAACTTCGTCGTCGGAATGGCGAACGGAGAATCCTCCGGCTTTTGAGTCGCGAGATCGTTCGCCTGCTTCGCCACCTGCACCAACAGAATCTTCGGCGGCATCAGACCTTGGCCCATGCCCTTCCGCATTTGCACGGTCACCTGCCTGAATGCCTTCGGCAGCCGCTTGAGACGCGCGATGTAATCGTCGTAGTCCTTGACGGTCTCGAACGAGAGCGAAGTCACGAGCTGCGGCGCGTCGATGTGTATGCCGCTCATCTGGTTGACGGGCATCTCCCAATCTCTAAACTTCACGGCATCGAGCGTTTCGCGGAGGTTTCTCACCATCAGATCGCGATTGAGTCTCTCCTGCTCGGGGAATCCGGTGGCATCGATCGCCGCGAACTTCGTGAGGAAAACGCGATTCTGCGCGATGTCCCTTTCAATCGCCGCCTGCGAGAAATCGCTGAGCTTGTCGTTGTAGCGCTTGTCGCCGAGTATCGAAGCGAATTCGGGGGAGGTGCGGAGGGTGTACTCCCACTGTTCGTTGAGCAGGGTGTGCAGCGCCTTGACTCGCGCGTCCTCTGAGTGCGTTCCGCCCGTTCCGCCCGTTCCGCCGGAGGGTTGGCTACCGCCAGTCACTTGGGCCAATGCCGGACCCGCAACGAGGGTGAGAGAAGCGAGAATACGAAATGTGCGCACCATGCTGATCTCCAAGGGAATCAAGCTGAAGTAATGCGGGCAGGAAATTGCATAATTACGAACGCTGCGTCCTGGGATCCGGCTTCACGACGAACGGTTGAGCGTAGGTCTTCCCGTTCACCGTCAGCTTCGCTGTGAAGTTCCCAAGGTAGTGCCGGTCCAGCGGACCGCCCTCATCTGCCGGCGGCGCGCCGCGCGGTCTGGGCCGCAGCGGATTCCACGTCACGCGGTGCATTCCGGCGGTCGCCGACGGCAGCTCGGGAGGAGTCTGCCACAGCGGAGATACCCGCGGAATTCCCGTGGGTTGCGCCGCCCCCGCCCCTGCTGCTCCGCGACCCGCCGGCGGCCGCTGGGTGGCCGGGTCGCTCGAGAATGTCTGCACCACCGCCCCGCTCGGATCGACGATCTCGATTACCACCGGCGTGCTCGGCGCCCTCTTCAGGTAGTAGTCGATCGCCGCGCCGTTCGGTGGATTCTCCCCATGCGGCTCGTCTTTCTGCAAGGGCGTCCCATTGTCATTGCCTTCGATGAAGTTGATCGTGTCCGACGGCTGGAACAGATAGGCGTCGTCACGCGTCACCGCGTCGCTCAGTTGGCGCAGGGCGCTGATGTCGTCGATCACCCAGAAGCCGCGTCCGTGCGTCGCGAGGATGAGATCGTTGCCGTAGAACTCGAAGTCGCGCATCGACGTCACCGGCACGTT
>Ga0207929_1000198_pt1 | contig 17028 bp, 14 predicted proteins | sample NGESurdeep072012_FD_184466 | JGI IMG/M metagenome (GOLD analysis project Ga0207929, IMG submission 184466) | Arctic peat soil microbial communities from Barrow, Alaska - NGEE Surface sample 53-1 deep-072012 (SPAdes) | ecosystem: Environmental > Terrestrial > Soil > Wetlands > Peat ... | reverse complement strand
TTCATCATCGGGATCAGCTCGGCGTGGGCGCGTGGGCTGACCATTGACTGCGGCTGCTTCGGCGGCGGGGGAACCATCGGTGCCGCTCAGACGCAGTACCCATTGGACATACTGCGCGACGTAGGAGTCGCAGCCTGTGCCGCGTGGCTCGTGGTGCGTCCGCGTACGGCATACAGCCTTGATCACCGTTTGTTCGGATAGAAGGAGAAGATCACCCACATGCGTCCAGACGCCTCGAAGAAGCTCAAGGCAGCCACGCCGAAGAAGGGCCCCAACCCGGTCATCATCGGCGCGGTCGTTGCGGCTGTCGTGATCGTGGGGGTGGTCGTAGCCATCCTGGTCGGAAACAACAGCAAGTCGGGCGACAGCTCGGCGAGCGCCGCCCAGCCGAAGGGCGTCGTCGCGGGCGACGCTGGTGGCATCTCGGCCAATGTTGCACCGGCCAAGAGCAACGCGCCCACGCTGGACCTCTACGAGGACTTCCAGTGCCCAGTCTGCGGACAGTTCGAGAAGGCGATGGGACCCAGCCTTGCCTCGATGGCCCAGGCCGGTGAGATCAAGCTGGTCGTGCACACCCTGTCCTTCCTGGACGACAACCTGAAGAACGACTCCTCGACGCGGTCCGCCAATGCGGCATCATGTGCGTCCGATGCGGGCAAGTTCCTGGAGTACCACCGTGCGGTGTTCGCGGGACAACCAGCCGAGGGTGTCGGCTACACCAACGCCCAGCTCAGGGCGTTCGCCGGCACCGCCGGGATCACCGGTAAGGCACTGGCAACGTGGCAGAGGTGCACCTCCTCGGGTCAGCACGCCAAGTACGTCACCGATACGCAAAGCGCCGCCGAGAAGGCTGGAGTGAACAGCACCCCCACCGTCAAGCTCAACGGCCAGGACATCACCAAGACCCTGTCGACGGCGGATGCCCTGGTTGCGGCGGTCAAGGCCGCCACGAAGTGATCGGGTCCATCCCGAGCCCGGAGCACTCGGTCTGGTTCATCGGCTGGTTACCCATCCGGGCCTACGCGATGGCCATCCTCGCCGGGATCGTCGTGGCGGTCTGGATCACCCAGCGACGGCTCGCCGAACGAGGCGGTAAGCCGGGTCAGGCGCTGGATGTGGCGACGTGGGCCGTTCCGTTCGGAATCGTCGGCGGCCGGCTCTACCACGTGATCTCCAGCCCGCAGGCCTACTTCGGCGAGGGCGGCCATCCCCTCAACGCATTCAAGATCTGGGAGGGCGGCCTCGGCATCTGGGGAGCCGTTGCGCTCGGCGCCGTGGGTGCCTGGATCGGCTGTCGTCGGCGTGGAGTTCGCTTCCTGGACTACGTTGACGCGGCGGCGCCCGGCGTGGTCCTGGCTCAGGCGATCGGTCGCTGGGGCAACTACTTCAACAACGAGCTGTTTGGTGCCAGGACCGACCTGCCGTGGGGCCTGGAGATCCACTGCTGGGATCAGGGTGCGGGAGCCGCGGCCACGTGTCCGGGCAGCACCACGAACATCCTTGGCACGTTCCAGCCGACGTTTCTCTATGAGTCGCTGTGGTGTCTTCTCGTCGCCCTGGCCCTGTTGTTGGTCGACCGCCGGTTCAGCCTCGCCAGGGGCCAGATCTTCGCGCTCTACGGGATGCTCTACACCGTCGGCCGGGGCGTCATCGAGATGTTGCGCACGGACACCGCGAACCACGTCCTCGGGCTTCGTCTCAACGTATGGACCTCGGTGATCGTCTTTGCCGTCGCGGCGTTCGCCTTCAGGCGCTTCGGCGCGCGCAGTCAAGGCGCTGACAGGGAGATCGACAAGTTCGGCGGGAGGCCCGGACCAGCTATGGACGACCCCCAGCCGTCTCAACATCTGGACTGAAGCGTCCCGCCCGTCAGGATGGTGGGCTTTCCGGTATCCTGCGATCACCACGCTGGCCAATGCCGTCCACGCCCGGTTCCCGAGCCGCTTCTCGAGACGTCAAGGACGGTGTCCAATCTTGTCTTCGCTCTTTTCCGCTCAGCCACGGAACGAGGGGTTGTACAACTCCGAGTTCGAGCACGATGCCTGTGGTGTGGCACTCATCGCGACCATGCGCGGCAGCGCGGGGCACGACATCATCGAGCATGGGCTGATCGCACTGCGCAACCTCGAGCACCGCGGCGCGACCGGCGCAGACCCTCAGGTCGGTGACGGGGCCGGAATCCTCACCCAGATCCCGGATGCCTTCCTGCGCGAGGTGGTGGACTTCGAGCTGCCCTCGCGGGGCGCCTACGCCGCGGGTATCGCCTTCCTGCCCGTCGATGCCAACGCGCGGGCCAGCACCGAGGCCACCATCTCTGCAATCGCCAGGCAGGAGGGCCTGAAGGTCCTTGGATGGCGCGACCTGCCGATCTCCGCCGACCTCGTCGGTGACGCCGCCCGGGCCTGTATGCCGTTCTTCCGCCAGCTGTTCGTGACCGCTTCGGTGGGTCGTGTGGTGGGTATGGGCCTGGAGCGTCGGGCCTTCTGCCTGCGCAAGCGTGCCGAGCGCGAAGCCACCGTCTACTTCCCGTCGCTCTCGGTACGCACCATGGTCTACAAGGGCATGCTCACCACCGATCAGCTGGAGCCCTTCTTCCCCGACCTGTCCGACCATCGGTTCGTCACCGAGCTGGCGCTTGTCCACTCGCGCTTCTCGACCAACACCTTTCCCTCCTGGCCGTTGGCCCACCCCTACCGGTTGATCGCCCACAACGGCGAGATCAACACGGTCAAGGGCAACCGCAACTGGATGCAGGCTCGCGAGAGCCAGCTCGTCAGCGACGTGATCCCAGGTGACCTCGAACGTCTCTTCCCGATCTGCAGCGAAGGGGTCTCGGACTCGGCGTCCTTCGACGAGGTTCTGGAGCTGCTGCACCTCGGCGGTCGATCGTTGCCGCACGCGGTCCTGATGATGATCCCCGAGGCGTGGGAGAACCACGAGGAGATGGACCCGGCGCGCAGAGCGTTCTATGAGTTCCACTCCTCCTTCATGGAGCCGTGGGACGGGCCCGCCTGCGTCACGTTCACCGACGGCACCATCATCGGAGCGGTCCTGGACCGAAACGGTCTGCGTCCAGGGCGCTACTGGGTCACCGACGACGGCCTCGTGGTCCTCGCCTCCGAGACCGGAGTTCTCGACCTCGAACCCGGTCGTGTGGTCCGCAAGGGACGGTTGCAGCCAGGTCGCATGTTCCTCGTCGACACCGAGCACGGCCGAATCGTCAGCGACGACGAGGTCAAGTCCTCGCTTGCCGCTGAGAACCCTTACGAGGAATGGCTGCACGCTGGCCTCATCAACCTGGAGGACCTGCCCCAGCGGGAGCACGTCGTGCACACTGCGGCGTCGGTCGCCCGCCGTCAGCAGACGTTCGGCTACACCCACGAAGAGCTGCGGATCCTGGTGTCTCCCATGGCGAAGACCGGGGGGGAGGCGTTGGGCTCGATGGGAACCGATACCCCGATCGCGGTGCTGTCCGAGCGCCCCCGCCTGATCTTCGACTACTTCACCCAGCTCTTTGCACAGGTGACGAACCCGCCCCTGGACGCCATCCGCGAAGAGCTCGTGACTTCCCTGGGCACCGTGATCGGTCCCGAGGGCAACGCCCTGTCCGCCGGACCGGCCTACGCCCGACAGGTCGTCCTGCCGTTTCCTGTGCTGGACAACGACGAGCTGGCCAAGATCGTCCATATCAACGCGGATGGCGACCTGCCCGGCTACGCCACGTACGTGGTCAAGGGGCTGTACGCCGTATCCGGTGGGTCGGACGCGATGAAGGCACGCCTTGAGGAGATCTTCGTCGAGGTCTCGGAGGCCATCGCCGGAGGCGCGCGTTTCGTCGTGCTCTCCGACCGTGACTCCGGCCGTGACCTCGCGCCGATTCCCACGCTGCTGCTCACCTCGGCCGTGCACCACCACCTCATCCGCGAGAAGACCCGCACCCGGGTCGGGTTGCTCGTCGAGGCCGGAGACGTCCGCGAGGTCCACCACGTGGCGCTCCTCATCGGCTTCGGTGCTGCGGCCGTAAACCCTTATCTGGCAATGGAATCGGTGGAGGACCTGGTTCGTTCGGGTGCCATTTCCGGACTTAGCGCCGACAAGGCGGTCAAGAATCTCATCAAGGCGCTCGGCAAAGGCGTGCTCAAGGTCATGTCCAAGATGGGTATCTCCACCGTGGCGTCCTATCGCGGCGCGCAGGTCTTCGAGGCCATCGGACTCTCCCAGGAGCTGATCGACTCCTACTTCACCGGAACCATCTCCCAGCTCGGCGGCATCGGCCTCGACGTCCTGGCCGAGGAGGTCGCGGCGCGCCACGCCACGGCATACCCGCTGGATGGCGTGCGCCTGCCGCACCGCAAGCTGGACGTGGGCGGGGAGTACCAATGGCGCCGCGAGGGCGAGCCCCACCTGTTCGACCCGGACACGATCTTCCGTCTTCAGCACTCCACCCGAACACGCAGCTACGACATCTTCAAGCAGTACACCGCGCGGGTCGACGAGCAGTCCGAGCGGCTGATGACCCTGCGCGGCCTCTTCAAGTTCGCGGCGGGCCGAACTGCGGTGCCCATCGAGGAGGTCGAGCCGATCAGCTCGATCGTGGCCCGCTTCAGCACGGGGGCCATGAGCTACGGCTCCATCAGCCAGGAGGCCCACGAGACGCTCGCCGTGGCTATGAACCGCCTTGGTGGCCGGTCGAACACGGGTGAGGGCGGTGAGGACGAGGACCGTCTGCTGGACCCGATCCGCCGGTCGGCGGTCAAACAGGTCGCTTCCGGTCGCTTCGGAGTGACCTCGCTCTACCTGACCCAGGCCGACGACATCCAGATCAAGATGGCGCAGGGTGCCAAGCCCGGTGAGGGCGGCCAGCTGCCTGGTCACAAGGTCTACCCATGGGTGGCCAAGACGCGTCACTCGACTCCCGGAGTGGGTCTGATCTCGCCGCCCCCGCACCACGACATCTACTCCATCGAGGACCTGGCCCAACTCATCCACGACCTCAAGAACGCCAACCCCACGGCACGCATACACGTCAAGCTCGTATCCGAGGTCGGTGTGGGGACGGTCGCCGCCGGTGTCAGCAAGGCGCATGCCGACGTCGTGCTCATCTCGGGGCATGACGGTGGTACCGGTGCTTCGCCGCTCACCTCGCTCAAGCACGCTGGTGCGCCATGGGAGCTGGGAGTTGCCGAGACCCAGCAGACGTTGGTGCTCAACGGTTTGCGTGACCGGATCGTCGTCCAGGTGGACGGCCAGCTCAAGACGGGACGTGACGTCGTGATCGCGGCACTGCTCGGCGCCGAGGAGTTCGGCTTCGCCACCGCTCCGCTGGTGGTGAGTGGCTGCATCATGATGCGCGTGTGTCACCTCGACACCTGCCCGGTGGGCATCGCGACCCAGAACCCCGAGCTGCGCTCACGTTTCTCCGGCAAGCCGGAGTTCGTCGAGACGTTCTTCGAGTACATCGCCCAAGAGGTCCGCGAGCACCTGGCCGCCCTCGGCCTACGGTCCATGGAGGAAGCCATCGGGGAGGCATCGCTGCTCGAGACCGCACCTGCCGTCCAGCACTGGAAGGCCAGCGGCCTCGACCTCGCGCCGATCCTGACGGAGATCAAGCCGGTGGACGGTGCGCCCCGTCGTCACACGGTCGCCCAGGACCACGGGCTGGGGAAGGCCCTGGACCACACGCTGATCGAGATGAGCCAGGAAGCGCTGCGGGACAAGACCCCTGTGCGCATCGAGCTCCCGGTCCGCAATGTCAACCGCACCGTGGGCACCATGCTCGGTCACGAGGTGACCAAGGCCCACCCGCACGGTCTGCCTGATGGCACGATCGATATCTCGCTGTCGGGGTCGGCCGGTCAGTCGCTGGGTGCCTTCCTCCCAGCCGGCATCACGCTGCGGCTGTACGGCGACGCCAATGACTATGTGGGCAAGGGACTTTCCGGTGGCCGGGTCGTGGTTCGGCCGGACCGCTCGGCTTCGCTGCCGGCAGAGCACAACGTCATCGCCGGCAACGTGATCGCGTACGGGGCCACCAGTGGTGAGGTGTTCCTGCGCGGTCAGGTGGGAGAGCGGTTCTGCGTGCGCAACTCCGGCGCCACGGCAGTTGTCGAAGGACTGGGTGACCACGGGTGCGAGTACATGACCGGTGGCACGGTGCTGGTTCTTGGACCAACCGGCCGGAACTTCGCTGCGGGGATGTCCGGTGGTGTCGCCTACGTCCTGGATCTGCGGGTAGACCGGGTCAACCGCGATCTCGTTGACCTCTTGCCCCTGCGTGACACGGACGTGGAGGTCGTACACGAGCTCCTGACCAAGCATCGTCAGTGGACCGAGTCCGCCGTCGCCGGAAGGCTGCTCGCGGACTGGCACAACGTCAAGGGCCGCTTCACCCTCGTCCTGCCGCGTGACTATCAGCGTGTTCTCGACGTTCGCGCAACGGCTGAGTCGGAGGGACTTGACCTCAACGGCCCCCAGGTGTGGGAGCGGATCATGGAGGCTTCCCGTGGCTGATCCTCAGGGGTTCCTGTCAACCCGTGCGCGCGAGCTCCCCAAGCGCCGTCCCGTGTCGGTCCGGCTCATGGACTGGCACGAGGTCTATGAGCAGCAAGAGGTCGCCCAGCTGCAGAAGCAGGCCGGACGCTGCATGGACTGCGGTATTCCGTTCTGCCACAACGGTTGCCCGCTGGGGAACCTGATTCCTGAGTGGAACGACCTGGCGTGGAAGGGCGACTGGCGCGAGGCCATTGAGCGGCTCCACGCCACGAACAACTTCCCGGAGTTCACTGGTCGGCTGTGCCCTGCACCGTGCGAGACCGCCTGCGTGCTGGGCATCAACCAGCCCGCCGTGACCATCAAGCAGATCGAGGTCACCACCATCGAGCGCGCCTTCGATGCCGGAGGGGTCACGCCTCAGGCACCGGATCGTCTGACCGGCAAGACCGTCGCGGTTGTCGGTTCCGGGCCCGCAGGCCTTGCCGTTGCCCAGCAGCTGACCAGGGCCGGGCACACCGTCGCCGTCTTCGAGCGCGCCGACAAGGCCGGCGGCCTGCTGCGTTATGGCATCCCCGAGTTCAAGATGGAGAAGTCCGTCCTGGACCGTCGCTTGGCGCAGATGGAGGCCGAGGGCACCCGGTTCCGAAACGGTGTCGACGTTGGCGGTGACCTGACCGGTAAGCAGCTGCGTGAACGTTATGACGCCGTGGTTCTGGCCGTCGGCGCCACGGTCCCGCGTGACCTGCCCGTCCCAGGGCGTGAGCTGGGCGGGGTCATACAGGCTATGAGCTTCCTGCCCCCCGCCAACCGCGTCGCGCTCGGCGAAGAGGTCGAGAACCAGGTTGTCGCCACGGGCAAGGACGTCATCGTCATCGGTGGCGGCGACACGGGAGCGGACTGCATCGGCACCGCGCACCGTCAGGGCGCCAGGTCCGTGACGTCGCTGGAGATCATGCCCCGCCCTGGTGATGACCGCCCGGCGGGCCAGCCGTGGCCGACATACCCCATGCTGTTTCGCATCGCGGCGGCACACGAAGAGGGTGGAGAGCGTGTCTACGCGGTGAACACCAAGGAGATCCTGGGCGACGAGCTGGGCAGGGTCCGAGCGCTGCGTCTCGTGGAGGTGGGGCCTGCTGGCAGCGGCAGTGACATGGGGTTCGCCGAGGTCGAGGGCACCGAGCGCGAGATCCCCGCGCAGCTGGTCCTGCTCGCAATGGGTTTCCTCGGACCGGAGACCAACGGTGTGGTCAAGCAGCTCGGCGTCGAGTTGGACGAACGCTCGAACATCAAGCGGGACAGGGCTTTCATGACGTCGGTGCCGGGTGTCTTCGTTGCCGGGGATGCCGGTCGCGGCCAGTCGCTGATCGTGTGGGCCATCGCCGAGGGCCGCTCGGCGGCCGCAGGTGTGGACGCCTATCTCACGAGCGGGGCCTCGGCACTTCCCCGTCCGGTGAACCCCACGGACCGGCCGCTCACGGTGTGAGACCGTCTCGTTCCGGCTCACGTCATGACCTGGCGGGCCAATAGGATTGAGGCCATGCGCCGCGCGAAGATCGTTTGCACCCTTGGCCCCGCAACATGGTCACCGGAGGGGGTGCGGGCCTTGGTCGCTGCGGGCATGGACGTCGCCCGGCTCAACCTCTCGCACGGGAGCTACGCAGACCACGAAGCGGCCTATGCCGAGGTGCGCAGGGCCAGCGATGAGTCGGGCAGAGCCGTTGGGGTGCTCGTCGACCTGCAGGGTCCCAAGATCCGCACCGGCCGTTTCGCAGACGGCCCGGTCACGCTGGTCAGCGGTGACCGGTTCACGATCACGGTCGATGACATCCTCGGTGGTCCGGACCGCGTGTCAACGACCTACAAGGGCCTTCCCGGCGATGTGTTGCCCGGCGACCGGTTGCTGATCGATGACGGCAAGGTCGCTCTGTTGGCCCTCGAGGTCACCGACACCGACATCGTCACAGAGGTGGTCGAGGGCGGGGTCGTGTCCAACAACAAGGGCATCAACCTCCCGGGTGTCGCCGTCAGCGTGCCGGCCATGTCGAACAAGGACGAGGCGGACCTGCGCTGGGCGCTGCGCCTTCGCGCGGACTTGGTGGCCCTGTCGTTCGTCCGCGACGCCAAAGACATCGAACGGGTCCACGAGATCATGGACGAAGAGGGCGGGCGCCTGCCCGTGATCGCCAAGATCGAGAAGCCGCAGGCAGTCGAGAACCTCAGGGAGATCATCAAAGCCTTCGATGGCGTCATGGTTGCGCGTGGTGACCTCGGCGTCGAGCTACCGCTGGAGGATGTGCCCCTGGTCCAGAAGCTCGCCATCGAGATCGCCCGGCGCAACGCCAAACCGGTGATCGTTGCCACGCAGGTCCTCGAGTCGATGATCGAGAACCCCCGACCGACCCGCGCCGAGGTCAGCGACTGTGCCAACGCCGTCCTGGACGGCGCCGACGCGATCATGTTGTCCGGCGAGACGAGCGTCGGCAAGTGGCCGATCGAAGCGGTGACCATGATGGCCCGGATCATCGAGAGCACCGAGGAACACGGCCTCGAGCGCGTGCCGGCGCTGGGTACCCGCCCGCACACCGTCGGTGGAGCCGTGACAGCCGCGGCGGCAGACGTCGGCGAGCTCGTGGGCGCCAAGTACCTCGTGACCTTCACGCAGTCGGGGGACTCGGCGAAGCGGCTCTCGCGGATCCGCTCCAAGCTCCCGATGCTCGCATTCACCCCGATCCAGGCCACGCGCTCACAGCTGACACTCGTCTGGGGTATCGAGACCTACCTCGTGCCGAAGGCCCGACACACCGACCAGATGGCCCGGCAGGTCGACGAGTCGCTGCTCGACAACGGTCGATGCGTCGAGGGCGACACGGTGGTCATCGTCGCCGGCTCGCCTCCCGGCATACCAGGTTCGACCAACGCTCTGCGCGTGCACCACATGGGCGACGCCAAGAACAAGGTGGCTCCGGCATACGAGAATCTCGACTGACCGGACCGACGATGCACCGACCGACGAGCCACCTTGTTCGGTCCCGCGTCATGCCCGACCAGGGCTCAGGCATGACGCGGTGGCTGCTCGGTGAGGCGCAGGGCCAAAGTGGGACAGGCTTTCACCGCACGTCTTGCCATCGCGAGGACTTCGTTCTTCACGGGCCCATCCACGATCGGAAAGCCCCACTCGTCGCGGCTGAGGACCTCGGGCAGGAGCTCGGCGCAGAGGCCGTGCCCCTTGCACGCCGGCCAGTCGACCCGCAGCTGGTGCTCGCTCATCCGAGCTCCTCCTCCCTGCCGCTGCGACACGTGCCCAATGAGTGCGAGTCGACCTCCTGCGGGAAGCGCTGCAGCATCGAGGCCACCAGGCGCGCCGTCCCGTCCGGATGCGCGCAGGCGCCGCGCTGAACGACGAGCCCGCACAGCTCCTCCACCCGCCGAACCGGACCACCATCGTGGACCAACGCCCCGACGGCCTCGGCCATCGCGGGCAGTCCATTACGGCAGGGACCGCACCGTCCGGCGCTTTCTCCGGCCAGGTAGTCGACCAGCGCTGCCGTCCTCACGAGCGGGCACCAGCCCTCCGCCAGAGGCAGCATCACGCCAGCGCCGAGTGTCGCCCCTGCTGCCGCGATGTCGTTGCGAGACACCGTCAACCCACGCAGCTGTGCCGGTCTCAGCCACGTGCCGTGGTACCCGCCCAACAGCAGCGGCCGCCTCATCTCATCCTCATCCAGGACGTCCTCCAGGGGAGTGCCGAATGCCACCTCACGCACCTGCGGATCCCAGGCGTCGCCGCGCAGGGTCAACAGCGTGGTGCCCGGCTCGTCGGCCGTACCGTGGGCGGCATAGCCCGCCGCCCCAACCCGGGCCAGATGCCCGAGGTGCGCGAAGGTCTCCGCATTGGACAGCAACGTCGGTCGCCCTTTGTGCCCGCTGACGGCCTGCGGCTGCCATGAGGTGACCGGCAGGTTCTCGCGACCAGCCATGAGCTGCAGAACCGCCTGGGCCTGACCCGCGACGAAGCGCGGCTCTGCGTCGTGCAGCTGCACCTTGAGGCGCTCACCAGCAGTGGCCCGCTCACGCAACGCCTTCTCAACGATGAGCCGCAGGGATGGGAGCTCGGACGGCACCACGATGTGCACCTCACGGGTGCTCAGCGCATGGGCCACGGCCGCCGCCCCGTCCAGGACGACGTGGGGCGAGCAGGTCATGAGGGCGGCGTCCTTGTGGCTCGCCGGCTCACCTTCTGAAGCGTTCACCACCACCACGGCCCTACGGCGGGCAGCCGCGGCCAGCTTGATGGCAAAGGGGAATCCGGCACCTCCGCGTCCGCGCAGGTCCACGTCGCGGGCCAACTCGACCAGCGCCTCGGCGCTTGGCCTGGGAGCCGGTCCGAGCCGGTCACGGTGGGCCACAAGGCCCGGACCCTGCGCGATCCCGGCGAGCAGCGCCGGACCTTGGGAGACCCCGGGGGTCAGTCCCACGTGGTTGCGGACGGCGGGCGGCAGGGCGGTTGTGATACTGGTCATGAGGTCACCACCTTCGAACGTGCGAGCACACCAAAGCGTGCGAGGACCGCCACAGACACTGCCGCGATGCATCCGTAGGTCACCGCGGCGTCCCATGCGGTTGCGGAGTCGGTGCCCATCTCCAACCCGTGGAGGAGACCCAGACCCCAGGCGCCATAGGCGAGCACGTGGACGGCGCGCCACGGCCGGTGTGACATCCGGGTGCGAAACAGGCTGGTCAGCGTGACGGCGATGAGCAGGTCGAGGGCGAGGCTCCCGAAACCCAGCCACACTGGCATGTAGCTTCCGCTGAAGGGCACGAATGCGTGCCACCAGCGGATGTCGACGAAGGAGTCGACCACGGCCGTGGTGGCATGTGCGGCCAAGAAGGCGACGGCCAGCATCGAGACGTTGCGGTGCAGACCCTGGGACAGCATCCGGGGCCAGCGCACCGCGCTCATTCGCGACGTCGAGAGCACCCCGAGCATCGTCGCGAGGGTCAGCAGCATGAGCAGGACGATGCCGGTCCCGCGGTTCGCGAACCACAGCATGGGGCTGGTCATCCGGTCACCTCCGGTTCCGGCCAACGTGAGGTACGGACGATCCTGCCTTGGGTGTCGACGAGCCGGGCGGGAATGTCACGCTCGGTGAGCCAGCCCACCGCCTTGTCACCCAACACGACTGCCGCGGTGCTGGCAGTGTTCGCTGCCACGCAGGTGGCACCGGTTGCCGTGACGGTGCGCCACGGTCCCTGTGTCGGCTCGCCTGTGAGCGGGTCAAGAAGGTGGTGCTGTACGACGCCGCCGCGGATCCACCGCCGCGCAGCCGTGCTTGAGGTGGCCATCCCGCCATACGGCAGGTGCACGATCTCGGCATTGGCGGTGTCATCGATGGTCTCGCTGACAGCCACGGGCCAGCCGTCGGGGCCAGCGACGGCGAGGTCACCTCCGAGACTGATGACCACCGTCGAGTCCGACGCTGCCGCAATGGAATCCGCGATCATGTCGGCGGCCCATGCCTTGGCCGTTGCCCCCAGGTCCAAGGCGCACCCGAGCGGCACCCTGACAGCGCCCTCGGGATCCAGCAGGATCTCCTTCCAGGCACCGATGCGCACCGGTAGGGGAACCCCGGCCGGGCCAGCCGAAGCGGCGGGGATCAGCGCCAGGTCGCGGTCATAGCCGACAGCTTCCAGGGAGTGGCCGAGCGTGGGGTCCACCAGGCCATCGGTCTGGGCTGCCGCGTCCATGGCCACGCTGATCGCGAGGACCAGCATCGGGTCGACCCTCGTCCACGACCCAGCACCGGCGTTCGCACGGACGAGGTCGGAGTCCATTCGGAAGCGGCTGCAGGTGCGGTCCACGTCGGCGAGCAGCTGAATGGCGATGTGACGGGCTGGCTCCAGCGCCGTCTCTTGCGCTGTCGAGAGGTGGATATACGTGCCCAGAGCCCGCCAGGTCGCGATTCCGACGCCCCCCGTGGCCCGGGCCTCGAGGGTGCGCGTCATGATGCTGCTGCGGGAGCAGGAGCAGCAGCCGGGGCCGCTGCGGGCGCCGGGGCAGGAGCGGCAGCCTGGGCAGGCGCGGCAGCCGGACCGGCCACCGACCGGCCCGTCGAGCTGACGGAGGAGCTTCCACGGGACTGGCCCCCGGACTGGCTCCCCGACCCCTGTCCTTGGGCAACAGGACCCTTGGCCTGCACGAACCGGGTGGTGACCACGGTGCGCACGGGCAGAGGTTTCGCGGCAGGCGCGGCGACCGCGCGCAGAGGGGCAGCCGCAGCCTTGGACTGTGCCTTCGCCTGGGCCTTCTGTGCGGTGTAGCCGGCCGCCGCGCCCGTCGCGAGACCGGTGCCAACGAACGCGACGGCGGTGATTCCGCCGGTCAGCACGGACAGGGCGTTGAGCGTCACGTCGCGAGACTTGGTGTTGCGGGACATACAGGACCTCCAGTAGGTCGGGAAGTTCCAAGAGTCGGGCCTGCGGCCGCAAGTTGGCATCACGTCAACGTTAAGAAAGCCTCAAGGTCGGCGGACGTCTTGACCTTGATTTGAGGTTCTCGCGAGGTGCCCATAGGGCTCGGGAGGTGACGATGACGTCGGGAACCCTCCCTAAGTCAGTCTGGAGCACACATATGATCATTCGTCCGAGCTTCACCGTCCTCGGCGGCACCGCCATCGGTCTCGTCGCAGGAGCCGCCGTCTACGGCACCATCTCCTCGGCTTCGGCCGCGACGCCCACAGCGGTCAAGCCGGCCAAGGCAGTCGTGGCTGCCGCACCCGCCGCCCACTGTGCAGCGGGCCAGAAGCTGGAGCACGGTGTCTGCATCATCCATGTCGAGCGCACCGTTGTCGTTGCCGCGCCATTCGCTGCCCCCGCACGGGCGGGCGCTTCACGCGCGACAACTGGCGCGGCGGGCCCAACCAGCAGTCCGGCTGCGTCCAGGGCCCCTGCGACGGCGGCCGCCCAGCAGGCCGCAGCCGCCGCAGCAGGTGCGCACAGTGAAGCTGACGACGACCGCGGATCCGTCCACACTGGACCGGAGCAAGGTGACGGTCAGGCACCGAGTGCGAAGGACACGGCGGCGCTGGCTGCGAACAACGGCGGCTAACGTGCTCATCTCGTGGGTAAGTCAGCCTTGAGCGACACCCCATCAGCCTTGAGCGACGCCCAGGGTGACCACCGCGAGCATGCCGCCGGACGGAGACCTGGCGACCACCAGGCCTCCTCCGGCGGCGACCGCCGCTCTGCGAACGATGTCCAGACCCAGACCGGTGGAGTTGCCGGTGCTGTGGCCGCGTGCCGCGACATCCGAGCCGGCCGCACCAGGGCCACTGTCCGCGACCTCGAGCCGTACCAGTCTTCGATCGCTGCTCGTCAGGGACACGGCAAACGCGGTCCCGTCCGGAGTGTGCGCGAAGACGTTGTCCACCAGGGCATCGACCACGTCCACCAGGTCGCTCGCATCGATGGCCGCCGGTGTCGCAACCAAAGGGATGGAGATCGTGAGGTCGCGGTCTTGGTCAACAGCCAACGCGGACCAGAAGGCGACCCGATCTCGCACTACGCTCGCGGCGTCACACGACCGCCCCAGCGTGCTTCGAACCGGGCGCCGGGCGTCCTTGACGACGGCATCCACGGTGCGCTCGAGGTGGCCAATGTGATCGCGAAGACGATCTGCGAGGTCAGGTTCGGTGACAGCCTCCGCGTCCAGGCGCAGGGCGGTGACCGGAGTCCGCAGCCGATGCGACAGGTCGGCCACCGCCTCGCGCTCGGCCGTCAGCAGCTCACCGATTCGGTCGGCAAGGAGGTTGAGGGCCGCGCCCAGCTCGACCGTCTCCACCGGTCCGCGCAGCACTGCTCGCGTACCCAGCTCTCCCGCACGCAACCGGTGCGCGACGGCAGCGAGCTCCGAGACCGGGGCGCTGACTCGGCGCCCCAGCCGATCGGCCCCCACCACCGCGAGGATCATGAGCACCGCGCCCAGTCCTGCGAAGGTCAGCCATGCGGTGGCCACCCCTTGGCGCAGATCGCCGCTGCTGACCGCTGTCCGCACGATAACGAAGCCACCGTCGGTGAAGACCGGCACCACAATCTGAGCGCCATCGTCACCGAAGAGGGTGAACGCCTCACCGGCGCGCGCGCGCGACACGGCCGCGGCGTTCCACGCCTGCGAACCGGGCGGGGCCGTGCCAATCAGCGTCCCGTCAGGCAGCAAGACGGACGTGGCCCGCGGCGACCGCTGGTCGACCAGGTTCACCAGGTCGGTGAGCTGGCCCCGGTCATTCACCCCAGCGACGAGGGTCGCGACCCCTTGCGCCTCCTGGCTTGCACCGGCGATGGCCCGGTCCTCAGCGAGGGTGCGCACGAGCATTCCCAGTGGGATCAAGAAAGCGAGGATGACCGCCGATGTCGTCGCTGCCACGAGCACTGAGATCCTCCGGCGCATCACTGCCCGCCCGACGCGTCGTCGGGGGCCGCGAGCCGCACACCCACGCCGCGGACACTGTGCAGGTAGCGCGGATCCGCCGCCGTCTCGCCGAGCTTGCGCCGCAACCAGGACAGGTGCACATCGACCGTCCGGTCGCCCCCCCCGTAGGTCTGGCGCCACACGTCCGCCAGCAGCTCACGCTTCGTGACCACCTCACCGGGCCGCTGCGCGAGGGCCAGCAGGAGGTCGAACTCCTTGCGCGACAGGTCAATTGGCAGCCCGTCGAGGCTGACCTGGCGCGTCCGCGGGTCGATCGCCAGATTACCCACGACCAGCGGGCCCTCAGTGACCGCGGAGGCGCTTCGGCGAAGGACCGCACGGAGCCGGGCCTCGACCTGCTCGATCCCGAACGGCTTGACGACGTAGTCGTCGGCACCACTGTCCAGGGCCTTCACCATGTCGGCGTCGTCGTCGCGTGCCGTGATGATGATGACAGGGACCTCGCTGACCGCCCGAAGCATCGCGAGAACCTGCAGCCCGTCGATGTCGGGCAGCCCGAGGTCGAGCAGCACGGCGTCAGGTGGGTTGTCGACAGCGGACTCCAACCCGGGCATCCCACGGTCGCTCGTGGTCACGACGTGACCCAGGTCGGTCAGAGCCCGCGTGATCGCAGACCGGATGCCGCCGTCGTCCTCGATCAACAAGATGGTGGCCACGACCGCACGCTACGCCGTGTTGTGGCGTGTCGCCTCGAAAGTGGCACAGTGGCGACATGGTGGTGAAGTTGCGCTCTCCGGTCGTCGTCGCGATGATCTGGCTTGCCACGGTCGCCGGCGTGTCAGTTACCGCATGGGTGGCCATCGACCGAGCTGGCCGGGACATCGCCGGTGGCGTCGTCGGTTCACTGCCCTCCGTGACGGTAGCCACCGCTCCTGCCACCACGACACCCGCTGCTGGCAAGTCACCAACGGGCGCGACGTCGCAACCTTCCCCTTCACAGGAACCTTCCAGTACACAGGACACCTCCACGACACAGGACCCGTCCCCTTCACCGAAACAGTCCGCCGCACCCGAACCGTCCGCTGCACCGACGACCGCGACGCCGAAGAGCCCCACGACCTGGCAGGACCGCACTGTCAGCGTTACCGGCGGGCAGGTCTCCGTCCGCTGCACCGGCTCCTCCATCCTGCTTCGGATTGCCCAGCCCCAGGACGGCTGGCGCCTGGAGGTCGGCGAGTCCGCCCGGGCGCAGGTCGATGTGAGCTTCCGGCGCGGCGATGAAGAGGCTTGGGTGGGGACTCAGGTGACGGCGGTCTGCGCGAAAGGCACTCCAGCGTTCACGGTGCGGAACAAGGACTGACCCCATCTCTGTGTGCCTCCGCCCCTGTAGCGCGGATCCCCGCTCGCTCTGGCTGTGCTAGGGGGACCGGGCCGGCGGCCGGTATGCTGATCGGCGCAACCCTGCCGGGGTGGTGGAATGGCAGACACGGAGCACTCAAAATGCTTTGCTCGAAAGGGCGTGCGGGTTCAAGTCCCGCCCTCGGCACGAGCTCTCGGTAGGCTGACCTATGTGACCGACGACGCCCAGTCCCAGGCGAGCCCACCCTCAGGCCCGACCGCGAACATTCCCGCCAGGGCCCGCATCCTGGTTGCCGAGGACGAGGCGCTGATCCGCCTGGACCTCGTCGAGATGCTGGTAGACGCCGGCTATGACGTCGTGGCCCAGGCCAGCAATGGCGAGCAGGCCGTGGCACTCAGCCGGGAGCTCAAGCCGGATCTGGTGATGATGGACGTCAGGATGCCCGTGCTCGATGGCATCAGCGCGGCCGAGCAGATCGGCAAGGAACGGATCGCGCCGGTGGTGATGCTCACCGCGTTCAGCCAGAAGGAGCTCGTCGAGCGTGCGCGCGACGCGGGGGTCATGGCCTACATCGTCAAACCGTTCACCGCCTCGGACCTCGCTCCGGCCATCGACATCGCGCGTTCTCGTTGGGTCGAGCGGCGCGCCCTCGAGGCCGAGGTCGCGGACTTCGTGGAGCGGCTCGAGACCCGCAAGGTCGTGGACCGTGCCAAGGGCATGCTGATGGCCCAGCTGAAGATCGGCGAGTCCG
>Ga0207929_1000197_pt1 | contig 17030 bp, 13 predicted proteins | sample NGESurdeep072012_FD_184466 | JGI IMG/M metagenome (GOLD analysis project Ga0207929, IMG submission 184466) | Arctic peat soil microbial communities from Barrow, Alaska - NGEE Surface sample 53-1 deep-072012 (SPAdes) | ecosystem: Environmental > Terrestrial > Soil > Wetlands > Peat ... | reverse complement strand
GGCGCCGGCAGCAGCCTCCTCTCCCAGTTCAGCGGCGTCGCCGCCTGGTCGATCGGGTTCGGCGTGGTCTCAATCGTCGTGCCCTTCGTGTCCAACTTCTACTTCCCGATCATGCCCATCATCGGAGCGCTCAACGGCTTTCGAGCTATCCAGCGCGGCCGCGTGCTCGGGGGCATCATCGGCCTGGCGCTCAACGCGATAGGCGGGCTTGTCGCCTTGATCTTTAGCGGAACGATCCGACTCTAGGTCGCCGCCTTCGCGGGAGCCGCGGCCTGCTCACTCGCGGGGATCGTCAGCATCGGAAAGATCCCCGCCACCAACACGACCACCACGGCCGTCCACAATGCCACGTCAACCGAGCGTTCGATGAGCGTGCCGGCAAGCGCCGACCCGATCGGCGTGCCGACGAAGTTGACAGACATCGAGACGGCAAAGGCACGCCCGTACCAGGCAGGATCGGTTCGACGCTGGCGCAGCGTGAAGAGGCTGATGTCGAAAGGTCCGTTTGCGATGCCCATGGCAACGAAGACAATCGCAACGGCAGCCACGCTTGTCGCAAAGGGAAGTGTAGCCATCGCCACCGCGGTCACGATGATGCCCCCAAGCATGATCTGGCGCTCCCTACCCTCGGTCCGCACCCTGCCGGCCACTAGCGCCGAAACAAGCCCTGCGGCACCCAACGCTCCCCAGAGGTAACCCACGGTCGCCGGGCCCTGGTGGAGCCGCCCCAGAAGGAGCACCGGGACGGCGATGTTCATGACGCCCCAGCCAAAGTTGAGGAAGCTGAGGGTGAACGCCAACCCACGCAAGGTGGGGTTCTGGGCGACGTACTTGAGACCCAGCCATGCATTGCGGAAGACGTGGCCGTGGGTGTCGGTCGCCGTCGACGGATCTGGCAAGCCGAGCATGACGACCGCGGCGCCGATGAACAGCACGCCGGCGATTGCGAGGGCCCACTCCCCGCCAATCCAGCCAACCAGCGTGCCGGCCAGCGGCGCGCCAACCAGGGTCGCGATGACGTGCCCGCCGCTGTCGAGTCCGTTGGCCCGCTCCCAGAGCGCTCGCGGGACAAGGATTGGAAACAGCGAGCGGGCCCCGGCCGTGCTCAAAGGGTTTGTGAGTGATGAAAGGCCGGCGATGATCAGGAGCAAGGCCGGTGGAAGCGAGTTGAGCGCCGAGAGTCCCGCAATGAGGCCGACGGACACGGCGGCGATCACATAGTCGAGCACCACCAGGCGGGCGCGTCCTTTGCGGTCGAGCAGCGCCCCCGCGAGGGGTGAGACAAGCAGTCCCGGAAAGATGGCGAGGAAGGCTGTGGCGCCCGCCAGCTGAGGCGAGTGGTAGCGCGTGAGGACGAAAAGGATGAGAGCGATCGTGACCATCGTCCCGCTCACCCGTGCAAGCAGGAGACCCGCGTAAAGACGCGCGAATCCAGGCACGCGCATCAGCGCGCGATATCCGGGGCGCGGCTGCTGGGTCAGCCGACCGCTACTTTGGCGCGAGTCCGCGCGGCGACGCGGGCCGGCCGGCCGGCACTCTTCCCCCTGTCCAGGATCTTCCCGAGGTACTCGCCGGTGGCGGATGCCGGCATGCGCGTCAGCTGCTCGGGCGTCCCGGCGGCGATCACGTAGCCGCCCTTCTCCCCGCCCTCGGGACCGAGGTCGATCAGCCAGTCCGCGGTCTTCAGCACGTCGAGGTTGTGCTCGATCACGACCACCGTGTTGCCGTGGTCCACAAGGCGGTGCAGCACCACCAGCAGTCGCTCGACGTCGGCGTAGTGAAGGCCCGTCGTGGGTTCGTCGAGCAGGTACAGCGTGCGACCCGTGTCCCTCCGTGAAAGCTCCGCTGAGAGCTTGACCCGCTGGGCCTCGCCGCCCGAAAGCTGCGTCGCGGGCTGGCCGAGTCGGATGTAACCGAGCCCGACGTCCTGCAGGGTGCGGAGCTTGGTCTTGATCCGCGGCACGTTCTCGAAAACCTCGAGCGCCTCATCGACTGTGAGCTCGAGGACGTCGGAGATCGAGTGGCCGCGAAATTTGACCTCCTGCACCTCGCGCGAGTAGCGGGTGCCGTGGCACACCTCGCACGGCACGTAGACGTCGGGAAGGAAGTGCATCTCGATCTGGATGATCCCGTCGCCCTGACATGCCTCGCACCTGCCGCCGCGCACGTTGAAGCTGAACCGCCCTGGCTTGTACCCGCGCATCTTCGCCTCGGGCAGCTGGGCGAAGAGGTCGCGCATATAAGTGAACATGCCGGTGTAGGTGGCCGGGTTGGAGCGCGGCGTTCGGCCGATCGGCGACTGATCGATGTCGATGGCCTTGTCGAGGTTCTCGAGCCCTTCGATCGCGCGGTGCGCTCCCGGCCTGTCCTTGGCCTTGTAGAAGTACTGCGCCACCTTGCGGCTGAGGATGTCGGTGACGAACGATGACTTGCCCGAACCGCTGACGCCCGAGACGCCGACAAAGCAACCGAGCGGAATCTCTATGTCGATGTCCTTCAGGTTGTTCGCGCGCGCGCCGCGGATGACCAGCTTCTTGCCGTTGCCCTCTCGCCGGCGCTTGGGGATGGGGATCTCGCGATCGCCGCGCAGAAACGCAGCCGTTATCGAATTGGGATCCTTGAGCACCTCTTCCACGGTGCCGGCCGCGATGATCTGGCCTCCGTGCTCGCCGGCCGCCGGGCCGATGTCGACCATGTAGTCGGCCGACCTGATGGTCTCCTCGTCGTGCTCGACGACGATCAGCGTGTTGCCAAGGTCGCGCAGACGCAGCAGCGTGTTGATCAGCCGGCGGTTGTCACGCTGGTGCAGCCCGATCGACGGCTCGTCGAGGATGTAGAGGACGCCCATCAGCTTTGAGCCGATCTGCGTCGCGAGGCGGATGCGCTGCGACTCTCCGCCGGACAGCGTGTTCGCCGGTCGCTCGACAGTGAGGTATTCAAGCCCGACGTCGATCATGAACTGGAGGCGCTCGCGGATCTCCTTGAGGATTCCACGAGCGATCAGCTGCTCGCGCTCGGTGAGCTCGAGGGTGTCGAAGAAGGCGATCGCGGCGCTGATCGAGAGCCGGCAGACCTCCGCGATGTTCTGCGTGGCCACTGTGACCGCGAGCGACTCGGGCTTGAGGCGTTGGCCTTTGCACGCAGGACACGGCTTGTCCGCCATGTATCGCTCCAGCTCGGCCTTCAGGAACTCCGACTCGGTCTCCTGGTAGCGGCGCTGCAGGTTGGCGACGACACCCTCGAATGGAGCCTCGTACCACCGCTCGTGCCCGTACTGGTTCTTGTAACCGAAGCGGATCTTTTTTTCGCCCGTGCCGTTGAGCAGGGCGTCGCGGTGCGGTTTGCTCAGCTTCGACCATGGCTTGTCCATGTCGATGCCGAAGTACTTGCTCACGGTTTCCAGCAGCTCCGGGTAGAAGAACTGCGAGCGGCTCCAGGCCGCGATGGCGCCCTCGCGCAAGGAGAGGGACGGATCAGGAACTACAAGGTCGCCATCGACGACGAGCTGGAACCCGATGCCAGTGCACACGGGGCAAGCGCCGTGGGGGCTGTTGAACGAGAAGTTGCGCGGCTCAGGCTCGGCGACGCTCGTCCCGTCGTAAGGACACATGTAGTCCTGCGACATCTGGATCTCGTGACCACTTTCGGGGACGATGATCACCGAGCCACCGCCCAGCCTGGCTGCGGTTTCGATCGATTCGACGAGCCTCGTTCGTTGTTCAGGGCCGACGACGATCCTGTCCACCACGACCTCGATGTCGTGCTTCTTGTTCTTGTCCAGCGGGATCTTCTCGCCCAGCTCGTACAGGCTGCCGTCGACGCGAACACGCACGAAACCCGACTTGCGCACGTCCTCGATCAGAGACCTGTACTCGCCCTTGCGTCCCTTCACAACCGGGCCGAGGACCATCACCCGCGTTCCCGCGGGCAGCTTCTCGACGTGGTCGGCCATCTGGTCGACGGTCTGCCTGCGCACTTCGCGGCCGCACACGGGGCAGTGAGGAATCCCAATCCGCGCGTACAGGAGCCGCAGATAGTCGTAGACCTCGGTGACGGTGCCCACCGTCGATCGCGGGTTCTTGGAAGTGCCCTTCTGGTCGATGGAGATCGCGGGCGAGAGGCCGTCGATGGTGTCGACGTCCGGCTTCTCCATCTGCCCGAGGAACTGGCGCGCGTAGGACGAGAGGGATTCGACGTACCGGCGCTGGCCCTCCGCATAGATCGTGTCGAAGGCGAGCGACGATTTCCCGGAGCCCGACAGGCCGGTGAAGACGACGAGCTTGTCCCGCGGAATCGTCAGTGAGACGTTCTTGAGGTTGTGCTCACGCGCCCCGCGAATCGTTATGTGGTCAATGGGCACCCGTGTCTATTCCTTCTCTCGTTTTACCGCAAACGTTCCGCTCGCAGTCGCGACCAGCTTTCCGTTTCTGTCTTCGACCCGACACTCAGTGACGACTGTCCGGCGACCGGCATGGACGACCTTTCCGATAGCGCGCAGGCTCTCACCAATCTTCGCCGCGTTAATGAAGTTGAGCTTGAGGTCGAAGCTCGTCGCCCGAACGACCCCGGGCTTGAGGGTGTGCACCGATCGCCCCATCGCCGAATCGGCAAGGGTGCTGATGATACCGCCGTGCACGAAACCGGAAGCGTTCGCCATGTCGTCGGTGGGGGTCATGTCCACAGTGGCCGTCCCCCTCCCCGTTTCGACGAGCTGCAACCCCATCCACGCCCAAGCCCGGGAGGGCGCCGCGTTGACGTCACTCACGTCCCTGCCCCTCCGGCACCGGCATACACGTCGACGACGCTTTGGCCACCAGCCTGCCCTGCTCGTCCAGCACATCGGCCTCGCTGAAAAGCAGCGTCTTCTTCATCTCCACGACGCGGCCCACCGCGCGGATCCGGCCAGAGATCACGGGCCGGATGAAGTTGATCTTCAGCTCGATCGTCGTGTTCCACAGACCGTCCTCCTGGAAGGTCGCGAGCGCCATGCCCATGGCGGCATCGGCGATCTGGGTGATTACCCCGCCCTGAACAACGCCGCCACCGTGGCGGTGCTGCGGGCCGGCCTCGAGCTCGAGCACGACGCGTCCTGGCTCCGCCTCGGTGATCCGCGCCCCAAGGGTCGCCATCCAACCGTCAGGCGCCGCTTTCAGCAGCGCAGCCGCCCGCTTCTCGTTCCTCAGGACGCGCCTACCTGCGGCGCCCGCGCCGCGAGTCCCAGTTGCGCACCATCGTCTTCTGCCTTGGGGCCGCGGCGATCGCCAGCGCCACATCGGCGTCGTTCTCTTTGACGGACTCCTCTCCCGAAAGCCGCTTGCGCAGCGCGATGATCCGGTCCCTCACGCGCGCCGCGTCCTCGAACTGCAGCTCCTTCGACAGCCTCCGCATCTCCTTCTCGAGGTCGCGAACTATCGCGAGCAAGTCCTCGCGTGGCACGCCTGCTCCCGCCATCAGCTCGACAGCGTCGACCTGCAGGTCCTTCTCCTTGATCTCCAGGGCGTAGATCGCCTTCTTCACGCTCGCCGGCGTGATGCCGTGCTCCGCGTTGTACGCGATCTGCCGGTTGCGCCGTCGGTCCGTCTCGTCAAGCGCCTGGCGCATAGAGTCGGTGATCTTGTCCGCGTACATGACCACGTGCCCTTCGACGTTTCGCGCCGCGCGGCCGATGATCTGGATGAACGACCTGAACGCGCGCAGGTATCCCTCTTTGTCCGCATCGAGGATGCCGATGAACGCAACCTCGGGCAGGTCGAGCCCCTCGCGCAACAGGTTGATGCCGACCACGACGTCGACCGCGCCGGTGCGCAAGTCGGTGAGGACTGAGATCCGCTCCATCGCGTCGAGCTCCGAGTGGAGGTAGCGAACCTTGACCCCATACTCGCGCAGGTAGTCGGCAAGGTCCTCGGCGAAACGCTTGGTCAGCGTCGTCACCAGGGACCGCTGACCCAGCTCGGTGCGCCTCTTGACCTCAGCGAGCAGGTCGTCGATCTGTCCTGCCGTCGGCCTCACCTCGACTGTCGGGTCGACCAGGCCCGTCGGCCTGACCACCATCTCGACCGTACGCTGCGCGCGCCGAATCTCGTATGGCCCTGGCGTCGCCGACACGTAAATCACCTTGCCCGCGCGTTCCTCCCACTCGTCGAAGCTCAAAGGGCGGTTGTCGAATGCACTCGGCAGCCGGAACCCGTACTCGACGAGCGCCGCCTTGCGAGAGCGGTCGCCGCCCAGCATGCCGCCGATCTGCGGAACGGCAACGTGTGACTCATCGACGAAGATCAGCGTGTCGTCGGGTAAGAAGTCGAGCAGCGTGTAAGGGGCGTCACCGGGCTGCCTTCGCGTCAGGTGTCGCGAGTAGTTCTCGATCCCGGCGCACGTGCCCGTCTCACGCAGCATCTCGAGGTCGAAGTTCGTGCGCTGGCGAAGACGCTGGGCCTCGAGCAGCTTGCCGTGCTCCTCGAACCACTTGCAGCGCTCATCGAGCTCAGCCTCGATGTCCACCATCGCGAGTCGGAGCTTGTCGGCGGGCGTCACGTAGTGTGATGCAGGGAAGACCGTGAACTCGCTGCGCGGTCCGAGGATCTCTCCGGTCACCGCATCGAGCTCCTGGATCCTCTCGATCTCGTCGCCGAAGAACTCCACCCGATACACCTTCTCTTCGTTTGAGGGCACCAGGTCGACGACATCGCCGCGAACGCGGAAGCGCAAGCGGGCCAGCTCGTAATCGTTGCGCTCGTAGAGCATCTCGGTGAGCTTGCGGAGGAACACCTCACGCCTTATCGTCTGGCCCTTTTCGACATGGAGCGACTCGCCCATGTAGTCCTCGACCGAGCCGATGCCGTAGATGCAGCTGATGCTGGCCACGACGAGCACATCGCGCCGCGTCATCAGCGACTGCGTGGTCGAGTGCCGCATGCGGTCGATCTCATCGTTCCGGCTCGAGTCCTTCTCGATGTACGTGTCGCTCCGAGCGATGTAGGCCTCGGGCTGGTAGTAGTCGTAGTAGCTGACGAAGTACTCGACGGCGTTGTCCGGCAAGAGACGCCTGAACTCGGCGCACAGCTGGGCGGCGAGGGTCTTGTTCGGGCTGAGCACCAGGACTGGCCGCTGGAGCTGCTCGACGGCCCAGGCCATGACGTTCGTCTTGCCACTTCCGGTCACGCCGGCGAGGACCTGTTGGGTCAGGCCCGACTGGACGCCTTCGACCAGCTGAGCGATGGCTTCAGGCTGGTCCCCGGCGGGCTTGAAGGGTGCGTCGACACGAAAGCGGGAGGCCATGTGGACCTCTAATTCTAGGGCGAACTAACGTTCGAAAGCACCCCGACCACCGCTCACGGTACGGACAGGATCAACGCGTCGACGATCGTGCCGGCTCTGATCCCGTGATCGCCTGGCGGGACCCGCACGAGAGCGTGGGCTCCCGCCAGCGACATCAACCGCGATGACGATTGCGAGCCTGTGGTCTCAGCCACGAGCTCGCGACCCTCTCGATGCAGGGTCACACGCTGGTATTCGGTCCTGTCGGCGCTCGCGCGAGCGTCGTAGGCCAGGCGCACCGGCAGGGTCGGGCGCTGCAAGCTGCCAAAACCCTGCATTTTCCGCAGCGCCGGCCGCACGAACACCTCGAACGTGACCAACGAGGAAACGGGGAATCCGGGCAAACCAAACGCCAACTTATCTCCCTCTCCCCCTGGGGGGAGACCGCCTTGGTGCGGGGAGCGCATGTCTCCCTCTCCCCTTGAGGGGAGAGGGTTGGGGTGAGGGGCGTGAGCTGGCACGGTTGCGAAAGTAAAGGGCTTTCCCGGCTTCAGCTTCACCCGCCCCACGTGCACGGTTCCGAGCGATTCGAGCAGCGGCTTGATCAGGTCGTGGGTCCCCACCGACACCCCACCCGACGTGACCAGCACGTCGACCTCGCGCAGTGCGTCGACGACGAGCTTGCGCAGCGCCTCAGGCTCGTCCGGTCCGATGCCCAGCCCACGCACCTCAGCGCCGGCCTCGCGCAGCGCCGCCAGCAGAGCCCATCGGTTGGAGTCGACTATCTGTCCGCGCCCCGGCTTCTCCCCCACCTCGACGAGCTCGTCGCCCGTCGACAGGAGTGCAACCCGCGGCCGCCTGCGGACAGGCAGCCTGGGGAAGTTGAGCGCAGCCGCCAATCCGAGCTCAGCGGCACCGAGCTGCGTGCCTGCCCTCATCACCATCTCGCCCGCTCGAAGGTCGGCGCCGGGAGCGTGAAAGTTGGTGCCGGCACGAAGAGGCGAGGGTGTCGTCACCACATCGCCAACCAACTGCACGTCCTCAACCATCACCACGCAGTCGGCACCGTCGGGCAGCACGCCCCCGGTCAGGATGCGGGCAGCGGTGCCGACCTGGATGGTCCCGGTGAATGGCCTGCCCGCGGCGGATTCGCCGACGACACGCAGCGGCTTGCCGGCGTCAGTCGAGCGCACGGCATAGCCGTCAACGGCGCTCGAAGGAAACTGAGGCAGCGAAGCGGGCGCGACCAGGTCCTCCGCCAGCACCCGTCCGACGCAGTGCGCCAGCGCCACGCGCTCGATGCCGAGGACGGGGGTGCGGTCGAGCACGAGCGCGGCGGCCTCGTCGACCTCAACAAGTGGATAGGTTGACGCCCTCACGCGGCTTGTCGGCGGCTACTCGTACCGCAGGGCTTTGACAGGGTCCTGCAGCGCCGCGCGCACCGCCGGCAGCAGGCCGCTCACCGTGCTCAGCAGCACCGCCAGAACCAGGGCCGCCGCCACCACCCAGGCGTCGGTCCGGAACACGTCAAGCCCTCCGGCCGCGACGCCTTGGGTCAACCGATCCACTGCGACGTTGCCGACACGAGCCAACGCCACGGCGATGATCGTCCCGATCAGGCCACCGGCAAGCCCGATCACCGCTGCCTCGGCGACAAAGAGCAGGAGCACGTCGCGAGAACGCGCGCCTAACGCCTTGATCACGCCGATCTCCTTGGTCCTTTCGAGCACCGCCGTGTACATCGTGTTGGCGATGCCGAGACACGCGAGCAGCAGCGCCACGATGGCCAGGCCTAGAAGCGCCAGACGCAGCCTCGAGAGCAGGTCCTCGAAGCCGCGGAACTGATCGCCGAATGTCTGCGCCTGGAAGCCGAGAGCAGTGACGTGGTCGCTGAGCGCTTTAACGGCGCTGCCCGAGTCGGCCAGCAATGTGATGGTCGCGAACTCGCCGCCTCTCCAACCGTTGGCCTGAGCCACCTGGGTCCAGTAGGTGCCCGCCAGCGTGTCAGGCACCATGCCGCCCGCAGCGCCTGCCGGCATGAAGCGGCTGGGAATGATCCCGACCACCGTCAGCGAGAGAGGCACGTGATTGGCCGCCGGGTTCTTCTGCTGCCCTGGCAACGCGAGAACGCCGTAAAGCGTGCTGAACTTGACCGGCATGTTCAGCGCGGTCGCCGGGTTGCCGAACCCGAGAGCGACCGCCGCGTTGTCCGTGAGGAGCACCTCAGGTGCAGAGTCGGATGAAGGCAACCGGCCCGCGCTCAGGTGCAACGTGCTGTTTGCCTGGCTCCGCGGCGGCAACGACACGAGCGCGCCGGCGGGCGGCACGGTGCCCGCGACAGGTCCGCCCGTAAACGTCCCGCTCATCGCGATCTGCCCCCAGGCCGCGGTTACGTGCTGCTGCCCGGCAAAGGTGGCCAACGTCCCGGCGTCGAACGACGACGCATTGGCGTCGGGCGCCGGATACACGACGACCTGGTGCAGCTGACTCTTCGCAAGCGCAGGCGAGCTCAGAGCACTCTGAAGGCCGCCGGCCAGCGCCACGATCAAGCTCATCGCGGCGATGCCGATGGCCACACCGGTGGTGGTGAGGGCGGTACGCAAGGGCCGTCGGCCGGCGCTGCCGAGGCCGACCTTCAACGTGTCACGCCAGTGCAGGCGCGCGGGCGGGGTGATGGGGTCCTGCTTGCGCACTGTCTGCTTGCCGTGCTCGAGCTCGATCGCGCGCCCGTCAATCATCCTGACGACGCGCCGCGCTCGCCGCGCCACCTCGTAGTCGTGGGTGACCAGCACTACCGTCGCGCCACGCCGATTGAGGTCCGCGAGCAGCTTGAGGATCACCTCGCCGGCGGCAGAATCGAGACTGCCGGTCGGTTCGTCGGCAAGGATCAGTCCCGGCCGGTTGGCAAGGGCGCGAGCCACCGCCGCTTTTTGCTGCTCGCCTCCCGACAAGCGGTTCACTCGCGTCCGGCTGCGGCCTTCCAGGCCGACCAGCTCGAGGAGGTGACGAGCGCGCCGGCGCCGCTCTTCCAGCTCAACGCCCGCGAGAGTCAACGGCAGCGCCACGTTGTCCTCGACACTCATCGAGGGCACCAGGTTGAACGACTGAAAGATCGTGCTGACCCGCTGCAGGCGGTAGTCGGCAAGGTCGCTGTCGGAGAGCTCGCCGAGCGGTAGCCCGGCGGCGTACACGTGGCCCGAGGTCGGGCGGTCGAGACCTCCCATCATCGAGAGCAACGTCGTCTTGCCACAGCCGGACGGACCGACCACCGAGACGAATTCGCCAGGACCGATCTCGATGGACACATCTCTCAGCGCGGTTACGCGCATGTCCTCGTCGCCGCCGAACTCGCGCGACACGCTGTCGAGTCGGAGGCCGACCGCCTGCCCGATGAGATCGGCGTACTTGTCGTCGTGCGTGACCGTGGTGGGCAGCAAGATCGCCGGGGCCACCGGCTCAGGCGGCGGCGCCGCCGGGGCCGGCACGGGTGAAGAGGCAGGCGCCGTCTGGGCCACGGTCACCGTGGTCGCGATGACCTGGGCGAGAGCGGGCCCTTGGACCGCGACGTCAGCGGGCTGTTTCGCCTCCCGACGCTGCGCCTGCCTGCGCTCGCCCTTGCGCTTGACCACAACAGGTACAACGGGCGCTGAGGCAGGTGGTTCCGCGCGGGCGGCCATGTCGGACGGGACCGACTGTAGGCTCAGTCCTTCCCCGGCAGCGGCGCGGCGGCGGGCACGTCGCCGCCGACCTCCGGAGCTATCCGAATCAGCATCAGATCGATCAACTGCCGTAGCCACCCCACCCCAGAGTCTAAGTGTTCAAAGGCAGGTCGGTTTACGGTACCGACACCTGGTCGGCAAGCCACTGAATGTAGGCCGGGCTGCCGCTTTCGATCGCGATCTGGAGGATTTCGGGGACCTCGTAGGAGTGGTTGGCGCGGACGTATTCCTGGACCGCCTGGCTTCGCGATTCGACCGTCTTGATGAGCAGCAGCGACTCGTGCTCTCGCTTGAGCAGGCCGTCCTGGTAATAGAAGGAATGGACCATCGGAATCACCGTGCAGGACGCCGCGAGACGGCCCTCCACCAGGCCCTCGCCAATGCGCTCGGCGTCGTTGCGGCCGCCGGCCGTGACCATGATCAGCACCGGGCGCTCGGAAGACTTGGTCGCCGGTTTGTCGCGGCCGTCTTTCATCACATCAATTGTCGGCCCTTCTCGGCCGGTCCAGCCAGACGGTGGCGGCGAGCAAGGCGATGGCGCCGAGAAGAAGTCCGCCGATAACGTCCGATTCCCAATGGGCGTCGAGGTAAAGCCGATCGAACGACACGATGATGATCAGCACCGCTGCAATAGGGATGGCAAGAGCGCGCGCAATCGGCCACGGAGCCAGGCGCCTCACCACGAACGCGATCAGCCCATAAGCGACCACCGCGCGGACGACGTGGCCGCTTGGAAAGCTGTTGAGTCCGCCGCCGCTGGTGAGCAGGTCGGTGACGCTCGGGCCATCCCTGTGCGCGATTGCCCGCGGCGGTCCGGGGTGGTAGAGCGCGACCTTGTACAGAATCTCGAGGGCCAATCCGCCGGCGAATGCGAGCACCACCAGCGCGTCGGCCCCAAATCCGCCACGCAATAAATAGATGAATAGGCCGAGCATGAGGATGCTCGTCACCTCGAGGCCGCCGAGCTCAGCGAGGAACTGGAACAGCGGGTGCAGAGACTCACTCCACGAGCCGGACATCGCGACCAGGACCTGGTGATCGAGGGAACCGAGCCACCCGGCGCTCACCACCAGGGTCAGGCCGACAAAGGACACGACGAGCACCATCAGCACGAGGAGACGAGGGACCAGGGGCGTCACTAACGCTGGCAGCGGCGGCAGAAAACCGAGCTGCGGCCCGCGATTCGCACCAGCGAAAGGGGACGGCCGCACGTGAAGCATGGCTCGCCGGCGCGGCCGTAGACCTGCAGCTTCTCCTGCTGACTCCCGACCTCTCCCCACGCGTCGCGATATGTGTCGACGGAGCTGCCGCGGTTCTTGATCGCGAGCAGGAGCGAAACCCTGAGCGCCTCGTGCAGCCGCCGCACGGAGCTCCTGCTCAAGCTGCCGGCGATCCTGTCGGGGCGGAGGCGGGCTCGATATAGCGACTCGTCGGCGTAGATGTTGCCCACGCCTGCGATCGTCGATTGGTCGAGAAGCACAGCCTTGAGCCGCGCCTTGCGATTACGAAATCGCTGGTACAGGTCGTCGGCGCCGAAACCGGGATCGATGGGTTCGGGGCCGAGCGGCGGCATGGCTCTGGCCACGAGCAGGTCCGACTCGGTGCCGAGCAGCAGGCGTCCGAAGCGACGTGGGTCTGTGTATCGCAGCTGCGAGCCATCGTCGAGGTCGAAAACTGCGTGGGTGTGGGCGACGAGCGGAGTCGCCGGATCGACGAGACGGAGGTGGCCGCTCATGCCAAGGTGCACGACCAGCACGAGTTCTTCCACCAGGCGGATGAGGATGTACTTTCCGCGCCGCCCAACCGAGGTGACCCGCATTCCGACTATCGCATCGATGAATGTCTCGGGCTCGGGATGCCTGACGATGGTTGGAAATCGAAGGTCGCAACGAATGATCGTGCGGCCGACGAGATGCGGCCGCAAATCAGCCGCAATGGTTTCGACCTCGGGTAGTTCAGGCACGAACGACCGCCAATTTCTTCATGTCTGCCCAATTCGCACCAACCTTCGTCTCGACCTCGATCCCCGTCTCCAGCTCGTAGGCGCCCGTCATGATGCGCGGCACCTTCTCCGCGAACTGATCCACCTCCGACTCCGGCACCTCGAACAGCAGCTCATCGTGCACCTGCAGCAGCATGCGGCCCTCGATGTGATCGGCCTCGATCTCGCGCTGCAGGCGCACCATCGCGATCTTGATGATGTCGGCGGCCAGCGACTGCATCGGAAAGTTGATGGCCATCCTCTCAGCGGCGCTGCGCAGCTGAAAGTTCGGCGACCGCAGATCGGGGATCGCGCGCCTCCGCCCTGTCGCGCTGACGACGAACCCCTCCTCCCTCGCCTTGAGCCGCACCTCGTCCAGATACTCCTTGAGCCGCGAGTACGTGGACCAGTACTCCTTGAGGAAATCCCTCGCCACATCGCCGGTGATCCCCAGCTGCTGGGACAGGCCGTACTCACCCTGCCCATAGATCGACCCGAAGTTCGCCACCTTGGCAAGCCTCCGCTGGTTCGGATCGACCGACTCGATCGGAATCTTGAACACCGCAGCCGCGGTGGCCGTGTGGATGTCCTGCCCCGCCGCAAACGCGCCGAGCAGCTTGGGGTCGCCGCTCAGGTGCGCAGCAATGCGAAGCTCGATCTGCGAGTAGTCCGCCGAGACCATCACATGGTCCGGTCGACCCGCTTTGAATGCGCGCCTGATGCGCTGCCCAAGCTCGGTCCTGATGGGGATGTTCATGAGGTTCGGGTTGGACGACGCAAGCCGCCCCGTCGCGGTGCTGGCCTGGCCGAACGACGTGTGGACCCGCCCACTCATCGGATCGACCATCTGGGGCAGCGCATCGACGTAGGTCGACTTGAGCTTCGACAGCTGGCGGTGCTCGAGGATCAGCCCGATGATCGGATGCTTGTCGCGCAGCGCCTCGAGCGTGTCGGCGTCCGTCGAGTAACCCGTCTTCGTTCGCTTACCGACCGGGAGCCGAAGATCCTCGAACAGCACCTTCGCCAGCTGCTGCGGCGCGCTGAGGTTGAACTTCTGGCCCGCGACCTGCTCCACCTCCGATTCGATGGCGGCGAGCTGCGAGCCCAGCTCCTCCTGCATGTCCTTGAGGTAAGCGACGTCGATCGCCACGCCCTCCGACTCCATGTCGGCGAGCACGCCGGCCAGCGGCAGCTCGATCTCATGAAAGAGGTAATCAACGCCGAGGTTTTGCATCTCGGCCTCCAGCCGGGGCCTCAGGTTGAGGATCGCTTCCGCACGCCGCGCCGCAAACTCCGCCGCCTCATTCACCGGCACGTCAGCCACCTTCCGGGCCGCGCGCCCGGTGCCGAGGAGCTGCTCGGTGCTGACCAGCGTCACGTCGAGAAACTCTTTCGCAAGGTCTTCCAGACGCGGGTCGCGCGACCCTGCACCGAGCAGGTAGGCGGCCAGAAAAGTGCTGAAGGCCCACTCGCGCTTGCCGCCGCCAAGCGAGCGAAGCGCTAGCTCGGTTTCCTTGGCGTCGTGGCCTGAGATGGGCCGGCCGGAGAGCGTGCTCGCGACAGCGTCCATCGCCTCTGGCTTGGCGACGTAGAAGGTTTCCTTGCCTGTCGACACGCCAAGGCCGACGGTTCGCGCGCCGCGTGTGCTGCTCTCGCTGAGGGCGTAGACGCCGACGTCGCCAGAACCGTCAAGCAAGCTCGCCGCCTCGACCGGGTCGTCGACCACCTTCAAACCGGCCGGCTCGGGCGCCGCCTCGAACGTGAGACTGGGCTGCACCGGCGCCTGGTCGGGCGGAGGGAACCGGCTCAGGAGCTGCCTGAACTCGAACCGGTCGAACACCGCCCGCGCTTTGTCGTAGTCGTACCTGGTCCATCGCGCCGTCTCGAGGTCGAGATCGACAGGCACGTCGCGCACGATGGTGACCATCCTCTTGCCCAGCCGCACCTGATCGGCGTTTGCTTTGAGCGAGGTCTTCAACCGGCCTTCGGGAAGCTCCTCGACGCGATCGAGCAGGGCTTCCACCGAACCAAAGTCCTGGACCAATTTGGCTGCGGTTTTGTCGCCGACGCCGGGAACACCGGGGATGTTGTCCGAGGTGTCGCCGCGCAGGGCTTTGAAGTCGATGAGCTGCACGGGCTCGAAGCCGTAGCGCTGGCGGACCTGGTCGGGTCCGTAAACGAACGTGTCGGTGATGCCGCGCCTGGGTACGAGGGCCTCGACCGATTCGGACACCAGCTGGAGGCAGTCGAGATCGCCGGACACGATGGTCACCGAATGGCCTCGCTCCTCGGCAATCCGGGAGAACGTGCCGATCAGGTCGTCGGCCTCGAAGCCGGCGATGCCATGGATCGGAATCGAGAGGCTGGTCAGGATGTCGCGCACCATCTCGATCTGAGGCCGCAGGTCGTCGGGCATCGCTCGACGGCCGGCTTTGTACTCCACGTATTCCTTGGACCGCCACGTCGGCGCGGCGACGTCGAAAGCGGCCACCGCGTACTCGGGACGTGACGCGAGCACGATCGCGAGCATCGACGTGAATCCGTACGCGGCATTGGTCACCTGCCCGTCCGATGTGCTCATCGGCGGCAGCGCGAAAAAAGCGCGATAGATGAGGCTGTGGGCGTCGATCAGCACGACTCGCCCCCGCCTCCCCTTGGGAGCCACCACTGGATTCTACGGGGGCTTAAAGAGGTGGCCCTAGGCGGCTCTAGGAGTAATGTGATCGAGGATGAAAAACCTCATCGAGGTATCGGTGGACAGCATCCGAATCCACATGCCCAGCGCCCAGCACCTGGTGATCCTCAAGGAGAAGGAGGCGGACCGCTATCTGCCGATCTGGATCGGCTCCTTCGAGGCCCAGGCGATAGCCACCAAGATCTCGGGCAATCCGCTCGGCCGCCCCCTCACACACGACCTCATGGCCACAGCCTTCGGCGACCTGGGCATCAGCGTCAAGCGGATCGTCGTCACCCGCCTCGCCGACCAGGTCTTCTACGCGCGCCTGTACGTCAAGCAGGATGGGCGCGACCTCGACTTCGACGCGAGGCCCTCCGACGCCATAGCGCTGGCCGTCCGCGTCGAGTGCCCGATCTTCGTCGCCACCGAGGTGATGGAGACGGCGGGCATCATCCCCGACCCGAATGAGGCTTCCGACGACAAGGAGAAGAGCGAGAGCCCGGTCGACGAAGCGCGGCTGGCCGTGTTCAGAGACTTCGTCAACAGCCTCGACCTGCCCGACCTTCCGGAGTTCCCCGAGGAACCACGCGGCAAGAAACAACCCGGCGGCCGGCCGGGTAAAGGCTGAGCAGCTGCCACTCCTCAACGACGTCGATTTCGCCCTCCGACTGCTCGTCACCGCAATACTCGCGATCGCCATCGGTTTCGAGCGCGAGTTCCACGGCCATCCGGCAGGAATCAAAACCCTCGGGCTCGTGGGTGTCGGCTCGTGCCTGTTCTCGGGGCTGGGGCTCGAGGTCTTTCGCGGCTCCACAGACCCGACCCGAATCGCGGCCCAGGTGGTGACGGGAGTCGGTTTTCTCGGCGCGGGCGCCATCCTCCGCCAGGGCAGCGAGGTCCACGGCCTCACGACGGCGGCCTCGATCTGGGTCGTGGCAGCGATCGGGATGGCTGTCGGTTTCGGCTTTTACGTGGCGGCGATCTTCACCACCCTCCTCATCCTCGCGATGCTCGTACTGCTGCGGCCGGTCGAGATGCTCCTATTCCACAGGTACAAGAAGATTCAAGAGGCGGTCGAAGTAAAGGTCGTCCCTCCGTGACGGGATTCGGGATCCAGTGACCGCCCGCGGCGTCGCCATAGTCACCGACTCAACCGCCGACCTCCCTCCCGCGCTCGCCGCCGCCCGGGGCATCACCGTGGTGCCGCTAACCCTTCACCTGGATGGGCAAAGCCTTCTGGACGGAGTCGACATAACCCCGGCTGAGTTCTACCGGCGGCTTCCGCTGGCGACCGCGCATCCCACCACTTCGCAACCGTCCCCCGGACGCTTTGCGGAGGCGTACCACGCGCTGCTCAAAGATCACGAGTCGATCGTCTCGATCCACATCTCGGAGAAGC
>Ga0207929_1000195_pt1 | contig 17113 bp, 12 predicted proteins | sample NGESurdeep072012_FD_184466 | JGI IMG/M metagenome (GOLD analysis project Ga0207929, IMG submission 184466) | Arctic peat soil microbial communities from Barrow, Alaska - NGEE Surface sample 53-1 deep-072012 (SPAdes) | ecosystem: Environmental > Terrestrial > Soil > Wetlands > Peat ... | reverse complement strand
CGTGACGTTCACGATACCGCAGGGAGCCTTCGTCGCAATCGTCGGACCTTCCGGCAGCGGCAAGACGACCCTCCTGGGACTGCTCGCCGGTCTTGATACCCCGACGCGCGGAACTGTGCTCCTCGACGATACCGACCTCGGAAAGCTATCGGAGAACGATCGCGCCCGATTGCGTGGCGAGAAAGTCGGCTTCGTTTTCCAGAGCTTTCAGCTTATCCCGACGCTCACCGCCCTCGAGAACGTGCAGGTTCCGCTCGAGCTGCGTGGCACCCCGGGCGCGGTCGAGCGGGCGCGCGACCTGATCGATCGCGTGGGGCTTTCGGGCCGAGGTCACCATTTTCCCACCCAGCTTTCGGGCGGAGAACAGCAGCGGGTCGCGGTCGCACGGGCCTTCGCGAACTCGCCCAAGATCCTCTTCGCCGACGAGCCGACTGGAAATCTCGACAACGCGACCGGCCAACGGATCTTCGAGCTCCTTCAGTCGCTCAACACCGATGGCGGCTCAACGATCGTGCTGGTGACCCACGAGCTCACGCTCGCGTCGAAGGCGTCGCGCATGATCAGGCTGCTGGACGGCGCCGTCGTGGAAGATACCGGCGCGGACGCCGCGATCTCCGCGTGAGAATCCCTGAAGTTTTGAGCCGAGCCGCCGAGATCAGGCCGTGATCGGCCTGTCGCGAAGCGTCTGGGGTCTCGCCTGGCGCGAGAGCCGCACCGCCCGCCGGCGGCTGCTGCTGTACATGTCGTCGATCTCCCTGGGCGTCGCCGCGCTCGTCGCCATCGACTCCTTCTCGGCCAACATCATCCAGTCGGTGAAGGATCAATCGCGCTCCCTGATGGGTGGGGACGTTCAGTTCAACTCCTCCAAGCCGATTCCTCCGGCGGTCGATTCCCTCTTCGATTCGCTCGCGCGCCACGGACTTTCGTTCGCCAGGGTGACGACCTTCCCGTCCATGGCTGTGGTTCCGCGCACAAGCGGCACCCGCTTCGCGCAGGTGCGCGGCGTCACCGACAACTATCCGTTCTACGGCGGCGTCGTGACGGAGCCGGCCGGACGCTGGGCACTCCTCAGGCAGGGCGCGAATGCGATCGTCGATCCGTCGCTCCTCGCGTCGCTCAACGCCAAAGTCGGCGACACGCTCAAGCTTGGCTTCGGCACCTTCACAATCGTCGCCACCATCAAGGATGTCCCGGGTGCCGCCGGCATCGCCGAGATGCTCGGCCCGCGCATCTTCATTCCCGCACGCTACGTGGCCGAGACGCAGCTATTGGTCTTCGGAAGCACCGCGGAAAGAACGGTCCTGGCGAAGCTCCCGGCCGGCGTCGATCCCGACAAGTTCGTCACACCGTTCAAGAAACGTGTCGAGGACCAGCAGGTGCGCGTCCGCACCGTCACGCAGAGCGAAATGGCGACCCAGGATGCAATCGAAAACCTCACGAGCTTCATCGGCATCGTTGGGCTGGTGGCACTGCTGCTTGGCGGGATTGGAGTGGCGAGCGGAGTTCGCGCCTTCGTCGCGCGCAAGATCGACACTGTAGCCGTGCTTCGCTGTCTTGGCGCATCGAGCGGTCAGGTCCTGACGATCTACGTCGTGCAGGCCGCGGCGATGGGCCTGGTGGGCGCTGCCGCTGGTGCCGCGCTAGGCGTGGCCATCCAGTTTCTCCTTCCACACGTGCTCACCGATTATCTGCCAATCGATGTACGTGTAACGCTGGTGCCTACGGCGGTGCTCACCGGCCTCGTGGTTGGGGGATGGATCGCGCTCATCTTTGCGCTGCGCCCCCTGCTCGCCCTCCGCAACGTCTCGCCGCTTCAGACGCTGCGGCGCGACACCGACGCCGAAGTATTGCGCATGAGGTGGAAGGATGCGCCAAGAATAGTCGTGAATGCAGCGATGGTGCTGAGCGTCGTCGGCATCGCCCTCTCGCGGGCGCAAACGACCAGGCAGGCATTCGCGATGAGCGGGGCGACCGGCCTTGCGATCCTCGCTCTCGCCGCCAGCGCGGCACTTCTCTCCTGGGCCGCGCGCAAAGGACTTCGAACGCGTTGGCCGTACGTGGTGCGACAGGGTGTGGCGAACCTCTATCGCCCCGGAAATCAGACCCGCGCCGTGACGCTCGCTCTCGGTTTCGGCGCGTTTCTGGTGAGCACCTTATTTCTCGTGCAAAACAATCTTCTCCGTCGATTCACGACGGCAGCGGCCGAGTCACGGGGCAATGTGGTCTTCTTCGACGTGCAGCAGGATCAGGCGGCCGGTCTCGATTCGATCGTCAGGGGCGGAGGCCACGACGTGGTCCAGTTGGCACCCGTGGTCACCATGCGCATCGCCTCGATCAATGGGAAACGCGTCAGCGACATGACCCCGATTGCTCGCGGGCAGCGTGGCCGCGCGGGGTGGGCGCTCAGGCGTGAGTTCCGGTCGACCTATCGCGAGAAGCCAGCGTCCAGCGAGACGATCGTTGCCGGCAAATGGTTCAGCGACAGTACGATCAAGTTTGCGCGCGATACCGGAGAGATCTCTCTCGAGGAAGGAATCGCGACGGAGCTCAACGTCAAGCTCGGCGACATCATCGCCTGGAACGTGCAGGGCGTTGAGATCCCCACGCGCATCACCAGTCTCCGAAAGGTCATGTGGACCCGGTTCGAGCCCAACTTCTTCGTGGTGTTCGCGCCGCCCGCGCTGAAGGGGGCGCCGAACCAGTACGTGCTGCTCGCGCAGGTGAAGAATCCCGCCGCCGTCGCGCTCCTGCAGCGCCAAGTCGTGAACCGATTCCCGAATGTATCGAGCATTGACCTCACCGCGATCAAGCGCACGGTGGACAAGATCGTCGAGAGGGTGTCGCTGGCGATCCGGTTCATGGCCCTCTTCAGCCTCGCCGTCGCAATCCCGGTTCTATTCAGCGCGGTGTCGGCAACGCGGCGCGAGAGGATTCGAGAAGGTGTCCTGCTCAAAACACTGGGCGCCACGCGCGGGCAGATCGCCCGGATCCTTCTCGCCGAGTACTCGCTGCTCGGCTTGATGGGCGGGCTGACTGGAATGTTGTTGTCGCTGGCCGGCGGCTGGGCCGTCGTGCGCTACATGTTCAAGACGCCATTCGCGCCGGCGATTTTGCCAGTTGCGGGCATTGCGGCGGCGATCGTGGGGCTCACGCTGCTCATCGGACTGCTCGCCGGACGCGATGTTTTCCGGGAGACGCCCATCACGGCGCTGCGGGACGCTTAACTTCGGCGCTATTGAACCCGCAGAACGTAGATATGCTCGCCCGTAAAGCTCGCGTTGGCGGTGCCGGAAGTATTTAGAATCTTCACGTTCTTCGCACCCGCGCCCGCCGCGACCGTGAGCCGGAAGTACGACCCGGTGCCCGATTGGTTCATCGCCGAGATGTTGTCGCTGCCGCTCCCGATGGACCGTAACGTCAATGGATAGCTTGCGACCGCTTGATTGAGGACCGCCTTCGCCACGGGCGGCATCACGCTGCGGAAATTGTACGAACGGTACTGGTACTTCGGGTCGAGCCCCGTGATGCCAAGGTGGTCGGCGTACATCGAAACGAGCCATCCCTTCACCACCGTATCGATGGGGGATTTGGTGGCGGCGACGAAATTCGTGACTCCCGTATCCGGTCCCGCCACGAGCGCCCGCGTAAAGGTGCGTGGCAACCCGTTAGAGTAATTGTCGGCCCCGTAGCGGACGATCGCCCAGGCCGCTCCCCTCACTGCCAGGCTCGTGTCCGCCATGTCACTCATCGGGGAGAAATGGTCGGGCTGGGCCATCCAGTCGGTGAGGCGCGCGAGATTCTGGAAGAAAAACGCGTTGAAGTCGTTGGCCTGCGAGCAGGGAGTGTTGCACGGCAGGACGTCGTTGAACGTCAGCGTCTGGAGATCTCCGAAGCCGCGCTGAGTGCGACCGACGGCGTCCTCGGCGAAGTGCGCGAGTGCCTCATCGAGCCACGTCGCCTCGAAGTCGTTCACCAGCGGGTTCTGAAGGCGATTCCCCGCGTTGATCATGTGCTGGAACTCGTGCGCGATTGTGCCGCGCGTTCCCTGTCGCACCGAGCTCGCGCTACGGACGTTGCCGTATTTTGCTCCTAAGGGATCAGGCGCCAGGAGATAGAAGATTTCCTCCTGGTTGCTCTCTGCACATGCGCCCAATTGAGCAGTGGCAACGGGCGGGAAAAAATCGCCCGCGAAAAAAAATCCCCCAACAAAGCCGCCCGTGGTGCCCGGCGGTGTGAGCTGGTTGATCCGGCCGGTGAACAGCATGATGATGTGGCCATCATTATCGATGTCGGTGGGAGTGTTGAAATATGCGGCGTCGGTGGGATAGGTAATGTTGTCGAATTCGTTCGTGATCGAGTCCAGCTGTGCCTGGGTGAACAGCGTAAGGGGCGGCCCATCGAGGGTGTCGACCATGAGAATGGCCTTTTGACTAACCGAAGCGACTACTGCTTGTGTCTGGAAAAAGCTATTGCAGAGATTGCTGGAATCTGCATTCGGAACCTTCACGTTGATCGTGTCGCCGACGGCCGGTGGGGCAAGCTGCGAAACCTGAGCGCTGCGGCGGGCAGAAAGCCGTGAGCCGCCGAACGGAGTCGCCTTTGAGCGCAGGCTAAGGTTCGTGCGCTCGAATGCGCGGACCCTGTTCTCCACCGCTTCCTGTGGCGTCCGCGCCAGCGGAACCTGGTTCAGCTGAAAGCTGGACTGAGCCGCGAGATCGGCGGCCGCCTCGATGCCGAACACGCCGGTGGTCGATTTATCGGCCTTCACATTGAAGTTCGACACCACGTCGTGGAAATTGCTCGTGTTTCCGACGATGATGACATAGTCGCGGGCGCCGGAGCCAGCGGGGAGGTTGATGCCGTTGGGTATGTCGGTCGTAGTCAGAACCCGGACATCGCCGACATTCATGCTGCTGATGTCGCTCGGCTCACCAACGGGAGGCGTTACGCCGTCACCGCCGCCGCCGCACGCGACAGCCAGGATCATGACAAGGGGGACAAATCGCTTATTCACGCAAGACTCCCTGAGCAGGGTTCGGAGGAAACTCCGGCTTAATACCCGCGAGCCGGGAAAAGAGCCTATCTCGCGGTCCAATAATCTAAGGCCCAACCCGCTCGTGAAAGCGGGGAAACCTGGCGTTTGGCAGCCATTCGGGCGCCAGCGACAGCATTTGCTTGCTCAAGGTCCCGGCTGTACATAGACTGAACCATGGCGACTGACGAGAAGCCTTCCCAGAACTTTCGCTCGCGCGAGCAAGAGGCCACTCTGGGACTTCTTCGTACCGCCGAGGCCGTGAAGCGCAGCCTCGCGCAGGTGATCGAGCCGCACGGCGTCACTCCGCAACAGTACAACGTGCTGCGCATCCTTCGCGGCGCCGGATCCGACGGAATTCCGACGCTGACGATCGGTGAGCGCATGATTGAGCAGACTCCGGGTGTGACACGCCTGGTCGACCGCCTCGAGCGAAAAGGGCTGGTGGCACGCACTCCCTGTCCCAAGGACAGGCGCCGCGTCTTCTGTCGAATTACTGCCAAGGGTCTCGATTTGCTGAAGGAGCTGGACGATCCGGTAAACCGGTGGGATTCGCAGGCCGTGTCTGTTCTTCCGCCTTCAGAGCTCGACACGCTCGTTGACCTGCTCGACCGCGTTCGGGCGTCGAACTACTAGCAGGACATTCTTCATAAGTAGGACACTCTTGACGAGCCTTGCCCTATCCTGCAAAGTTGCACCGATTGTTGACTAGTCAATAGACGATCACATGACCCCCCAGCGAGGACCAATCATGTTCCGCAACATCATCCGCACGAGTGACGACAAAGTCCTGACGCTGCTGCGGCTCATACTCGCGATTGTCGTCTTTCCACACGGCGCGCAGAAGGTGCTCGGCTGGTTCGGCGGCTTTGGCTTCTCGGGAACGTACGGGTTCCTGACTCAGCAGATGCACATCCCGGCGGCCCTGGCAATCCTCGTTTTCGCGGCCGAGTTCCTCGCTCCGATCGGACTCTTTTTCGGTTTCCTGGGAAGGGTGGCGGCGTTCGGGATCGCCGTCGATTTCGCCGTGGCGCTGTTCATGGTCCACCTTCCAAACGGCTTCTTCATGAACTGGAGCGGGCAGCAGAAGGGCGAGGGCATCGAGTTCTTCTTTCTGGCGATCGGCATCGCGATCGCGATCATGATCGGCGGCAGCGGGGCGTGGTCGGTAGACGGCGTGCTCGCTCGAAGAAAGAATTCCACCGGTCGCGTCCCGACGTAGTAAAGCTTGCAGCTATCAGCTGCCCAGCTCAGGCTGACCTCTCGTTCAGTTGCATTGCTCAGAACGCCCCCGAGATGCCAGAGCTAACGAATCGTACCTATTCGCCGCCCCGCCTCTTCCACCGCCTGGTACAGCTGATCGAATGACTCGGTCACGAAGAGAACGTCCTGAAAGTGATCGATCTCGAAGTGCTGGTTGAAAACCGCGTCCAGCGAGAACGGCCGGCGCTCGCACTTGGGGCCAAGGGCGTTCGCTGCATCGCCGTGGGAAGAGATGAGGCCGCTTCCGTAGACTTTTATCTGACCGTCTTCGCGGATTAGCCCGAACTCCACCGTGAACCAGAAGAGACGCGCCATCCGCGTGATGTCCTCGTCGTTCTCGGCGGCCGCGGCAACCTGACCATAGTGCTGGAGAAAGTCGGCGAAGACGGGATCGGCGTGAAGCGGCACGTGGCCAAAGACATCGTGGAAGATGTCGGGCTCGGGCAGGTAGTCGAGCTGCTCGCGGGTTCTTATGGTCACCGTCGTCGGAAACTTTCGCAGCGACAGGCACTGGAAGAACGCCTTGGCGGGTATGAAGCCGGAGACGGGCACGGCTTCCCACCCCGTGGGCGGCGCCAGCCGGCGATTCACTTCCGCAAGATCGGGAACTGTCTCTCGCTTGAGACCGATAATATCCGCGCCCTTCAGAAAGATCCTGCTGCCGTTCTTCCGCAGCTCATTCATCCGGCGCTCGTAGAGCATGCCCCACACTTCGTGGTCGTCAGGCGTGTACGACTTCCAGTCCTGTTTGATGAAGACTGCTGGATTTTCTACGAGGTCGTAGAGCGCGGCGGTTGATTGCGGCAATGTCAGCTCCGGGATGCGAGAGGAGAACGCACTCTCAAAGCTAATTGCCGGTCTTGGGGCCTGAAAGCTTGTGGCCGGAGCGCTTGCGCAACGGCAGGGTGAGCGTGAATACGGAGCCCACTCCCAGCGTGCTGGTGGCTGTCACGTCGCCACCCATTGCGCGCGCAAGATCGCGACTGATCGGCAGGCCGAGACCGGTGCCCCCGCTCGGAACCGAGCCGGGCGAGCGCAGCTGCACGAACGGCTCGAATATCTGATCGAGCTTTTCCTCCGGAACGCCGGAACCGGTGTCGCGAACGCGCACGCGCAGATCGTCGTCTTCCACTCTCCAATCGAGCTCGACGGCTCCGCCAACCGGCGTGAACTTCACCGCGTTGGCCAGAAGATTCACCAGGATCTGCTGCACCTTTTCGCGATCCGCGAACACGGTGAGCGAATAGTCGCCGCTTCTATGCGTGTAGCTGACGCCTTTCTTGGCGAATTGAGGCGCGACGAGCGCCTCGGCGCCGCGGAGAGTCTCCTCGATTGGTATTTCGGCCATGGAAAGCTCGATCGGTCCTCCTTCGAGCTTCGCAAAATCGAGAATCATGTTGACGAGTGTCAGCAGGTGCTCCTGCGCCTGATGAATCCGTCCCACGTCTCTACGCTGTTCGGCGTTGAGGCCGCCGTGAATATTCTGCTGGAGGATCTCCAGGTAGCCCGCCACTGCGTGCAACGGTGTCCGGAACTCATGGCTGAGGCGCGCGAACAGCTCCGATTTGATGCGATTTGCGGCTTCGGCTTCCCTGCGCGCGATTTGCTCGCCTTCGAGGGCAAGCTCCAGCTCGCGCGTGCGCTGAGCCACACGAGCGTTCAGCGACCGGTTGAGTGCCTGCATGCTCTCTTCGGTTTCGCGTCGCGCGCTCATGTCGCGAAGGAGCCAGCAAAGCGTGCTCGTTCCATCGGGGCGGGTTTCGAGAGTGGCAACGGTCGCCTCGACGGTGGCGAGCCGTCCATCGCGCACGATGGTCTCGATCATCCATTTCTCGACGTGGACTCCGTTCCCCAGCGCGTGGAGCTGTGTCTGAAATTCTGACCGGGAGCGCCCGTCTACAAACGTGACGAGGGCCTTACCGACCAGATGCTTGGCGGCCAATCCAAGCATCCCGGACGCGGCCGCGTTGGCTTCCTCGATTGTCCCCGAGTCGTCGGTCACCACATAGGGATCGGGGGCGAGATCGAACATCGTGCGGTAGCGGTTGCGCTGGATCTCGAGCAGGTTGAACGTGTCGAGGAGAGTTTCCTGCTGCGCGCGCAGCTCTTCCTCGGCAACACTGAGCTCCTCGAACGCGTACATCAACTCCTCATGCCGCTGGTCGGATGTCTGGCGCGTCGCTCCCTCGTAGTGCGCCGCGCTGGGCTCGCGCGGCACATCGACGGAGTTGGCAAACCGCTCGATATCTGAGTTACTCGGAACGGGTGCTGGCAAGTTTCAAGGTCCTGAACGTGATTGGTACACTCGACCAGAATGCTGGAAACAGATGACTATACGCCACATCCACACTAAGCCACAAACGGGATTTTGCAATAGCGAATTGTGTACATCGCGCGCTATTCTCTGCTAACTACGCGTAAAGGGCGGCCGGTGCTGCACCGCGACGCGCGCACGGGACATCAGCGAGCTTACACGCGCGAGCTTCGTGATGAAGGGTGGGGCGATATACAAGCAATGAGAAACTGAAATGAAGACTACCTGCCAGGGGCAGGTAGTCTTCATTTGTGTTTCAGCATTGAGAAGACCGTCGCGGCTCAGGGATCGTTGGGGTCTCCGTCTTCGTCGCCCTCATCCGGCCCGAAGTCGACATTGACGATGTCGCCGACCCTCTCGACGTGAACCACCTGCCGCATGATCTGTCCGCCGGCATTGATGGTCACCCAGTAGTCGCCGGCCTCGACGACATTCCCGGCACGGCCACCGCCGAAGAATCCGCCGCCGCCGCCGCCGCCTTCGCCACCGCCGCCACCGGCTGCGCCTCCAATCGGTCCTTCAGCGGGGCGCAGATTTATCTCGCCCGGCGCACCGCCGCCAAGACCGCCTTGCCCTCTCCTGCCGCCAGCCGCAGCCCTACCAGCACCGGCTGTCGTATCGGCGCCGCGCGCGGCGCGCAGCGAATCAGCACGCTGACGTCTTACACGCGCCGTGCTAATGCTGTCGCGCAAACCCGCGGGCCCGAGTGGCCGCGCTCGCGCGCGGAGATCCCAGTAGGCTCGGTGCAGACCGATTCCCCCGGGGCCCGTCAGCGTACGAACCGTGTCCCCCTTGATATTCGTGACCAGTATCCTGGTGGTGTCTCGGGCCGTGCCCGACGTCAGGCGGTAGACCAGCTCCGCTCCGTACGTCGGGTTGGGTGCAACAAAATATTTGTTGGCCGTGAAATTCTGGGTGTTTGCCTGCGAGTACTCGTACGCGGTCTTGGGCGTGAAGAAGTTGGTCGCGCGGGCCATCACGCCGTTGTTCATCTCCTCGAGCGGCGCAATGTCCACGATCCAGATCGACCGGCCGTGGGTCGCGGCAATGAGCTCGCGATCGCGCGGATGAATCTTGAGGTCGTGCACCGGCACCGTCGGCAGGCCGGTCATGAAGCGCTGCCAGCTCGCGCCGCGATCGGTCGAGACAAACGCGCCGACATCGGTCCCGACAAAAAGCAGATCGCGATTGACGGGATCCTCGCGAATGACGTGAACGAAATCGGCGCCACCCGTTGGGAGGTTGCTCGCGATCGATCGGAATGTTTTGCCGAAGTCGGTCGATACATACAGGTACGGACGGAAATCGTTCTCCCCGTGGTTGTCAAACGCCACATAGACGGTCGCGGTATCGAAGTGCGACGGCTCGACGCGATTCACCCACGATTTCTTCGGCACTCCGGGAAAGCGCGTCGTGAGATCAGTCCACTGTCCGCCGTCGTTCGTAGTGAGCCAGACGTTGCCGTCGTCGGTTCCGACCCAGAGAATGCCTGGCCGTATCGGCGACTCGGCAACCGTCGTGATGGTGCCGTGCGTCTCAGCCCCGGAGTTGTCGCGCGTGATCCCGCCCGTGAGCTTGGTGCTCATGATGATGCGCGCCGAGTCCCTGGTGGAGAGATCAGGAGAGATCGGATAGAAGTGATCGCCCCGATCCGATGACCGGAGGAGGCGGTTTCCGCCCATGTAGACCGTGGACGCGGAGTGTGGCGACAGGAAAAACGGTGTGGACCAGTTGAAGCGATAGCCGCGCGCGGAATCCGCCCTCGCACGCGCGCGAATTTCGGCGAGCGCGCGGACGGTTTCTGGCGTTTCCGGTTTCGCAGTGTCACCGCGCGCGATGATTACCGAGTCCTCGAAGATGCTCGTCCGGTCCCGTCCGCCCCCGCGCATGATCGTCGCGCGCGTGTTCTGGCCGATATTGACGCGCGAGGCGTTACCGCCTTGTGACTCGCTGTAGACGATGTTCGGATCGTCAGGATCGATGGCGGTATAGAAGCCATCGCCACCGCCAACGTTGTACCAGTCATTGTTGGTGATTCCCACGCGGTTCTTGGCGCGCGATGGTCCGCACCACGATCCGTTGTCCTGAAGTCCACCGCACACCTTGTACGGCTTCTCCATGCTGTAGCTCACGGCGTAGAACTGCCCGATGGGAAACGTGTTGATGAAATCGTACGTCCCGCCGCGGTCATAGGTGACCGCAATTCCGCCGTCGTCGCCAAGGATGTAGTGCTCGGGATCGGCGGGGTCGATCCACATGGCGTGCCAGTCGGTGTGAACGCCGAGCGCGCCGCGACGGTAGGTTTTCCCACCGTCCTCGGAGGTGCGGAACACCGAAGACATCCAGTAGATCCGATCGGAGTTGCGGGGATCGACGCGAATCTGCGAGTAGTAGAACGGCCTCGCGTCGCCGAGTCCACCGCCGCCCCCACCAGGCGGCTCGTTTCGAAAGGTCATCGTCCAGGTCGCGCCGCCATCGGAGGAGCGATAGATGCCGCTGTTGTTTTTCTGCTGCTTGCTCGTATCGGGCTTTTCACCGCGGGCAAGCGGGTGAGGAAGCGTGTCGGCCTCCACCCAGGTGTAGATGATCTGCGGATCGGACGGGGACACGGCGATGCCGATGCGCCCCTTCGTCGTCCCGGGGAACCCTCCGCCCTTTATCTCACGCCAGGTTGCTCCGGCGTCGGTCGACTTCCAGAGGCCGCTCCCAGGGCCGCCGCTCTTCAGGAAATACGGACCCCTCACTCTCTCCCAGCTCGACGCATAGAGAGTGTTGTGATCCTTGGGATCCATGGCAAGATCGACGAAGCCCGCCTTGTCGCTCACGAATTTCACCAGCTGCCACGTCGTGCCGCCGTCGGTCGATTTGTAGAGTCCGCGCTCGGGATTCGAATTCCACTCGTGCCCCAATGCGGCGACGTAGACGATGTTGGGGTCCGTGGGATCTACGACGATGCGCCCGATCTGCTGCGTCGCTTCGAGCCCCGTGAGCTTCCACGTGCGGCCGCCGTCGGTCGATTTGTAGACGCCGCCGCCCGGCGAGATCGAGTTCCGCGAATCCTCTTCCCCTGTTCCCGCGTAGATGATGTTGGGATTCGATGGGGCGAGAGCGATGTCTCCCATCGAAATGATCTTCTCTTTGTCGAACAGCGGGGAGAAAGTGGTACCGGCGTTAATGGACTTCCAGATTCCCCCGGTGGCCGTGGCGACGTAAATGATCTTCGGGTTGCCGGGAACGGCTTCGACATCGGTGACGCGTCCGCTCATATTGGCAGGGCCGATCGATCGCCAGCGGAACCCGGCGAGTGTGGCAGAGTCCAGGGGAGCGGACAGCTGCGCGGACAGCGTTCCGGCGCAAAGCAAAGCGCCGGCGAGAGCGGAGAAGGCTGGGTGGGCTCGCATTGGATTGGCTTTCGGTTGGAAGTTCGATCCGTCGGGTGATCGGGACGATTCCAGGATTAAGCTAATACGCAGGTCTCAGGTGCGATGCTGAACAGTGTCTCCCGCGCGGCGCTCCTCGGTGCTTAAGTTTCAGCGGAGAGTGAGCGACCGATACCGAATCAGGTGAGCAACTCATGACGACAATGATGACCCAGGGTGGTAACGCAGCGACGGCTCAGCAGGCGGCACCGGCGGCCGAGGGCCAGGCTGTGATAGCACCCGAGCCACCGGCGCCGCCGCGCACGTTTACCATCCGCGGGCGTGACGGCCTTCAAACGATCACGATTCCTCCAAACGCTTTCGACAACGTCATTCCGCAGCAGGTGGTGGACATCTCGATCGCGTTCTTCATGACTATGGCGATCATCATCATCGGCTTCCCGCTGGCGCGCGCGTTCGCGAGGCGCATGGACCGCCGCGGTGGCTCGGCGCAGATATCCAACGAGGTGTCGTCGCAGCTCGCCCACCTCAATCAGGCCGTCGACGCGATCGCGGTCGAGGTCGAGAGAATCTCGGAAGGACAGCGGTTCACCACGCGGCTGCTGTCCGAACAGAAAGAGGCGGCCAGGCAGACCCTCCCCTCCGGCGCGAATCGATAACACCGGGTCGCGGAACAACTAACTGAAGAATACCTGCCAGGGGCGATGGGCGTGCCGGCAGGGGGCTGCGGGCTCGTTAAGGTCGAGCGCTCGCGCCTCGTTTCGCGGGAAGCGTTAGTGTAAACGTGCTCCCTCTGTCCACCCCGGATTCGACGCTCACGTCTCCGCCAAGGAGCCGGGCGAGACTTCGGCTCACACTCAAGCCAAGCCCGGTCCCGCCGATTCTCCGGGTGGAGCGCTGCTCCACCTGCCAGAACGGGTCGAAGATTTTCCCCAGGTTCTCGGGCGCGATGCCGATTCCCGGATCAGAAATGGAGACGGCGACCGAATCTCCGGTGAGCCGCGATCGAACGACGATGTCGCCATCATCGGAAAATTTGATCGCGTTCGAGAGCAGGTTCAGGAGTATCTGCCGCACCTTGCCGCTGTCTGTAAGGAGCCATGCATCGATCGTTTCATTTTGCAGTCGCAAGCCCTTTGCTTCGGCCAGCGGAGTCACCATTGTGAGGACCTCGGCGACGATCGCGCTGAGCTGAACCTCGTCACTCCGCACTACCTCCTTGCCCGCGTCGACTCGGCTGAAGGTGAGTACCTCGTCGATCAGGCTCAACAGGTGATCGGCGCTGGCGCGAATGCGCGCCAGCTGCGCGAGCTGTGACGGGTTGAGGGAGCCATTGATTCCCTCCGCGAGCAGCGACTGATAGCCGATGATTGCGTTCAGCGGCGTCCGCAGCTCATGACTCATCGTCGCCAGGAACGCCGACTTCGCATCGCTCGCGGCCAGGGCGCTCCGGTAAAGCTGCGCGTTGTCGATTGCTATCCCGGCCCGGGTGGCCAACTCCATAGCGAGCGCCTGGTCCACTTCTCCGTAGCGGCGGCCCGTGTCGGTACTGATGAGAGTGAGCGCGCCGAGAGTGCGACCACGCGCGATCATTGGCACTACGAGCGCTGACTTGATCTGCAGCTCGCGCATGATGGCGAGGTGCTCGGCGTCTCGCGCGCCGGCAACCAGCATCTGATCGGAGATCTCCGGGTATATCTCAGGCTGACCGGTTCGCATGACCTGACCGACGCCGGTTGGTCCACCATAGTCTGGCGGATACCGCTTATTCAGCTCCTTTGCCCACTTGATCTTCGCCTCGTCCTTGTGCGACACGACAACCTGGCGGATCCCATCCGACTCGACGAGATCGACAGCGCACCAATCGGCGAGATCGCCGACGGCCAGCTTCGCCACGGCCTCGAGCGTCTTCTCGTAGTCGAGCGTAGAGGCGAGGACGCGGCTCGCATCGTTCAGCAGCTGGGCGCCCTGTTGCTCGCGTTTTCTGCGGGTGATGTCGCGAGTGAACGTCATTACCCCACCGCTCACGGGGACGATGCTGTTCTCAATCCACGCGTCGAGCTCGGAAGAATACTCTTCGTACTGGATGACCTTCGCTTCGCGCAGCGCGCGCCTCGTCTCCGCCTCGAACCTCGTGCCCCTCAGCCGTGGCATCACGTCCCAGAGCACTTTCCCGGTTACCTGCGAGGCGTCGATCCCAATCGCCGTAAGGTTCCGCGCGCCGCTCGGGTTCACGTATCTCCACCGCCACTCGGAATCGAAGACGTTGGCGGCGTCGGGAAGATTCTCGAGCACTCGCTCGAGGCGTAGTCGCGCGCTTTCGGCGGAGTCGCGTGCCTGTTCGGCCGTGCGACTGGTGAGATTGAGCGCGTCATTGGTCGATCGGAGATCCTCGGCGGTGGCCTCGAGCTCCGCGGCCTGCGATTCCATCTCAACCGCCTGCATCTCGAGCTGCTCCGATTGGTGCTCGAGGTCCTGGTTGACATCCCTGAGCGCGGTGTTCGCGTTGTCGCGCTCCTTCAGCGCGCGTGAGAAGGCAAGATTGACAAGGGCGCTGACAAGCAACGCGATGATTCCGGCGGCGCCAACGGCGAACGAGGCGTTGCGCACGCTCCTTTGCTCGGCGACGCGTCGCTCGGCCAGCACGGTTTTCTCCCGTGCCTGCAGGTCCGATACGAGCGACCGCAATTGATCCATCTTCTCCTTTCCGGCGAGCAGGCCAACGGAGCTCGCCGCCTCGCTCACGGCGCCGCGCCGCCGCAATTCGATCGCACTATCGAGAAGCGCGAAGCGCACAGGAATGAGTGCTTCTATGGCATTGAGTCGGGCACTCTGTGCCGGCTTACCTCGCACGAGTCGCCGCAGTGAATCCAGCGAGCGAGCAATATCGGCGCGAGCGCCGACGTAAGGTTCGAGGAAGGCTTCGTCGCCCGTCAGCAAGTAGGCTCGCTGTCCCGTCTCGGCGTCAACCGCTCGCGTAAGAAGGGCGTCGGATCCTTCGATGATCGCGCTGCTGCGCCCCACCTCCTGCACGTCGGACACCACGCTGCGCGCCCGCTCGTAAGCGAGCGCGCCGACCAGCAGAACCAGAACTGCCGGAACCAGCGCCAGAACGCGTCGCTGCGCTGTACCGGAAAGTCTGAGGTCCAAGCGGGATTTCTCTCCTGTGAATCGTAATGCGCTGACTCGCGATCTTCATTCGATCGTGCGAGAGGAATGACCACTGGCTACTTTCGGGCCACGGCGCCTGGACAACGGTACGGGGCCGGATTTTTGCTTTATCGGTCGCATGCTCTTGTCGAATCCCGAGCGGAGGCCCCGCGCTTGCACGAATGGAGGAAATCAGAATGAAGGCCGGTGATTTCGCGCGTCCAATCAACGCCCTCGCGCTTCTTTTGTTGCTGGCGGCGTGTGGCACGCGCGCGCACGTCGAGGCCAGGAATCCCGCTCTCGCGCTCGCGCCAACATGCGCCGACGCGGTGCCGGTTTATGCGAGCAGCGCAAACGTACCGTACGACTATTATGAAGTCGCTCTGATCACAGCCGAGGGCAATTCGGTTTACACCGGCAACGGCGACGTGCTCAAGGCGGTGCGCAAGCAGGCGGCTAGCGTCGGCGCGAACGGCGTGGTAGTCGATTCGCTCCGCGCGACGCACGCGACCGTCAAAATCCTCGGCGCCGCCCTTGGCGGCAAGGACGCCGACCGGAAGGCGCGTGCCGTCGCGATATGGATGCCGAGCGACACCGCCCGCGTGCGCGAAGCATGCAGCGGAAAGTGACAGCGGTCGCGTGGCTCTCGATGATTGCCGCGACTGGCTGCAGGGACAGCCCGTGGACTCCGATGGGGGGCGCGGAGGTCGTGCTCTCGGAGATAAAGCTCGGCGGTGCGTCTGATGTCTCGAAGCGAATCGACTCCGACGAGAATTTTGGGCGCACCGTGATGAACGGCATCGCCACTGGCGATAGCCTGTGGCTTCAGGTCGCCGACAAGCTTACCCCCACCTCAGCCGCCGCCGAGGCTACGATGTCCATCGCACTTGCTTCCGCCTTGCCCCACTCGCCCGACAAGGTTCTGGCACTCGTCGGCGACAAGTATCCGATCGAGGAGGTGTGCGGCATCCCGTTTCTCAAAGGAGATTCCGCGCTCGTGATCACCTATCACGATGAGGCGACCGCCGCGGTCGCCCGGGTGCGGACGGTCTCGTTGTCACCCACGCGCGACGCCTGCCGCGCTGCCCTCGACGATGCGCGCGACCGCCGGCTCGAGCGAATCAGCCCGTCCTACCTCGTGAAGAACAAGCCCGTGGTGCCGCCGCGCCGGGTCCGGAGGAAGGTGGTCAAGCCACCGCAACCCGTTACCCCCCAAGACACTAGCTCGTCCCGTTGACGCAACCGAACAAGACCCCGACTATCGGGTACGACTTCGCTGCGCAACCGGAACTAGCGTCTGAACGGCGGCCGATCGGCCCGGCGCGGGCGCTTCCAATAACAAGGAGTTGATTTGAAGCGTTCTCTTTTCGCAGGTGCCCTCGCGGGCATGGTGATCGTGTCGCTCCCGTTTACGGCGCGCGCTCAGGTGTCGACGGTCGCAAAGCCGGTACAGTTCGGTATCGCCGCCGGAGCGGCGATACCGATGAGCGACTTGTCCAACGACGCCAATACGGGATTCAATGTCACAGGAACCGTTGGGTTCCATCCCCAGATGATTCCCCTCGGAGTCCGGGTAGACGTCGCCTACAACAGCTTCGGCATCAAGGACGTCACCGGCTTTACGGGAAACTTCAACTTTACGAGTGTGACGGGGAATCTTGTGTACAGCATCCCATCGGAGACAGTCGCGCCTTATCTGATCGGTGGCGCGGGCTTGTACCACCTGAAAGCCGACATCCCGGGGTTCACCACCGGATCGGACAACAAGTTCGGGTGGAGCATCGGCGGTGGCATCAAGATGCCGCTGAGCGGATTCGATACTTTCCTCGAGGCGCGCTACAATCAGGTCCAGGTAGACAATGGATCGCTCAAGTTCATTCCGATCACGTTCGGAGTGATGTTCTAGGGGTTCCCGCCTTGGTCGGTTCGAAATGAAACGGGAGAGGGCTTTTAGCCCTCTCCCGTTTTGCTTGC
>Ga0207929_1000193_pt1 | contig 17127 bp, 15 predicted proteins | sample NGESurdeep072012_FD_184466 | JGI IMG/M metagenome (GOLD analysis project Ga0207929, IMG submission 184466) | Arctic peat soil microbial communities from Barrow, Alaska - NGEE Surface sample 53-1 deep-072012 (SPAdes) | ecosystem: Environmental > Terrestrial > Soil > Wetlands > Peat ... | reverse complement strand
CTCGAGCTGGTCCGGGCTGTAGCGGGGAAGCGGCGAATCCCCTGCCCGTCCCGGGTCCCCACGCTCGGCGGCCTCGGCCACCCGCTCGTCGTAGTAGTCCATCCGGCCCGGGTTGGGCTCGCACCAGGCGACGAGCTCGGCGACCTCGGCATGCGCGCCGAGGATCGCGTCGATGTACATCCATGCGCGGTGCCCGGTTCCGGCGATTGCGTACCGACGTCGTGCGGGGGCCTGCGTCATGTGATCCTCGGTTAGTGTCAGAGTGCGTTGCGGGTACGGGAAAGTCACAAAGCGGGGCGATCGGTGACCGGACCCGGGCCGAGGCGGTACTCCACCGCCAGCATCGCGAACGCAAGCAGGCCACCAACGACGATGACGAGCGGCGTGAGCATCCAGACCAGCACCACGCACATCACGACGGCGGCGACGAGCAGACACGATCCGACAAGGTCTCGTCGGGCGCGACTCCCGGCCGTACGTACAGCCGGCCACCAACGTTGCCCGGGCTCCCACGTCCCGGCCACGCGAAGCACTACGACAACCATGACGACCCCCACCACCGCGCTGACCGCACCGACCACGCGCCCGCCCGGCGCAAGGCCCGTCCTGGCGAGCCACACGTTGAACCCGAACAGGGCCAGGGCGACCGGCGTGAGCAGGCCGAGCGGCCACAGGTCCCGTACGGCCGGAGACAGGTCTCGCAGCAGTCTGCGGGTCGAGTCGACCTCCCCGGTCAGGTGTCGGCGCAGGTGCCGCACGCCGACGGTCAGGGCCGGCACCATCGTCACGACAGGCAGGCTCAGCACGCCGACGATGACGCCGACGAGCAGCACCTCGCCAAACAACGCGAACCGCGTGGTTCCGTAGGCCAGGGTGCCGCGAGGTGTGGAGCGATCGTCGGCGTCGTTCCGCCTGTCGGCGCGGTTGCGTGTCACGCCCCCCAGTGTCGCCCCACCCATGTCAGCCCTTGAGCCCTTGGGTGGCGACGCCCTCGACCAGGTACCGCTGGAAGATCAGGAAGAACAGCAGGACGGGGATGAGCGCCAGCACGGCCATCGCCATCTGCGCCCCGTAGTCCGAGGTCGAGGTCTGGTCGACGAACAGCCGCAGCGCGATCGGCAGGGAGTACAGGCTCGGGTCCTTCAGGTACAGCAACGGCCCGAGGAAGTCGTTCCAGCTCCAGATGAAGGCGAAGATCGAACACGTGACGAGCGCTGGCTTCATCAGAGGCAGCATGATCGAGATGAAGATGCGCACATGACCTGCACCGTCGATGCGCGCCGCCTCGTCGAGCTCACGCGGCAGGTTGCGCATGAACTGCACCATGAGGAAAACGAAAAACGCCTCAGCAGCCAGGAACTTGCCGAGCAGCAGCGGGACGAAGGTGTTCACCAGGCCAAGATTGTTGAAGATGATGTACTGGGGAATGATCACGACGTGGATGGGCAGCAGCAGTGAGCCGATCATGAGTGCGAACCACACGCTGCGCCCGGCGAACTGGATCCGCGCGAACGCGTAGGCGCTGACCGACGCCGACAGGGCGATCCCCACCACCGACGCCACGGCCAGGATCATCGAGTTCAGGAAGAAGGTCCAGAAGGACACGCCGCCGATGCCCTGCAGCGCCTTGGCGAAGTTGTCCAGTGACGCACCCTCCGGCCAGAGGCTGACGTTGCCAACGATGTCCGCCGTCGGCTTGAGCGAGGACATGAGCATCCACAACGCCGGGTAGAGCACGACGGCAAGCACGGCGACGACGCACGCGTGAAACAGGACCGACCGGACTCGCTCGGTGTTGCGGCGCCGTCGGCGCCGCAATGCGCTGGGCTCCGCGGTAACGGAGCCGCGCGAGATACCCGCGACGCTCATTTTGCCTCCCCGCTGTAGTGGACCCAAAACTTCGAGGTCTTGAAGAACAGCAGCGTGATGATCCCGACGACGACCACGAGGACCCACGCCATCGCCGCGGCGTAGCCCATGCGGAAGTCCACGAAACCACGCTGGTAGAGGTAGAGCGTGTAGAAGAGCGTCGAGCCGGCCGGCCCGCCCGTTCCACCGGAGATGATGAAGGCCGACGCGAAGATCTGGAATGCGTGGATGGTCTCGAGCAGCAGGTTGAAGAAGAGCACCGGGGAAAGCATCGGCAGCGTGATCGACAGGAACTTACGGACGGACCCGGCGCCGTCGACGGAGGCCGCCTCGTAGAGATCGGCCGGGACCTGCTTGAGCCCGGCGAGGAAGATCACCATCGGCGCGCCGAACTGCCACACGGTCAACAGGATGAACATCGGCATGGTCATGTTCGGGTTGCCGACCCAGCCGCCCGCTCCGAGCCCGAAGAACTGCCCTACCTGGTCGACGATGCCACGGTCGATGAACATCGCCTTCCATACGATGGCGATCGAGACGCTGGCGCCGATGAGCGAGGGCGCATAGAACGAGGAGCGGTACAGGCCTTTCCCCCTGTGGCTGTTGTTCAGCAGCATCGCGACCGCGAGGGCCGAGATCAGCTTGACCGGCGTACCCAGCAGCACATACGTCACCGTGACCTTCGCCGACTGCAGGAAGCGGGGGTCATGAAACAGCAGCTGGAAGTTGTCCAGGCCGACCCACTTGGGAGCCGCGAACAGGTTGTAGTTGGTGAAGGACAGGTACAGGGAGGCGAGCATCGGCCCGGCGGTCAAGAGGACGAAGCCGAGGAGCCACGGGGTGAGAAAGGCGTACCCGGCACGGGTCTCCGCCGCCCGCCGCCGCTTGGCCGCCCGCCGCCGCTTGGCGGCGGGCGAGCGGGCGGTGGAGCGCACTCCAGGATCGGTCATCTTCTCGGTGAGGGCCACGGGGAGATCCGTTCGATGCGAGGCGGAATCTGCCTGGAGCTACTGCATCGCCTGCGCAGCGTTGGCGAACCACTCCTTGACGAAGGCATCGACCGTGATGCGGCCGTAGGACAGGTCCTCACCGAGTCGCTTGTAGTCGGACTCGATCGAGCCGAACCCCTTGACCGGGAGCGGGACGGGCTTGGTCACCTTGTCGGTCACGGCCTTCTCGTAGGCCGTGACGGTGGCGTCGACGCTGTCGGGCTTGAGCTTCATGGCGGCCCGCTGGGCCTTGTCGGCCGGCACACCCTTCGAGGTGCCGAAGATCGCCCCGACCTCTGGGTCGGTGAGCAGGAAGTTGATCAGCGTTGCCGCCGCAGCCGGGTGCTTGGTGTTCGCGCCAGCGGACAGCAGCATCGAGGGCTTGAAGAACATGTCCTTCTTGCCGTCCGAACCGCTGGGGACGGGCATCATCGCGATGTTCTCGGTGCCCGAGTCTGCGACGTACCCCGCCAGGAAGTTGTCCCAGGTGATCTCGGACGTGGACTCGTTCACGGTGAAGCCACCCTTGGGAAGCAGCTGGGTGGTGCGCGCGATCGGGTAGTCCTGCTTCCCCTTACGCAGGTTGGCCGTCAGGTTGAGGAACGCCGTCATGTCCTTCTCGTTGAAGCCGAAGGTGCCGTCGGCGTTGAACGGCGTCTTGCCCTCCTGGACCACCCACTGCAGGAAGAACCAGAACGTCGTGGCGTAGTCGATGCCGCCGAAGACCTTCTGGCCGCTCGCCGCCTTCGTGCCGGTGTCGGAGACCTTGGCGAGGAACGTGGCGTAGTCCGCCCAGGTGTAGTTGTCCGCCGGCGGCGCGACGCCGGTCTTCTTGAGCAGGTCCGGGTTGTAGAACAGCGCCAGGGTGTTGGTGCTGGTGGGGATCGCGATCTGCTTGCCGTCGATGTTGCCGGCCTTGACGAGGGACTGGTCGAAGCCGGACAGGTTGATCGTCTTGCCGATGTATGGGGACAAGTCGAGCAGGTGTCCGTTCGCGGTGTACTCACGCAGGTACGCCATGTCGTTCTGCATGACGTCGGGCAGCGCCCGCCCGGCGGCCTCGGTGGCGCGCGCGGTCCAGTAGGTGGGGAAGTCAACGAAGCTGGTCCGAACAGTGATGTTCGGGTACTTCTTCTTGAACAGCGCGAGCGCCTGCTTGTACCGGTCGGCTCGGTCGACGTTGCCCCACCACGTGAAGTTGATGGTCACGGGGCCGGTCTCCAGAGCGCCCGTCGCAGACTTCGGCGCGGATCCACCTCCACCGCAGGCGCTGAGTACCAGGGCCGCGACCGCCGCCACGCCGATGGCCTTCAGGGTGAGTCGCTTCATCGTGATGAGCCTCCTTGATCAGTACGAGAGGTAATCGCGTTCCCAGCACGAGACACGCTTCCTCTGGTGCAACCATATAATGAATCGTTACAATAGCCGTCTTCGGGTGATCTGACCAGCCCGCTGTACCGACGATCCAACGGAGCTTCGATGACCGGATGAAGTCGCGAGGCAGCGCATCGACGCCGCGGTGGCGCTGACGGCGGCAGTCGGAGAGCCGCACATGGTGGCAGAGCCGGACGTGGCCGAAACTTCCCCACGTATTCCCCGCGAACAGCCGTCGACAGCCACTTTGACCCGGTCACAGCCGGAAAACGCGAAGGGCCCCTGACCGGCGTTTCCGCAGGTCAAGGGCCCTTTCAGCACGTGGTGGCAGGTGAAGGATTCGAACCTTCGAAGCTTTCGCGATGGATTTACAGACCAGCGGCGGCAAGCCTGTGACCAGCGAAAATGCCAATCCCCCAACAACTTCCGTGTGTATTCCCCACAGACAGCCGACCACAGCCGACTGCAACCGGACACCCCAGTGAACGAAGCACGTTCATCGGCGACGCGCCACAACGTCAAGCCCGACGCCGCAGACCCGGGCCATCATGGTTGCCTGCCTGGTCATCGACCACCCAACTTGAGCTGGGACGTACGGGCCGCAAGTGGGGCCAGCCCCGTGTCGGCCTTGATAGGCGGTGATGATGTCCTCCTTCCCGCGACGCGCCCAACGTCTCCGCAATGCGTTCGGCGATCTCCGGGTGGCAGCGCGCTTGTCGGCTACCGCGATGCGGATCGACATCCCGACCGTCTCCCGCCGTCGCGCTTGGGGGCGGCGGCCGTTCGGTGCCCGAAGTCACCGCACTGCAAGACAACGCCCGTCGCCTTCGCGAGCTCATCTCTTAGCTGGAAGGCCTAGCGCTTCGGCAGGTCAAAGATGACCCTGCCAGCTTTTCCCCTGACCAGCTCATCTCCGCCCTCTTTTGGGGATGGGGTCACAAGCGCGTGCGTAGCCACGCAGTACGTCTCGGACGCGGTCGATGACCAGTGCGGTGGGCTCCATCGCCAGCTCGCCGTGTCGGACGCGGGTGTACTGGTCCGGCAGGTACTGACTCAGCAGGGGCAGCGGGATGTCGACCGCGCCAAGGTTGTCGAGCAGCAGGGACTGAGCCGCGCTGATCTGGGGGTCGGGCCAGTAGTAGCGGAGGCGGTCGCTGTAGCTGTAGCGGCGTGCGAGCCGTTGAGCCCGGGCGTCGCCCTCGTAGTAGCCCTGCCACTGCTGTGGTTTGTCCAGCATGCGTCGCTCGACCACCGCGACGAGGTCCGACCGATTGGGGGCGTCGACCAGCTCGTCCTCGATGGCGGCGAGTGCGAACAGTGCCTCACGTAGCGCGAAGGTCAGGCCGGGGCCGATCTTGAGGATGGCCCAGTGGTCTTCGACCAGCTCGGTGAGGTGCTCGATCGTCTGGTAGTCGGTGGAGTGCGCCTCGAAGACCAGGTTCGGGTGCTCGTCGATGACGCCACGCAGCTCGGTCGTCCGTTCGTGCTGGTAGTCGAATACCTGCGTGTGGTCGAATTCCACGCCCGGCTGGACGACGAGTCCGATCACGCGATTCCAAGCCGCCTCGACGCCCGCATCCTCGAAGGCCTTTTTGTGGCGCGCGATGGAGGTGCGGGCGGCGTCAGGTGAGGTGGGTGCAAGGGCGTCGATGGTCTCGTGCGCGCCGCCGGGGACGGGGACCTCTGTGCCGACGATATAGAGCAGGTCGCTGGCACCGTGCTCGCGGACCGCGGTGTCCTCGGCGACCTTGGCCAACCTGGCCGCACGCTCGGCGACGATGTGGTCGGTCAGCGGCGAGGCATCCCCGGCGCACGACATGCTGCAGTCGAGGTGGATCTTGGTGAAACCAGCGGCGACGTAGGCCTCGATGAGGACGTCGGCGTTACCCATCGCCTCGTCGGGACTGAGATCGTGCCAGGCGTTTGGTCCGAGGTGGTCGCCGCCGAGGACCACTCGGTTGCGCGGGAGGCCATGGCGATCGGCGATCTCGTGCACGAGGTCGCGGAAGGCGGCCGGTCTCATGCCGGTGTATCCGCCGAACTGGTCCACCTGGTTGGATGTCGCCTCGACGAGCACGGCTGTGCCGTCGTCGAGCGCCTGCAGCACGGCGGCTTCGAGTACCAGCGGGTGGGCGGAGCAAACCGAGGTGATACCGACGGCGTCGCCGGACTTGTGACGCAGGATGGTGTTCAGCAGGAGGTTGCTCACGATGCTCCTTTTGGCGTTGAGGGTTGGGAACGTCCGGCTTGCTCAGGGCTTCGATCGGCTGGGGACCGGACCAGTCACAGCGCGACGACCGACCGGGACAGGTGGACCGGCAAGTCGGCATCTCTGCCGGCGGCAGCGGCCCAGGCCACAGCTTGTCTCTGCAGTGCGACGAGTTCGACCTGGGGATCGTCGTGGCCCTGGTGGATACGGGCGCCGGTGCCCAAGATCGCACGTGTTTGCATGTCGGTGAGCGGCGTCATCGCCCAGACCAATGTGCCCGGTCCGGCGACGCTGATCGGACCGTGTCGGTATTCCCCGCTGGCGTAGGCCTCCGCCCACATGCCGGCGGACTCGCGGCACTTGAGCGCCGCTTCTTGGGCGATCGCGGCGGCCCACCCGGTGCCGAGTACGACCAGTTGTCGCGGGGGCTGCTCCGAGGTCGGAGCTGTGACGACGGTCTGGGCCCTGCTGATCATCTCGGCAACTGCAGCGGATTCACCGAGGTGGGTGCGCAACAAGGTGAGCAAGGTGGTGGGGAAACGGGTCTGTACGACGCTGCGTTCGTCGGCGTAGGACAGGTCGATGATGTCGGTCGCGGCCTCGGCGATCGGGGTGCCGAGCTCGCCGAGGATCGCGGTGACCGGTACGCCGGCGGGCAGCGTCGCCAGCGCCTGGCTGACCTCGGTCGTCGTGCCCGAGCGGCTGATGGCCACGACACGGTCATAGTCACGCAGCGTTGTGGGCATCTCCGAGGCGATGACCGCATCGGTGACACCCTGCCCGGCCTGCTCGCGCAACCAGGCGTATGCGGCGGCGACGTAGTAGGACGTCCCGCATCCCAGGACCAGAACGCGTTCACCCGCCGCGGGTAGCCCCGCCGGCCGGCTGATGGCCTGGGCATGGGCCTGGGCCCAGCACTCGGGTTGGCTGGCGATTTCTTCGGAGGTGATAGGCCCGAGGTTGGCGGGGGTCACGGTGTCGCTCACAGTCGTTCGTCCTTAGTCTCTGATGGTGCTTTGCGGTTGGGAAGGGAGGGCGGCACGATCGCCTGGCGAGCCAGCAGGCCAGCGCCCAGACAGGCGGCGTTCTCGCCCAGGAGAGCGGCGACGATCCGAGGTTCCTGCTGCCAGACGAGAAGTTCTCGAAGCCGCCGGCGCAACGGTTCCAGCAGGACCTCGCCGGCACCGGAGAGGCCGCCGCCGATGACAATCAGTTGGGGAGCCAGCAGCGAGGTGTAGGTGGCCAGAGCACGGGCCAGGGCGTCCAGGGCCCGGTCCCAGACCACCGCGGCGACCTGGTCACCGGCCGCCATCAGCTTCAGAACCTCATGGGCTCCGGCCGCCGAGCCGCCGGTCGCACGGTTGTACCGCTTCGCGATGGACGCTCCGGAGGCGACCGTCTCCAGACAACCGTGTGCCCCGCAGGCACAGAGTTCGCCGGAGCCGACGTCAATGTGGCCTAGCTCGCCGGCGTACTTGTTCTTGATGAGGTTTCCGGCCACGTACATCGCACCGGAGATTCCGGTTCCGATCGGCAGGAAAAGCACGTCGTCGACTCCACGGGCCGCGCCCAGGGTTCGTTCGGCGAGGCCACCGGCTCGAACGTCGTGACCGAAGCCCACCGGCAGTCCGCTGCGTTCAGCCACGAGATTTCGGAACGGCACATCACGCCACCCGATGTTCTCGGAGTAGAGCGCGGTACCCGCGAAATCGTCTACCAGCCCCGGCACCACCAGCCCGACGGCAACGGCGCCCTCGGCATGCCGCAGCAGCTCGTCGACAGCCCCCAATACGGCACCGACGACGGCGCCCGGGCCGTGGCTCCGCGGGGTGGGCCAGCGGTGGAAAGCCACAACCTGACCGGACTCATTCAGAACGGCACCCTTCATAGCGGAGCCGCCGACATCGAGTGCCACCACCGGTCCGCCGACCGTTGCTCCGCTCATGAGGAGAACCGTCGCAGGTTGGTTGGCCTGGATACCGCGCTCCCGGCAGCCATCGAAGTGAAAACCGTGTGGTTCATGGCACTGCTCATTTCATTTCACGCTCCCGGTGAGCAGCCCGCTCACGATGTACCGGTTCAGCATGACCGCGATCAGGGCTGGTACTCCCATGGCGAACACACCCGCCGCGCTGAGCAGGCTGAACGGAACGGTGTGCCTGCCCTGCAGCGATGCGATGACCACCGTCAGTGGTTGGGTCGAGAGGTCGCTCGACAACACCAGCGGGAACAGGAACTGACCCCACGCGAACAGGAACGTGATGACGGCGGTGGAGATGATCCCTGGCCGCGCCAACGGGAGAACCACATGCCAAAGGACCTTCATGCGGCTGGCCCCGTCCACCTGCGCGGCCTCCTCGATGGAAATGGGCAGGCTCGACATGTAGTTGAACATGATCCAGGTGGCCAGCGGCAGGAACCCGGACACGTACACCAAGATGATCCCGGTGTAGGTGTTGACAAGCCCGAAGGCCGTCATGATCCGATACAGGGGAATCAGCGTGGTGTACGCAGGAAAGGCCATGGTGGCCAGCACCGAGTAGAAGAGAATCCTGCGTCCCCGAAACTTCATCCGGGCGAATGCGTAGGCGGCCAGCGTCGAAAGCAGAACGGTGACGACCGTGGCCGCACCGCACTCGACCGAGATGTTCACCATCGAGCGGCGGACAGCGTCCGGCAGCTCTCCTGTACCGCTGATCAGCGAGAGATAGTTGCTCAGGCTGGGCGTGGGCGGTAGATAGTTCGCGGGTTTCGCACTGATCTGGGCATCGGTCTGCAGGCTGATGTTCAACACCCAGTACAGCGGCACCAGTGACCACACCAGGAGGAACAACACTCCCATCCGGCGGACCCACGGACCATTTCGCTTCATCAGAACTCCACCGGCCTGTACACGAGCTTGAGCACGCCCAACGACACCACCAGGGTCACCGCGGTGATCAGCAGGGACAGCGCGTAACCCTCACCGAAATCCAGGTTCTGAAAGCTGATGAAATAGGTCTGCATGGTCAGTGACGCCCCAGTCGAGGCCGCTCCGTTGAGAACGTAGGGCTGATCGAACACGTTCAGCGTGACGATCACGGCCTGCACCATCGCAATCGTGATCCCAGGTCGGGCCAGCGGTAGCGTGATCCACCGGAAGACCGACCATGACGAGCAACCATCGAGCTTCGCGGCTTCGTACAGATCACCGGGGATGTTCTGGAGCGACGCCAAAACGAGCAGCACGGACAGCGGCGTTATCTGCCACACCTGCACCAACTCGATGGCGAGGATGGTCAGGAGGTGGTTCTGGCCCAGGAACACCTGGTAGTGGTCGATCAGGTGCACCGAGCTGAGCAGGCTGTTGAGCAGTCCGGTGTTGCTGTCCCAGATGCTGCTCCACACGATGCCTTCCACCACCCCGGGCAGAGCCCAGGGCAAGATAAGCACCGCGATCAGGACGGACCGCCCGACGAACTTGTGCTGGAGCGTGACGGCCATCCCGATAGCCAGAACGGTGGACAGCGTCACCCCGATGAGGACATAGAGCGCAGTGTTGCCCATGCTGGAGCGGACCGCTTCGTCGCTGAACAGCCGCCGGAAGTTGTCCAGCCCGGAGAATGTGGTCGGCGGGTTCAACTCCTGAACCCGGAAGAAGGATGCGACGATCGTGTACCCCGCGGGCACCAACGCGAGCCCGACGATGAACAGGGTCAGCGGTGTCACCAGGGCGTAGGGCAGTAGGTCGACCCGGCGACGGGGCCGCAGGCTGCTGGTTCCTCGTGGGCCGTCGCCGGCACCCAAGACAGCCTGCGGACCGCTGGCCCGGGTTCCGAAGGTCACTGCCCTGGCCGACGCCGCGTGTCGAGTCGGTTCATGAGCCGTTCGACAGTGTGTTAGCCGTGTCCGCGATCGCCTTGACCGCATCGGCCACGCTCATCGACCCGGTCGCCGCGGCATGCAGGTTGGTGTACACGGCGTGGGAGAACTGCGGGTACCAGGCAGGTGCGCCTTCCGGGAAGACCGGCACACTGCTCTTTAGCAGGTTGCCGAGCTGAGCACCTTCGATCAGCTTTCCCTTGCTCGTCAGCTCACTGAGGCCGGTCAACCGGGACGGGACAAAGAAACCAGGCATGACCTTGTCCGGTCCACTGGCGCCGGCGAAGTCTGACTGGTTCTGGGCCGAGGTGAACCACTCGATGAACTTTGCCGCCGCGGCCGGATATTTCGCCTGGCGAGGAATGCCGATGCCGTCCGGGTTGCTCAGATTCGGACCGACGCCGCTCACGCCGGGCGTGGGCAGGTATGTCACCTGGTTGACCACACTGGAGGAGGCCGGCAGGTCGTAGAGGCTGCCGACGTTTCCGGAGTAGTCGGAGAAGGTGCTGGCCACTGTTCCCTTCGCCATCAGGGTCTGCTGGCCCTGGCTGTCGCTGACGTTGATGTTTCCCGGGGGCACGAGGCCGGTCTTGAGGGCGCCGGTCATCCATTGTGCCGCCTTGTAGCCGGCCGAGTCGGGGGTGGCGAACTGGGGCTTGCCCTTGCCATCCAGGATCGTGCCTCCGAACGCTGCGGTCGTCTGGTACCAGTAGGTAGACAAGCCCTCGGCGGCGGCGAACGGGATGTTGAGGGGGTACTGCGTCACGCCCTTTGCCTTGATCTGCTGAAGATCCTTCGTATAGGCGTCGATCGTGGTGGGCAGGGTGGTGATACCGGCCTTGGCGAACAGCTGCTTGTTGACCGTGGTGACCATGAACGATGCGTCGTACGGGATGCCGATCACGTGCGTGTTGGAGGTGAAAGAGTTCAACTGTGGCATGTCCGCTGCCAACGCCTTGGTGTCGACGTAGTTCTCCATCGGATAGAACCAGTCGAGCTTGCCCAACTGACCGACGCGAGACCAGTCCACGTCCGTGGCGTCGGCGAAATAGGTCTTGGCCGTAGCGGCCGCCGAGATCTTCGTCTGCAGGCTGTCCCAGTCGACGTTCGTCCACTTCACGGTAATGCCCGTGCTCTTGGTGAAGGCGTCCAGTGCTGCGCGGGGAGGAGGCTCGATGGCCAGGGCGACGGTTATTGTGACGCCCTTTGTCTGCGTCGAAGCGGCACCCCCTCCCGCGCCCCCAGAACATCCTGCGACGATCAGGCTGAGAGAGCCGACGCCGGCAACCAGCACGACGCCTCTCATGTGGTTCCGCATCGATTTCATCTGCTCTGGCCTTCCTTGGTGGCACTGGTGCTCGGACGCGCTCACGTGTGATGCGCAGATCGCGCATTGACCACCGGCGAATTATAAGACTTGCACACACCGCGCAACAGGTCAACGGGTCAACGGCCATTTGGGCGTGTCAGATGCGCGCTAGGGCCCTGACCGCGCAATCTTGCTCACTCTAACGATCCACTCGCGCACTAAGAGTGAGCATTTGTGCTAGCCTGACGACATGCAGCGGAAGCAGAGGTTGAATCAGATGGTTTCCGCGATCGTCGAGAGGGGAACCGTCGACGTCATCACGCTCGCCGAGGCGTTCGCCGTCTCGCAGGCTACGATCCGGCGTGATCTTGAGGTGCTCGAGAAGCAGCGGTTGGTGAGTCGGACGCACGGCGGGGCGACCACTCATGCGGCGTTCAACGATCTGCCGCTCGGTTTCAAGACAGCGCAGGATCTGACCGAGAAACGGCGCATCGCCCGACAGGCCCTTGAGTTCTTGGACGGAGCACGGGTCATCGGGATGACCGGCGGTACGACTGTGACGGAGTTCGCCCGCCTGCTGCTGGACCGGGACGGGCTCACCGTTGTCACCAATGCGCTCAACATCGCCACTGACCTGGTGGCCAATCCAGGGTTACGGGTTTTCGCCGCAGGTGGGGAGGTGCGCAGTAGTAGCCAGGAATCCGTTGGTCCCACTGCAGAGGCGTTCCTGTCGGGTTACAACATCGACGTCGCGTTCCTCGGGGTCGACGGCGTGGACGCCGTAGCTGGGTGTACGAACTACGATCCGGTCGGAGCGCGGGTAAACGCCATCCTGCAGCAGCGAGGAAGGATGAACATAGTGCTCGCCGACGCCACCAAGATTTCGAGAGTGGCCTTGGCGCAGGTGTGCGGGATGTCGGACGTCGATGTGCTCATCACCGACAGCCGGGCGCCACAGGCAGCGCTGGACCAGATCCGTCGACAGGGCTGCCGCGTCATCTGCGTGTGACCCCGTCGTCGCTGTTAACCAAACTGATTCGAGGGCAGAAGAGGTTCGCTCACTAATTGACCAAATAGTGCGCATTTCATACTCGCCCTTGTTCACTTGATGCGCGACATGCAATAGTGCTCGCATGGTCAAAATTGCGTTTATCGGAGCTGGCAGCGTCGAGTTCACCCGTAACGTTGTCACTGATTTGTGCAGTTTCGGGGAGCTGCACGGGGACCTTGAACTGTCGCTGCACGACATCGACGCCGAGCGGCTCGGGTACGCCGATGCGCTGGCCAAGCGGATTAGTGCCCAGAGTGGCGCCGGCGCCAGTGTCGTCTCGAGCATCGACCGGCTGACGGCCGTCGAAGGCGCGGACTATGTCGTCAACGAGATCCAGGTCGGCGGATATCGCGCAACCCGCACGGACTTCGACATCCCTACGCGATACGGGATTCGCCAGACCATCGCGGACACCATCGGCATCGGCGGCATCTTCCGCGGACTACGCACGATCCCAGTGTTGACCCAGATCGGAGACGACCTGGCCAAGGTGGCGCCCGACGCATACCTGCTCAACTACAGCAACCCGATGGCGATGCTGCCCTGGGCGGTCTACGCAGGCAGCCCGTTCGATCGCGTGGTCGGGCTGTGCCATTCGGTGCGCGACACGCACCGCTTCCTCGCCGGACTCGTCGACCTCCCTGTGTCAGAGATCGACTTCGTGACCGCAGGCTTCAACCACCAGGCATTCGTGCTGAAGTTCGCGCACCAGGGCGACGACCTGTATCCGCGGTTGCGGGCCGTCGTCGAGTCGGATCCGGAGTTGCAGCGCCGTGTTCGAGTCGAGATCTTCCGTCAGTTCGGCTATTTTCCCACCGAGTCCAGCGAACACAGCGCCGAATACGTGCCGTGGTTCATGCGTCACAACGAGGAGATCGACCGGTTCCGCATCCCCGTCGACGAGTACCTGCGACGGTCGGAGGACAACATGGACGAGTATGAGACAACCCTGCACGCGCTTCAATCCGATACATCGTTGGAGCTAGAGCCGACCTCGGAGATGGCCTCGGAGTTCATCCACGCGCGCGAGACCGGACGACCCGTCGCGCTGTATGTAAATGTGCGCAACTCCGGATTGATCTCCAACCTTCCCGAGGAGTGTTGCGTCGAGGTTCCCGCCGTTGTCGACGCCGATGGTCTGCACCCCCAAGCTGTTGGAGCACTGCCACCACAGTTGGCCGCACTCAACCGGACCTTCCTCAACGTTGTCGAGCTGACGGTCAAGGCGGTATTGGATGGGGATCGCCAGCACGTCTACCAGGCAGCCCTTCTCGATCCGAACACCGCGGCCACGCTGACAACCCACCAGACCAAGCAGATGTGCGATGAACTGCTGACCGCGCACGGCGACCTCATTCCTGAGGCCCTCCGACTCTGAGTGGTTGCTGCAAACTTGTCATCCTCCGACCCAGGTCCGTCCACCCCCATGGATTGTCAGGCCCGCGGGGCGAGGTGGTCGAGAACCAGGGCCGCGCGAACCCCGTTGCTCAAGGCGAGAGGCCGAGACTCCCCTGTTGACCCCGCGCATATCCTGCACGCGCCAGAGGTTACAGTCGGCGCTGGCGTTAGCCCTGCGCCGATGCGGAGCTTTCAAGAACGGGAGCGACCACTACCTCAAGGCCGCTCTCGCGGGCTTGGTCGAGAAGTGTCTCGGGAGTCCCATCATCTGTGATGAGATGCGTGAAGTCGCCAATCTCGCCCAGGTGGTACAGGGCGCCCACGCCGACCTTGCTGCTGTCAAGCAGAAGCAGTCGCGTCGGCGCTGATTTGATCATCGCCCGCTTGACGGCGACAATCTGCTGATCCTGATGATAGGTACTACTCCCCCGCACGGCTGAGCACGAGGCAAGCAGGACGTCGGCGTAGACATTCGTGATCGCCTGCTCGCAGACGATGCCAAGGAAGGCCTGGTATCGCGTGACGTAGTCACCCCCCAGACCGATGAGTCGATGCTTGGTCGACTCGTTGACGTACTGCATCATCGGAAAGCAGTTGGTGATGACGGTGATCGACTCACTGGCCTCGATCGCGCGCAGCGCGGCCAAGGTCGTCGTCGACTCGTCACAGATCACCGCCTGGCCGCCATCCACGAACTTGGCCGCGGCGCGCCCAATGGCGTCCTTCGCTGCCACAGAGGAGGTAAGGCGGAAGGGAAAGTCGCTCTCGAACAGGCTGGAACGCAGGGCGGTTGCGCCTCCGCGGACTTTGCGCAGCACGGCATCGGCCTCAAGTACGTCGAGGTCGCGGTGCACCGTCATTCGGCTGACCCCCAGGAGGCTGACCAGCTGGTCCACGGTAACGGACCCCTCGCTGTGGACCCGATCGCGGATGAATGACTGCCGATCGACCGCCGAGGTACTGAGCCGGACAGGGTGTTCCTCAGATCCGACCGTCCTCATGTTCCACAGGCCTCCCATCGAATCTGGGGACGCGGCGCGGTGTTTGGCGTCCACCCCGTCCAAGAGCGTCGTCACGTGCCCGCTTCATGTGTCCACTGATGCTAGCGCACGTCGCGCTGATGTGACATCTGAGACATCAACACCACAAATCGCACAGATAAATCCACCCAAACCCTTGTGGACATCACAATGGACGCCCATAATCGTCACATTCCGTAGCACGGCGGCCAGGCCGTCTCTTTACCGTTGCAGCGCACGCGGAACGGCAGAGTTCGCCGCGAAGCGTGGCCGGTCGCGTACCCACGCCGACAAGAGCATCGGCACGCCCGATCCCGGTGCTGTGTCTTTCGCGAAGATCGTGGCCGTCCTTCGCGCGCACGTCTCAGACGTGTGAATCCCAAGAACCGAGTTGAAGGAGTCGTGATGAGCAGGACTTGGCGAATGGTCGTCGGATGCGACGAAGCGGGATTTGAGTACAAGGAGCGGATCAAGGCTGACCTCGAGGCAGACCCGAGAGTCAGCGAAGTCACGGATGTCGGCGTCACGGCTGACGAGCACACGGCATATCCGCATGTCGCCGTCGAGGCTGCTCGCAGGGTCGCGGACGGACGTGCCGACCGGGCGATCCTCGTGTGCGGCACCGGATTGGGTGTGGCCATCAGCGCGAACAAGGTCAAGGGGATTCGCGCCGTGACAGCTCACGACAGTTATTCGGTCGAGCGATCCGTCCTGAGCAACGACGCTCAGGTGCTCTGCATGGGCCAGCGGGCCATCGGCATTGAGCTCGCCCGGCGCCTGGCGAAGGAATGGCTCGGTTACGAGTTCGACTCCACCTCGTCCTCCAACGCGAAGGTCGAGGCGCTCAGTGCCTACGAATGCTGACGTATCAACCACGAAGCGTGCGAATGCTGACGTATCAACCAACATGGAGGTAGAGACTCGTGAAGACTGAAATCTCGACGGTGGCCGTTGTCGGAGCGGGCTACATGGGGGGCGGTATCGCCCAGGTCCTGGCCGGAGCCGGCATCGACGTGGTCATCGCCGATGCTGATGTGGATTCGACGCAACGCAACCACGAACGCCTGCTCGCCGAGGCGCGAGACTTCGAGGAGCGCAAGCTCGTCGATGTCGGATTTGCGGATCGCGTGGCCAAGCACCTCACGTGGGCAGCGAGCTTGGAAGACGCCGTCCGCGAGGTAGACCTCATCGAAGAGGCCGTTCCGGAGGTGCCGGCCCTCAAGTCCGACGTGCTCCGCCGGATTGAGGCGGCGGCTCGGCCGGATGCAGTCATCGCATCCAACACGTCGACGCTCCCTATCGCCGACCTCGCCGCCAGCCTGTCGGATGCGTCCCGGTTCCTCGGAGTGCACTTCTCGAATCCGGCCCCTTTCATCCCGGGCGTCGAGCTCATCGCCCATGCGGGCACAGACGAGTCGGTGATCCCTGCCGTCGAGGCGCTTGTCGCCCGCACCGGCAAGCTCACGGCGCGGGTCAATGACAAGGCTGGCTTTGTCCTGAACCGTCTCCAGTACGTCTTGCTCAAAGAGGCCATCAACCTGGTCGAGGAGGGCGTGGCGACCGCGGAAGCCGTCGACATCGTCGTACGCACGACGTTCGGGTACCGATTGGCATTCTTCGGCCCGTTCGCCATCGCCGACATGGCCGGCCTGGACGTGTACCGCGCCTGCTTCGGCACTCTCGAGCAGCACTACGGCGAGCGGCTCAAGGCGCCGGAAATGCTGAACGAGCTCGTCGAGGCGGGCAAGTACGGCGTCAAGCAGGGCGGCGGTTTCGTGACGGAGGCCGGGGACCAGACCGCGCTGATCGCCTACCGCAACACGGCATACGCACGGCTGGGACAGTTGTTACGCGAGCTGGGCCCTGCGCCTATGTGACCCCCCCCCAAGTCCCCCCAGAGCAACCACTTAGACGACAACGAAGGATGTGCTCATGACGTACACAGCCGAGACCTGGCCGATCGCCTGCGCGATGCTGGCCTTCGGGAACAAGGACTCCCAGGGCGGCCCCATCCAGGACGCCACGGCCGAGGAATGGGCCAAGCACCT
>Ga0207929_1000192_pt1 | contig 17224 bp, 15 predicted proteins | sample NGESurdeep072012_FD_184466 | JGI IMG/M metagenome (GOLD analysis project Ga0207929, IMG submission 184466) | Arctic peat soil microbial communities from Barrow, Alaska - NGEE Surface sample 53-1 deep-072012 (SPAdes) | ecosystem: Environmental > Terrestrial > Soil > Wetlands > Peat ... | reverse complement strand
CGGGGTAGGATTACATTACAGATATAATGGTCAAGTCACAGCGCGCGCGGCCAGTCGCGCTCATCGTACTCGATGGATGGGGCTACCGCCCCGAAACTGAAGGCAACGCAATCGCACTCGCCAACACCCCAACCTGGGACTCGCTCTGGGGCCGTGGCTCACGCACGCTGCTTGAAGCTTCCGGACTTCGCGTCGGTCTGCCTGAAGGACAGATGGGCAACAGCGAGGTCGGACACCTGAATCTCGGCGCCGGACGCGTCGTGACGCAGGATCTGGTACGCATCTCTTCGGCCATCGCCGACGGAAGCTTCTACACCAATCCCGCCCTTGTTGGTGCATGCAGGCACGTAAAGAAGAACAACGGAACTCTTCACCTCCTGGGTCTGATCGGCTCCGGCGGCGTGCACGCAATCGACAAGCACCTTTTCGCGCTGCTCGATCTGGCGAAGCGCGGAGGCCTGGAGCGCATTGCGATTCATGCTTTTCTCGACGGACGCGACACTCTCCCCAAATCCGCGCTCGGCTTCATGCAGGAGCTGGTCGATCACATCCGGAAGATCGGCTCGCCCGCGAAGATCGCGAGCGTCTCGGGTCGCTACTACGCGATGGACCGCGACCGGAGATGGGACCGCACGGAGCTGGCGTATCGCGTCATTATACTCGGTGAGGGAACGCCGGTCACCGATCCGCTCCACGCCATTCGCAAAGCGTACGAATCGGGAAAGACCGACGAGTTCATGCTTCCGGTGGTCGTCACCGAGAATGGAAAACCGGTGGCGCCCATGAAGGATGGCGACGCGGTGATCTGCTTCAACTACCGCTCGGACAGAATGCGGCAGATCGTGCGTGCCCTGATCGATCCCGGCTTCGACGGGTTTGATGTCTCGCGGCGCCCCAAGGTCCTGGTCACGACGCTCACGAATTACGACAAGACGTTCGACGTTCCGGTCGCGTTCGCGCCGACGTCGATGGCGCGCATTCTCGCCGAGGTGTTGTCGTCGCGCGGGCTCGACATGCTGAAGACGGCGGAAACCGAAAAGTACCCGCATGTGACTTACTTCTTCAACGGCGGCGTCGAAGCCCCGTTTCCCGGCGAGCACCGCGTCATGGTGCCGAGCCCCAAGGTGGCGACGTACGACCTCAAGCCGGAAATGAGCGCCGCGGGGGTGACTGACGCGCTCGTGACTGGCATCTTGTCGGGAGAGCACGATTTCATTCTCTGCAACTACGCGAATGCGGACATGGTAGGTCACAGCGGATCGATTCCCGCCACGATCAAGGCAGTTGAAACCGTCGATCAATCGCTGGCGCGCGTTCTGAAGGCCGCCGAAAGCGCGGGGATCAGGTTGATCGTCACCGCCGATCACGGAAACGCGGAAATGCTGATCGATCCGGAAACGGGCGGTCCACACACCGCGCACACGACCAATCCGGTTCCCCTCGTCGTCGTCGACTGGGAGCAGGAGCAGCGGCTGCGCTCGGGCGGCGCTCTCTGCGATGTCGCCCCAACTATATTATCAATGCTCGGTATCGAGCAGCCGGCTGAGATGACCGGCGTCAATCTTGGAGTGAATTGGTGAAGCACCTATTGAGCGCTCTAGCGCTTGCTTGTATTGCGACGACCGCGCGCGCGCAGGTCGGACACCTTCCTGAAAGCAGTCCCTACCGCGATCTTGAGACCAGCCAGGAGTTCACGTTCTTCGGCGGTCACTACAAGGCCGGCAAGGATCCGATCGGCATCGCGCCCGGCGACGGTCCGATGTACGGGATTCGCTATCAGATTCACGTTGGCGGCCCCGCCTTCCTCGTGGCGCGCTGGTCGCACATCAACACCGAACGGTTTGCGATCGATCCCACCAAAATTGGAACCGCGCGCCAGCTCGGAAAGCAGAACGTTTCGGTCAACCTCTACGACATTGATCTCGCTCTCAACCTCACGGGTGAGAGAAGCTTCCACCACATCGTCCCGGTCGTGAATTTCGGTGCCGGCATAGCGACGTGCGGCTGCGCGGTCGAGTCCGATCCGTACACCTTCGGCACCCCATTTGCATTTTCATTTGGCGGTGGGCTCAGGTACGCCCCGGGCGGGCGGTTCCAGCTGACATTTGACTGGAACGACTACCTCTACCAAACGAAATATCCGACCGCGTACTACGTGATTCCCACCGGCGGGACTGCTGCCGTGACCGGCGGCCAGGCCCGTTCATTCTGGAAGAGCAATCGGGCTCTGACTCTCGGCGCATCGCTGCTGTTCTTCCGGTAACCTGAACCGCTCCTCCGTGGGCGGACCCGGAGGCAGTGTGGAAAAGGACTACGAGGACATCAGAGATACCGACCAGCTGAGCGACAACGAGCTGCGCGCGCTCGTTCGCGACACTTTCGAGCAGCAGCTCGCTTTCGATCCGGATGATGTCGAGGTGTCGGTTCGAAATGGTGTCGTCAGCCTCTCCGGGCGCGTTGGGACCGAGGAGGAGCTTCGGATAGCCGAGCACGTGGTCACCGATCTGCTTGGTCTCAAGAAGCTCCAGAACAACATCGTCGTCGATCCGATTCGACGCGCCGAGAGTCCCGAGCCGATCGACGAGCACCTAGTCGATGAAGAGCTGCACGAAGGACTACTGCTCGGAGGTCGTGCGCGTTCCGAAGACCCGGAAGCCCAGCATTTGCACGAGGACCTCCGCTCGGAGCTGTTCGGAACAACTGACGTGCAGGAAGCGATTGGCGGAGCGATTCCGTGGAATCCGCCCGATGGGCCGACGCCCGAAGGCCTCCGCGGCTCGGACGCAACCCCGAACGTGATGAATGACGATCACTAGGCACTAGCGCTCGGCAATGCGCAAATTAAAGCATGCCGAGCGCTTCTCTTACCAGACGAATCTCCTTCTCAGCCGCGCATCGCTACCGCCGCCCCGAGTGGAGCGACGAGAAGAATGCCAGCACCTTTGGCGCCTGCGCCTGGCCGAACTTTCACGGGCACACCTACGTGTGCGATGTCACCGTCAGCGGCCCCATCGACGACAAGACGGGATTCGTCGTTGACCTCGGCGTTCTCGACCGGATCCTCAAGGAAGAGGTGATGGACCGCTTCGACCACCGCAACATCAATCTCGACGTGGCGGAGTTCTTGGACGGCAAGCTCGTGCCAACGGGGGAGAATCTCGCGCGCTACATCTTCGAGCGCGTCGAGAGGGAGCTGCCGAAGCCGGCCAGAATGATGCGCGTCACCGTCGGGGAAGACGACAGCCTCAGCGCCACCTACAGCAGGGAGTAACTCACAATCGTGTCGGAGTTTTTCAAACGCAGGGTCGCGCGTGCGCTTGTAAGCACAGTCGCGCCATTCGCTCTCACCGCCTGCGTGACGGTAATGAGAAGTGTTCACCCCGGATCACAGCGGGCCGAGCTCGGGCACATGATCGACTCGCTGACGTCGCAGGCGGTGTTCAGAAACGCGCACTGGGGCGTCCTGATCGTCAATCCGCGCACCGGTGACACGCTCTACTCGAAGAACGCGGGCAAGCTGTTCATGCCGGCGTCCAACATGAAGATCATCACCAGCGCGGCGGCGCTGACCCTGCTCGGCCCGGACTACACCTACAAGACGACTTTTCTCGCCAGCGGCGAGGTGCGCGACTCCCTCCTCGACGGAGATCTGCTGGTGGTCGGACGCGGCGATCCGACCGTCAGCGACGACATGAGGGGAATCGCCACGACGGTGATGGACGCGCTCGCCGACTCGATTCGCGCTCATGGAATCAGGCAGGTCTCGGGCTCGCTCGCGCGCGTCGGCAATGCGTTCCCGGACTCCATCCACGGTTACGGGTGGGAGTGGGACGACCTCGGCGAATACTACGGCGCTGGTGTGGACGAGCTGATCTTCAACGAGGGAATGGCGCCGACGAAGCTGCGTCCCCCGCCAGACACCGTGCGCGACAGTCTCTACTCGGGACCCGCAAAGGATCCGGCGACGGGCTATCTCAACGCGCTCAACGACGCCCTGGTGCGAAAACACATCACCGTTGAAGCTGGGGTGATCGACAGCATTCTCTCCACGCCGTTCAAGATGGATACCCTGTTCACGTTCGTCTCCCTTCCCGTGCGGAGCATTCTTCCGGCGCTCATGAAGCCGTCGCAGAATCAGATCGCGGAGATCCTGTTCAAGACGATCGGGCTGGAGCGGGGAGGAATGGGTACGTCTGACAGCGCGCGGAAGATCGTGGGACAGCAGCTGCTCGCCTGGGGCGCGCAGCCCGACGGATTCGTAATTCGCGACGGAAGCGGACTTTCACGCCACGATCTCGTCTCGCCGGAGACGATCGTGAAGGTGCTCGACAAGATTCAGCAGGATACAGCGTTCGCCCTTTACTACAACGCGATGCCGGTCGCCGGCGTGGACGGTACGCTCAAGGACAGAATGAAAGGCACGCCCGCCGAGGGAAACGTGCACGCGAAGACCGGCTCGATCGCGGCGGCGCGCTCGCTCTCCGGCTACGTCACGACCGCCGATGGCGAGCGTCTCATCTTCAGCATCCTCGCCAACAACTGGACGACGCCGAGCTCCGCGGTCACCGACGTGGCGGACCAGATCGCTTCCGCGCTCGCAGCGTACCGCGCGCATTGACATTTTGTGTTGATTTCCAAACGCTACGCCCCATGATCAGCCCGTGCTGACGGTCGCGGAAGCCAGCGAGCGCATCCTGGCCGAAATCAGGCAGCTCGACGTTGAATCGGTTCCGCTGCGTCAGGCTCTCGGGCGAGTTTGCGCCGAGGACATCTCGGCGACGGTGACGATGCCCCCGTGGAGCAACTCGTCGATGGATGGCTACGCGGTCCGCTCGGCCGACATCACTCCGGTCATGAGCGGCGAGCCGGTGAAGCTGCGCGTGGTGGCGACGATAGCGGCGGGAGAGTTCGCGCCGCGGCCGCTCAAGCGCGGCGAGGCGATGCGGATCATGACGGGCGCACCGATGCCGGAGGGCGCGGACTCTGTCATTCGAAAAGAGCACACCGACGGCGGAAGCGCGAAGGTCGAGATTCGCGATGCCGCTGACGTGTGGAAGAACATCCGACAGGCGGGCGAGGACTATCAGCGCGGCGATGTGCTGGCGAGGCGCGGAACTCCAGTCAGGCCCGCGCTGATTGGCGTGCTGGCGTCGAGCGGCGTGGCGGAGGTGAAGACCTTCAAGCGGCCGCGGGTCGCGATCATCAGCTCCGGGAACGAGCTGGTCGACATCGAAGATTTCGACGAGGTGATCGCGCAGCGCAGAATCGTCTCGTCGAACAGCTACACGCTCGACGCATTGACCCGTGTCGCCGGCGGAGATCCGGTCGACCTCGGAATCGCGGCCGACACCAAGGCGTCGCTGAAGAGAAAACTCGAGAGCGCGGGCGACTGTGATCTCATTCTCACCTCGGCGGGCGTCTCGGTCGGCGATCTCGACCACACGCGCAACGTCTTTGCGGCGCTGGGAGGAAAGCAGAAGTTCTGGAAGGTGAAGATGCGGCCCGGCGCGCCGCTGGCCTTCGGAATGCTCAATGATGTCCCGTGGCTCGGCGTCTCTGGCAATCCGGTGTCGGCGATGGTGAGCTTCGAGCTGTTCGTGCGGCCGGCGCTGAGGAAGATGCAGGGCCATTCGGCGCTGTTCCGCCGGACTGTAACGGTGACCGTGGAGGAGGAAGTGAAGACCAGCGCCAAGCTCACACATTTTCTCCGCGCGAGCGTGACGAGAAATGACGATGGAACGCTCGTCGCGCGTCTTACGGGGCATCAGAGCTCGGGTGCGCTGACATCGATGGCGAGGGCAAACGCGCTGCTGATCGTGCCGGAGACTTCGCCCAAGGTCGCGAAGGGATCACAGCTGAAAGCACTGATGCTCGATCAAAGCCTCGACGAGACGTCGGTGTTCCCGCTGTGATCGACAGCGGAGATTTGTCGACCCTCGGCAAAGGCGCCGTTCTCGATGGTGACGCGCTGGTGGTCGCGCTCACTCGGCGTTTCCGAACTTCGATCGAGGACGCAACCATAGACGAGCGCACCTTCAGCATCCTCAAGCCCGCGAACGCAGACGATCTCATTCGCGAAGAGGATTTCGTCATGGACGAGCGGCTTCCCTACTGGGCCGACGTATGGCCGTCGTCCATTGTCCTCGCGGAAAAGCTGCTCGAGCTCACGGGTGCTGGACGCACGGCCCTCGAGCTTGGTTGCGGCGTCGGCCTGAGCACGTTGGCGGCGACGAGTGCGGGGTTCGACGTCCTGTCAACGGACTACTACGAGGACGCGCTGGATGTCACGCGCGCGAACGTCTTTCGGAATCTCGGAACTAGCGCGCGCACGCGCATGGTCGATTGGAGGCATTTCCCCGAGGATCTTGGGACTTTCGATCTCGTATTCGCATCCGATGTGCTGTACGAGAAAGAGTACGCCGAGTTATTGCCGGTGATCCTCGACCGCCTGCTGGCGCCGGGCGGGGTCGCGTTGATCGCCGATCCGGGGCGCGTGGCCGCGCCAATATTCGTCGAGGCGTGCGGCACGCACGGGCTCGCGATCCAGGAAAAAGAAACCCGGCCGTTCGAGGCCGGGGAGATCAAGCAGAAGATCGATATCTACGAGATCGGACGGGGCTGATCGATCACATCTGACGGTACTTGGGCCCGCTTCCCCCTTCCCTCGGCGTCCAGCGCGGCCCGATCACATCCGTCGCCTTGCAGTCGATGCAGTTCGCGGGACTGACGACCAAGCGCTCACCGTCCCGCTCATAAACGCCCGCGGGGCACATGTGCGTGTAAAGCTCCGTGACTTCGGGCGTGATGTCGGGTCCGACGATGAGATGCGATGGGATGTCGTCGCGCGTCGCGTTGCCCGACTTGAAAACAGCATCGAGCTTGCTGAAGGTGAGCTTCCCGTCTGGCACGAACGGCTCCGGCGGCGCCACCTCGCGCGCGACGTCGGCATCGCGGTGCGATTCGATCTTTCCGCCGGGCAGCGCGCCACCCGTCACCGTCATGAGACCGGCCTTGAGACCTGCGACGTAGAAGTTGCTCTCCTGAAACGCGAGGCGCATGTTGCGACGGCGGTAGAGATCAGCCGCGATGAAGCTCCCATCCACCATTGCATCGTACGCCTTGAGCGACGCGGACGAAGTGTCCTTCCGCTTCAGCGCATCGAACGCCGCGCGCGCGGCGAACATGCCGGATTGCATCGCGTAGTGGATTCCCTTGAGTGACGCGACTTCGACGAAGCCGGCGGAATCGCCGACGATCATGAGTCCGTCGCCGTGGCGGCGCTTTGGAATCGCGTAGTAGCCGCCTTCGGGAATCGTCTTCGCTCCCCACTCGACCATCTCTCCGCTCTCGAGCAGATCTCGGAAGAGCGGGTGCAGCTTCATCCGCTGCAGCATCTCATGCACATCGTCCGTCGTGCGCTTATAGTCGAGTCCGACGACGAGCCCCAGTGCGACGAGATTCCGGCTGAGCGGATACATGAAGCTGCCGCCAAAACAATCCCTCGGGAGGGGCCAGCCGAGCGTGTGCACGACCGCGTCGAGTGGCTTGAGCGTCTCCCAGATCTCCTTCACTCCGAGCGCAAAGATCTGCGGGTTGTCGGACGAGATCTTCTGCCACTCGAGATACGCCTGCGCGAGAGTGCCGCGCGTGCCCTCCGCCAGCACCGTGATCTGCGCTGTGATGTCGGTGGGCTGGGCATAGCCGCTTCCCGGGTCACCACTTCTCGCCAGGCCCGAGGGGGCAGTTCGAACGCCAATCACCCGCTGGCCTTCGGTGAACAGTGACGACGCCGGGAACCCGGTGAAGATGTTGACGCCAAGACCTTCCGCTTTTTCGCCAAGCCAGCGCACGATCTCGCAGATAGACGCGATCTGGTAGCCATGATTCTGCATCGTCGGTGGTGTCGGGATTCTCACTGCGCGGCTTCCGGTCAGGAAATAGACGCGCTCGCCGTCTACTGGCGCGCGGAACGGAAAATCCTCGTCCTTGAGCTCCGGGAAGAGCGCTCGAATGGCGATCGGATTGACCACGGCGCCGGACAGCGAATGTTCGCCGAGCGCGCCGGCTTTCTCGAGCACGCCAATCTGGACCTCGCCCAGATCTCCGCCGGCATCGTTGTCGGCCTTTACCAGCCGGGCGAGCGCGATCGCTCCGGCCAGTCCCGCCGGCCCGCCGCCGACGAAGAGAACATCCATAGGCACCGCCTCGGCGTCGGGCGGCTCCGTCAGGATCAGCCGCTCCAATGGGAGCGGTGCCTGATGCGCGCTGGGAAGAACTTTGCCGGCGCGGGCGGGCATTAGTGGTGGCTCTTCGCCTCGCGCACCGCTTCGGTGAGCGCGGGAATCACCTCGAACACGTCGCCGACGATACCGTAGTCGGCAACCTTGAAGATCGGCGCGTCCTTGTCCTTGTTGACGGCGACGATGGTCTTCGACGTGCGCATGCCCGCAAGATGTTGCACCGCGCCGGAGATTCCGAGCGCGATGTAGAGCTGGGGACTTACTAACCGTCCCGTCTGTCCGATCTGATCACTGTGCGGCCGCCAGCCGTCGTCGGTGACGGCGCGCGTGGCGCCGACCGCGGCATTTCCGAACGCCGCCGCAAGGTCTTCGACCAGCTTGAAATTCGCCGCCGACTTGAGACCGCGTCCGCCGGCAATGACGACCGGAGCTTCGGCCAGATCGAGCTTGCCACCGCCGCCTTGGCGCGTCTCGATCACTTTCACGCGCGCAGACGCGGGATCGATCGCCGGCTGCGCGTTTTCCACACGTCCCGCTTTTGCATTCTGAGCCGGAGCAATGACGTTTGGACGCATCGCGATCACCGCGGGTCTGGCAGCGATCGCGATCGTCGCGATCACCTTCCCAATGTTTATCGGATGGCGGACGACGATGGAGTCGCCTTCGATCTCGAAAGAGAGAACGTCCGTGACGATGCTGACGCCGAGACGGGCTGCTACACGCGGCGCGAGATCACGCCCCTGCGCGGTAGTGCTGAACACAGCGGCACGGTAGCCACCCGATTTCAGGCGATCCGCGGCAGTCGCCGTCGCGACCTCGGGACTGTAGTTGGCGAGACCGGCGTGCTCGATGACAACGATTACGTCGGCGCCGTACTGTCCGATTTGCGACGCTTTCGCGGCAATTCCTGGCGGCCCGAGTAGCAGAGCGTGCACTTCCCCACCGCCCGATTTGTCCGCGAGCATCCGCGCCGCGGTGACCGACTCGAGTCCAACTTTTCGCACGTCGGTGCCGCGCGTTTCGACAAAAGCGAAGACGTTCGCCATCAGAGAACCTTTGCCTCCGTCTGGAGGAGTCTCACGAGCTCCGGCACCGCCGCCGCGCCCTCGCCCACAATCCGCCCCGCCTTTCGCTCGGCGGGAAGCTCGAGCTTACGCACCGTAACCTGCGGCTCGGGGAGCTGCGCCGGCTTCACCTCGAGCGGCTTCTTCTTGGCCGCCATGATTCCCTTGAGCGACGGCAGCCGCGCGGCATTGAGACCTTCGTCGACTGTAAGGACGGCGGGAAGCGGGAATTCGACGATTTCCTGCGCCCCTTCCAGCTCCCGCTTCGCCGTGCCTTTGCCATTCGCGATCTCAAGTGAGGAAATCGCGGTGACGCACGGGAGTCCGAGCAGCTCCGCCGCCATGGGGCCGACGACTCCGTTGGACGAATCGGGCGACAGCTTCCCAAAAAGAATCAGATCGTAGGCGCCGGTTTTGAGCTCCCCCGACAGCGCCTTCGCGATTGCGAAGCCGTCGAAGGGGACCTTGTCGGCCTTGATTTGAATTCCGCGGTCGGCACCCATGCTCAGCGCCTTCCGGATGGTCTCCTGTACGACATCCGGTCCCAGGGAGATCACCGTAACCTCGCTCCCGGCATTCTTATCCTTCAATTGCAGCGCGGCTTCCACCGCCCACGCATCGAAATCGTTGATATCGAACTTGAGGCCGCCCTCATCTACCGTCACGTTGTCCGCACCGATCCGGAAGCGGACATCCATGTCGGGAACACGCTTGACGCACACGGCAATCTTCACCGCGGAATCTCCATGTGAATGATTTCACATAAAGATACACGGAACGGGCGGCGCGCTCTAACAAACAGGGTCCGGACGCCAGTTGCGTCCGGACCCCCTTCGCTCCGCTTCGACAGCTGTCGAGAGAAAACTAGCATGCCTGCGTCAGAATCTCGTCAGACGCTCTCCATCGCTCCAAGCTTTCGCGTCGCTCGGCGCGCAATCAGCGCGACCAGCGCGGACGCGACGAGGACCGTGAGCGCGCCCGCTCCCCGTGCCTGCCACACCGGCCCATAGGCCACGTTGCGCAGGCCGCCCAACCCCTGGTATGCCAGTGCGGCGACGATCCAGGACCACGCGGACAGCGAGCCCCAGACAACGAGCGCGATCGACACTACTGCCACGCTCGCGATGACCAGCATCACGCCTGCGGGATCGATGTCGCTCGCTGGTCCGGACGACCACACCAACGCACCCACCAGCGCCACGATTGCTGCCGCAACGAGCGCTCTCAGGCTCCAACGCGGGGTGAGTCCCGCCACGACGAGTAACGGGATGCCGGCCACCGCGACCATCATCAGCGCATTCGTCGGTACGTCGGCGATCCCTGCGAGCATTGGCAACGCCTCATTGAGCATCGTCGTCGGCGTGCGCGGCATGCCCCCTCGCGGGATGAACGCATCCAGGTGTGTCATCGCGTAGATGATGCCGCCCAGTCCGAGCCCGGCGATCAGCATGTCGTTGCTTGCCGATCTGGACGGCTCGCCCGCCAGCATCGGAATTCCTACACGCCGTCTCATGGCGCCGAGCGCGAGCCACAGGCCGAGGACAAACAGTGTCAACGGGATCGCCAGCACGAATCCGAGCGCGGTAGTGCCGATGAAGCTGCCCCAGGGCTCCGTCGTGTCGTACGAGAAGAGCCGCGACGGCAGGGAGTTGAGGCCGCTCAGCGTCGCGAGCAGGACGAGCACGCCTATGAGAACGAAAATGTCCTTGCGGTCGAGCGTCCCGTCGTCAACTACGATCGGGCGCCGGCGCTTGACGATGATTGCGCCTGTCACCACCAGTCCCAATAGCAGCAGAATGCTGACGCCCCCGATCAACATCCGAGTCGTCTGTCGCGCGCGGTCGGCGCGGAGGAATGCTTCCGGCAACTCCACCCCGCGTCGCGCGACGAGCGGCTCGTCGCCTGCGATCTGCACCCAGGCGCGCGCGGCCGCCCCGTCCGGCAGCTTCACCGCCGTGTCCGTGTAGGTGACCGTGGCATCGCGTCTTGCCGGGCGTGCCGTTTCCTTGACCTCCGATTCCTGGAGCTTGGATGTGTCTATCCCTTCACGCGCGAGAGAAGCGAGCGCGATGCGGCGAAGGGCGGCGGAATCGGCCGAACCGCGGCGCGCGGAATCCGCAACAAGATGGCGCGCGTCCAGCGGCCTGCCATCCGGCCACAGCCTGACGCGCCATTCCTCGGTGCGTTGCGCCGCGGTGCCCGTCGTGTGGATGTAGCGGACGGTCCACCACGTGGGAGGCTCATACGTGGAGGCGAACCGCTGGGCCTCGGAGACGAGCTTGTGCTGGCGCAGAAACCGCGGCCACGCGTCGAGCGTGTCCGTCCCGGTCGCCGCGAGGCGCCTCCAGCCGGCCGGATTTCCGCCGTGCGAGAGCAGCATCGAGTCGGCCGTACCCAGGACACGCTGCCGATCGGCCGTGAACTGCGGGCCGAGTGTGGGCTTGGGCGGCCGAGCCACGGCGACGATGACGCCGGCAACGACGGCCGCCACCGCGAGCCGGCGTGCGCGCCTGGTGAATACGCCTGGCTGTCTCCGCGCGATTGGCGCCTCCGGTGCCTCCTCGGCGACCGGCGTCCACGCCCCGAACCGGGCCTCCTCCGGAGCCGGTGTGAAGCCGCGCTGCCGCGCCCATCGCCACAGCACAGCGAGGGCCGGGGCCAGCAGCGCGAGGAGAATGATCGCTGCCGTGACGCGGTATTCGACGGAGCTCCCCGACGCGGCGAATATCCCGAACAGCACGAGGTCGTACACGAAGTGCGCGACCACGGTGACGATAAGCCCGAAGTTGATGAACAGCACCGCCCAGAAGCAGGCGTCGAGAAAGATCTCCACGCCCCGCGAATAGGGAGGCCACGATTCGTAGTTCGCGTGGGCGAAGCCGAAGATGAGCGCCGACGCGACGACTCCCGCCGCCAACCACCACCGGCGCCGAGGACGTCGTCCGATCCACAGCGATAGCAGGGACAGCGGCAACGCGCGGAAGAGCGCCTCCTCCCACACGCCGGCATTCACCGACACCGCGATGCCAGATATCCATGGCATCGGCGATGCGATTTGGTTTGGATCATCGAGCAGCTCGCTCGGCACCCACCAGCCGAACAGCGTCCGGGTCACCAGATAGAAAATCGCGACGTAAGCGAAGCCGATCGCGGCCACGGCATAGCCACCACCAACCCGGGACGCCACCTCCCTCGTGCCGCGGAACCGCCACAACTTCCACCAATCGAGATGCCAAGGGAACGCATGCCGGGTGGACACCTCCGCCGCGGCGAGCGTGAAACCGACGAGTAACGCGGTCGTCAGCCCGAACAACACCGCTAAAAGGACGCGCGTCGCCTGGAAGGTGGCCGGCGACATCGCGGTATCGTACGAGAACCAGCTTCCCGGCATCTCGTTGATGCCCGCGGCGAGCGCGAGCCCGCCAATCACCGCGCCCACCGCCATAGGCTCGCGCCAGCGGACGCTGCGCTCGCGCGCGAATCTGCTGAGGACAACGATGCCGACGATCGCGATGCCGAGAAAACCCAGAGTGGCGAGGAGCGCGAGCAGCTCGTTCCACGACCGCATCTCGGCGTACCGCCGACGAAACGACTCGGGAATTTCGACAAATGGTCGGACGCGAGCGGGAGTGTCGCCGGCGATTGCGACTTCAGCGCGGATCGGCGCTCCGCCGATGCGTCGGTCTACCCGCTCGAAGGTGTATGTGCGGTCGATCCGGCCGCTGGTCTTCTTCGTTTCGTACGACGCCGTGACAAGCTTCCAGCGATCCGCGCGATTGTCGATCCATGTATCCAGCGCAATTTCCGCCAGACGTTGGCCGGAATCAGCGCTGACCGCGGGCCGACGATCCGCTTCGGAGAGCTTTCGCTCGAACCCGATGATGCGGCCGTCGGGCGCGAATTGGACGCGCGCTTCCCGAGGATCGCCTGGAACGAACGCGCGGACCGACCAGGCAAAGGGCGCGACGTCATTGCCGCGAACGAGAGCGTTCAGAGAATCGTGACCGCCTCCTGCCAGCTCGACAAATGTGCGGAGCGAGTCGTTTCCCTCGAAGCGAACTGCGGTTCGCGCGCCGGCGGGGGCGAGCGAGTGAGCGCGAAAAAACGAATCGGCGCGAGCGAGCGCGATGTCGCGGGTGAGGGATTGCTGGAGCGCGACGATCGGAAGGGCGCGAGGAAAGAGCCACGCGGCGGTGGCCGCCGCGAGGACGGCAACCGAGACTACCAGGATCGCAACTCTAGAGGATCGCATCAGGCGAGAGAAGATACAATGCGAAGGTCAGATTTGCGTCAGTCCCTCCGCTCGCCTCTCAGTTCCAGCTCGATCTCGCCACCGCGAGGGTTCGTCCGCCTCTCTTTCACTCGAATGCGCTCAATCCCGTCACCGCTTGCCCAAGAATCAATGTGTGGATGTCGTGCGTGCCCTCATACGTGTAAACGCTCTCGAGGTTTGCCATGTGCCGCATCGACGAATACTCAGCAAGGATTCCGTTGGCGCCCAGCAGTCGACGGGCTTCGCGCGCGATGTCGGCGGCCGCGCTCACGTTATTGCGCTTGGCGAGCGACACCTGCTGCGGAGTGAAGGTACCGGCGTCCTTGAGCCGCCCCAGATGCAGACAGAGGAGCTGGCCCTTTACGAGCTCCGTCAGCATTTCGGCAAGCCGCGCCTGCTGCAGCTGGAACCCCGCTATAGGTTTTCCGAACATCACTCTGTTGCCGGCGTAAGCGAGAGCTTCCTCGTAGCACGCCTGTGCCGCTCCCATGGCTCCCCAGGAGATGCCATAGCGGGCCTGCGTGAGGCACATGAGCGGACTCTTGATGCCGCCTGTCTTGGGCAGCAGCGCCGTCGCCGGCACCTTCACATCCTGGAGCACCAGCTCACTCGTGTCCGAAGCGCGCAGCGAGAGCTTCCCCTTCTGGTCCTTGGCTGTGAAACCAGGCGCGTCGGTCGGAACTATGAACCCGCGGATCGACTTGTCGCTCTTGTCGTCTCCCGTCTTGGCCCAGATGATCGCGACCTGCGCGGTGGATCCATTCGTAATCCACATCTTGGCGCCGTTGATGACCCAGCTTCCGTCCTTCTGCTCGCGGGCGCGGGTGATCATCCCCGACGGGTTCGATCCATAATCGGGCTCGGTCAACCCGAAGCACCCAATTATCTCGCCGCTGGCCATTTTCGGGAGATAATGACGCTTCTGCTCCTCATTACCGAATGCGTAAACCGGATACATCACCAGAGCGCCCTGCACGGAAGCGAATGAGCGCACGCCCGAGTCGCCGCGCTCCAGCTCGTGCATGATCAGCCCATACGCGACGTTGTTGAGGCCGGCGCAGCCGTACTCCTCGGGCAGATTGGCGCCGAACATTCCGAGCTGCGCCATCTCGGGCACCAGCTCCTTCGGAAATCTTCCTTCTATGTAGCAGTCGCCGATGATGGGCAGAACCTTCTCATCGACGAACGCGCGAATCGTGTCGCGAACGGCGCGCTCTTCTTCCGAGAGCGCTGAATCGAGATCGTAGAAATCGGTGGACATATGGGGAAAGTTAGCTCACAAAAGGAATGGAAGACCCACTGTGTTACCCGTTACGCAACCGCGCGGCAGGCCAATGGAGTTATCCCAACAGCGCGCGCCTTCGCCCGGAAGCTCGATCCATGATCGACGACCAGCCCCTGCTCGTCCTGCCACTGGTGCACCATCTCGTGCAGCAGCGTGTGCAGCGCCTCCTCCCACCCGTCGCGCCGGATATGCCGCCTGCTGATGACTATCTCCGGCTCGCACCCGTGAGCGGCCGGGCTGTAGTGGCCCAGCCTGCTCTTCATCCGGCGCGAGATGCGGAGGAGAATCGCCCGCAGCGCGCCGCCAAATCGCTCGCCGTTGTACGCGGCATGCCAGCGTGATAGCTCGCGAATGAGCGGCAGGTCCGCGGGATTCGTGCGCTCCGGCGACCGCCTCTGGCGCGGCGCGTCGCTCGATCTCGCCACGGGGAACTCGAGGATCGTTCTCCTTGCCTCGTTTCGCACGACGCGCGTCCGGCCGTGCACGAAGGTGATGATCGCCCTCCACACTTCCTCGTTGGCGCCGAGAAAGCTGTCGTGAATCCGAAGCTCGCCGCCGCTGTAGCTGACGACCACGGTACGATTGGTCGTGAGCCGTACACGATACCGCGAGCCGAGTCCCAGTCGCTGAAGGCGAGCTCTCAGCTCCTCGGCGTTTTTCGGAGGCGCTTCATCCAGATCCAGCGCGAGCTGATCGCGATTAAACAGTCGCCACATAATCCGACCGCTTGAAGCGTTTGTGCGGACCCTTCACAAAAGTGCGATGCTCCTTCGACCACACGTGCGTCGTGACATCGATCGTCTCCAGTCCGACATCAATGACGTTGACTGAAGAAGGCCGTCCTCCTCGCGATCTGTTCGAGACCGTACCAGCCGTCGAGATCACAGTGCCCTTCCTCGTGTGCTCGATGTAGTGCACCGATTCCTGGTGATCGTGACCACAACACACTAAATCGACGCCCATCTCGGCGAAAGCCCCGAGAATCTTCTGCGTGTTCTTTAGCCCGTGACGCTGCGAGAGCTCGCCCCTCACCGGGTTGTGGTGCATCACGATCACGCGAGCGTCCGTCGGCGGTGACTTCTCGAAGAGATCCTTCGCCTTGTCGAGCTGGTGCTTGTGGATGTCGCCGATGATCGAGATGTCGCGCAGGTTCCATGTCAGAGTGCGGCGCGTGACGCCGTGCGCGGTATTGATCCCGACGAAGGTCGCGCCCGGCACGTGGAGCATGGGCTCCAGATCTCTATCGATGAACTTGCGATAGTTCTCGTAGATCTTCGGCTTGTCGCCGAAGCCGAGCGGCGCCTTCCACCACGCGACATCGTGGTTCCCCTGGACGGTGATGACCTCGCTCACCTTCCTGGCGTCGCGAATGAACGCCGCGGCTCTCTGAAACTCGCCCGCTCTCGCCCGCTGAGTGAGATCGCCCGACATAGCCACCACGTCGTACTTCTTCATTTGGATGATCTGCTCAATGGCTTCGATCTGCTCAGGAACGGCAGGCCAGCCAAAGTGCAGATCGGAGACGTGGAAGACGGTCGTCACGGCACCCGCCTCGAGATCGCGGTCAGGTCAGGGCGCGAGAACGAGATCGGCGAAATGCGCAGCGACACTCGCTGTGAGCGCGGGCGAAAGTGTCCTCATCGGATCGCTCGCCACCTCGCCCACCCACCGGATCAGAGCCATGCGAGAATCGATCATCACGACGCGCAAAATCGCAACGCCCGTACCACGACCACGGTTCTCCAGCCTGAGCTCGACGGGCAGCAGAGCGTAGCGCGAGCCTTTCACACCGACGAGTCCACGCACCTGCGACGCCAGCGGATCGCGCACCGACGCATCGGGGAGAACGCGCCCGCGCAGCCATTCGGCGGAGAGTGACCGTGCATCAGTAATCAGGATGCTGTTCATTTTCGAGGCGCGCTCGACCTCACGCCCGAACGTCCACGCCCGGCCAAGCCCTCGGGCGGCCATCGCGGCCTCGATCTGGTCGTCGAGAGTCGCGAGAAACGCGGCGCGATTCGGAATCTGCTGTTGCCAGCCGAGGGTGTCGGTGCCGGAGAGATACTGGACGGGAAGCACGAGGATCTCCTGCCCCGCCATCCGCTCGAGGGGACGCAGCGGGACGGGAGAGGCATCGGTCTCGGGCGGTTTGGAAGCGCACGCCAGGGAGAGCGTGGCGGCTACAATGAGAAAAATTGGTCGCAACGGGTGGGGTTTGGATTGCGGGGAAAGTTAACGCATACTCAATTTCATCGCACACGTGGGCAACGCTCTGATGCGACGACTCCGCACCATCCTCATCTGGTCCTTCGTCTCGGCGACGGGCGCCGCCAGCTTTGCCTGGCTGGCGTTGTCGCGCGGT
>Ga0207929_1000191_pt1 | contig 17245 bp, 33 predicted proteins | sample NGESurdeep072012_FD_184466 | JGI IMG/M metagenome (GOLD analysis project Ga0207929, IMG submission 184466) | Arctic peat soil microbial communities from Barrow, Alaska - NGEE Surface sample 53-1 deep-072012 (SPAdes) | ecosystem: Environmental > Terrestrial > Soil > Wetlands > Peat ... | reverse complement strand
GGGAACGGCGAATCAAATCACCGTGACGGGGGTAGGATGCACTGCGGCGGGGACTTGTACCATCAGCATTCCTTCGAATGCGGCGCTGCCCGGCGCTCCAACGACGACGACAGCCGCGCTTGGCGACAACAGCACGAAGATCGCAACGACGGCTTTTATAGCCAATGCGTTCGCGGGGTGTACGTTCATCACGGGAGCTTTGACTTGCCCCGGCCCGATTACCAGCGGATTGGGCAGCGGGCTTACTGGAGCGCTGGACGTCACCGGGAACACGTCGGGGGCTACCTCTACGATCACCGTGGACGATGCGAACACGGCGACCACGGTCAAGATTCCGAACGATGCCACGGCGGGCCTGTATCTCCCCACGTCACCTACGGCAACGCCGGCGGCGGGATGCGCTCAATACAGCGGAACAAGCACCGAAGTAACCAGCACGTCCACTCCATGCGGCGGCGGTACTGGCACGCCGGGCTCTACCCTCTTCTCGACCACCGATTCCACGGCGGTAACCGCCACAAGCCCTACCACGCTGATTGGAACCGTGACGGGAAGCACCACGATCCCGGCCAACACCTTCGCGGCGGGCCAGTTTCTCATGGTGGTCGCTGAAGGCTTCTATACGACTCCCGCAACCCCGGCAAGCCTGACCATCGCGCTCAGCATCGGCGGATCGGTTCGCATCACCACGGGGCCTATCGTGCAAATCGCATCGGTGACGAATGGCACATGGCGGCTCAGTTGCGGAGTCACCACGCGCACGGCGGGAGTTGGAGGGACGCAGATAGCAAATTGCATCTTCGAGGGCACTGGAGCCACGCTGACGCCCGGAGAATCTCCGCTGCAAACCAGCTCGACATGGGCAATCGACACGACAGCGACCAATGCGGTCGATTTGCTCGCGACGTGGAGCACTTCTGTTGGAGCGCCGACAATCACATCAACGAACGTGGTTAGCTACATTCCTGGAGCACCATCGTCAAGCGGAACCACCGTGACGGCGGCTCCTCCGTACGTCCAAATTGGCACACCGTTTTTTGTGGCCTACAACATGTATCAGGCGACGAAGCCCACCGCGCCCACCTATCTAAACGCGGTAGGGTGTTCCACTTCCACGACGGGAACTAACGGCGATTTACTTTTGACAAACACTAGTCCACTAAACTGCTTTGGGGGCTATACCGGGGCCGCGTCCGTCGAAGCTGATTTTGGATACATCAGTCAAAACAATTCCGGGGCTGCGGCGGGGATCTGGCTTTGGGATTCGACCAACAATAATCTGTACACCTGGAAGCTTGTGGCCAACTCTGGTGGAATCATGCAGCTCGGACTTTACAGGTGGTCTTACAACGGCAGCGGAAATCCCTCGTTCAGCGCCATACTGTTGGTTTCGGGATCGGCCACGGTCCCGGCTCATCTGAAACTATCGGTATCTGCGGGAACGCTCACCGCGTCGGTAAGCTTAAATGGAGGGGCCAATCTCGTGGCCCTCGCTACGGTCGGTTCAATTGGCACTATCTCAAAGGGCGGATTCATTCTCGATCAGATCGGCATTCTCGATCTCTATTCGCTGGTGGTCGTCTAAATGAGAGCGGCCCTGCTTCCCCTTTTCTTTGTTTGTCTCTCGGGCGCATCCGTGCCCGTCGCTCACAACGATCAAAACCAGACGGGCTCTAACGTCGCCGAAACTGTCCTCGCAACTGCGAATGTGACGGCGGGCAAGTTTGGGAAACTGTGTTCAGCTTCTCTTGGCAGCGGCGATGTATACTCCCAGCCTCTTTACTTGCCGCAAGTCGCGATTTCGGGCGCGGCTCACGATACCGCTTTTCTATCGACAATGGGCAACAATGTCCTGGCGATCGATGTGCACAGTTGCGCAATCCTCTGGACAATCAATGTCGGGGCCACCTGGAATAATTATTTGGCCTGCTGCGTGTCGCCTGAGTATTTCTACGGCCATCCGATGGGGACGATTGGAACGGGAGTCATTGATCCGGTGTCTCTCAAGCTCTACATCGTGAACGCCACCCCTACGCCTAGCCATGTTCTGAACCGGATAGACATCGCGAGCGGAACTATCGATGCCTCCGTCACCATCGCGGGCTCGGTTTTAGGGACAGGAGGATCTAGTGATGCTTGTGCGACGGGCGGCGTAGTAAGTTTTTGTTCGGTTCAGAATCAGCAGGGCACAAGTCTTGTTCTTTCGCCGGATCGATCCAAGGTCTACTTCGGATTCGGCGGCTGGGAGCTAAAAACTGGCTGGCATGGCTGGATGTTCGCTTACAATACTGCGGGTGCAATGACCAGGGCGGGAATCTTCTGCACTACACCGAACGGAGCTGGGGCTGTGCCGTGGATGTCGCGCGGGGCTCCCTCGGTCGATGCGAGTGGAAATATCTACGTGGTGACGGGGAACGGTGATTACGATGGGAGCACAAGTTTTGGAGAGTGTGTTTTGAAGCTCAGTTCTACTCTTTCGTTGCTCGCCTTCTTCGTGAATCCGAACGGTAGTTCCGATACCACTGCTGATGCGGATTTTGGCGTAAACAGGTTCCTGCTGATTCCAGGGACAACACTGGGGGTTGCGGCTGGAAAGGATTTCAGCGTCTATTTGATCAATACGACGGCGATGACGCAGGTGCAAACTTTCAAGACTAACTCGGTCACGAGTCCGGGGGCGTTCACAGGCTCTTACGGCGGGGCGTTTATGAACAACGTGCTTTATCTTCCGACCAGCACGGGACCGCTTTATTCCTTTGCTTTTTCGGCGGGCACATTCAACGCGAGCCCGGTATACACCACGGCCGCCACGATGGGGAGTCACAACGGGCAATTATCGGGGAGTGCCAATGGAGCCAGTAATCAAATTCTCTGGCAGGTGACGTGCGCCACGAGTTCTTTCACGAGTAATCCGGCAGGCGTTCTGCGCGCACTCGACGCATTGACGGGAATTGAGCTATGGAACAGCGGCGGTCGGGCAGCGGATGCGCTGGGCCTCATCAGTAAGTTTGCGGCTCCTACTGTGGCGGATGGGTTAGTGTTGGTTCCGAGCAACAGCGGAACTCTGGTGGTTTACGGGTTGCTGCATTCCTCTCGGCTTCGCGGTCAGGCTGGAATACGGGGCGCGGCTGTGATTCGATAAGATGGAAGTGTTTTTATGTCGGCCTCACCGCAGTCCGGTCCTTCGCGTGAAGTTGGGAGCGTTCGACAGTTGGCGGTGGTTTCCTGCTGCGATGATTTACGGCGGTGTCTCGCGCACAACCGGCCTGTAAATGACTGCTGGGACTGCTGGCCGGGTTTCCTGCGGTGGCTGGGCACTCTTTGTGGTCGCGAGATGCAGAAACCTGTCGAGAAGTCACAACCCGACCAAGCCGGGAAACCGAGCGAGGCCAAAACATAATGTACATCCGCCGCGGCTTCGGATCAGCAGACCCGGCCGGAACGATTGCAGCGACCATCCAAAAAGTAGAAGGCTACTACCCCGGATCGCTCGCCTATCGGGATAACAACCCCGGCAACCTCATCTTCGTCGGTCAACCAGGCGCGGTGCAGGGGCCGCCGATGCCCGGAACGAAGTACTATTACGCTTCCTTCCCCTCTTATGACGCGGGCTACCAAGCGCTTTTGAGCCAGGTCAAAACCTACGGATCACAAGGCCTCACCATCCAACAGATGATGAACAAGTACGCTCCCGCCACGGACGCCAACGGAAACCCAACCGGAAACGATCCGACTGGATACGCGAACAGCATTGCCGCTTCGCTGGGAGTTTCAACCGATACCACGGTCGCCGATGCGTTGGCTGGGAGTTCCTCAGTCGATCCGTCCGCAGTTGATTACGCCTCGGTGGATTTAAGCTCGGTTTCGAGTCCTGTGCTTGATCCGGTTTCGTTAGGGCTTGCGGCGGTCGTGGCGGGGTTGTTTCTTTATGCGGTCTCTTAGCGGTCTTTTTCTTTGGCCTTGCCGACGGCTCGCCCTTCGCGTCGGGTTCTGAGCGTTCGACATTCCACAATTTGCCCATGTCGAACGAAAAAGGCCCCATCAGAGCACAAACCCCCGATGAGGCCAATACAAAAACGCCCGTACTTACTTCCTCGCCGCGGGCTGAACCAGCTCAATCATCGGCTGACCAACAAGAGGCTCGGTAAACCGCTCGAAAGATCCACCGAAGGGCGGCGTATTCGAAGCGCTGTAAAGCTGGCGAAGCGGCATGGGCATAACCGATTCGTTGCCCGCCGGTCCACTCGGAGCCTTCGCGGGACTCCACACCCACATTGGCGGCTGGCCTGCGTTAAGGGTCCAAGCACCAGGGCTTCCAACGCCGTTGACGGACTGCGCGGCAAGCAAGAACCCGACCATTTGCATTTGATCGTTGGAGTCGATGAAGTAATACAGTTGCCGGGTATCGCCGCGATAATCGACGTGGAAATTGTCCGGTCCCGCTCCCATGACGTACGAGAGCACTCCTCCGCCGGCAAGCGCGGTATTCAGCGCCTCGGCTTCAGCCAAACTCGAAAGGTACATCGGATTCACCGGCGAAATGTCGCCCGCATCGCCCGTAATCCACGCAGGCGTTGGCGCGATCACCCGAGCGGGGAACGTCTGTGCGCCGCCCCAGATGTTGACCTGTGCGGCCTGTGGGCCGGGAAGTGGCATTTCGACGAAGGTCGGGGGCAACACAAGCCGTCTCACACCCGTTGAGGATTCCAGAACAGTATCCAAAACCGTGTAGCTCGCGAGCGCGTTTCCTTGGGTGTCGTCTTTCCAGAGCTTGATCGGCTTGCTGGCGTCGAACTGCGGCGGGTCGACGCCGAATTCCGCCTTGTACGCGGCGGGGGTGTGATATTCCTTGAAAAGATTGAGCAGGCTCAGGCCATAGGGTGAGTCTGTTGGTTGGGGTTGGGGGGTTGGTAAGCTTTGCATGGTTTTCTCCTTTTTTCTTCGGCCTCTGTCAGAATACATCTTCGCGTCAGATTTCGGGCGTTCGACATTCGAGGATTTCTCGCTCCCTCCCTGTCGAACCGTTGGCCTCCGTCGAAGGCGGAATTGGCGGTGAGGCCAAAACAAGAGCAGCGGCTTCTTCAACAAGCTGCCTGATACCGCCAATCAACAGCGCCGTCGGAAAATGCTTTCGATCTTCGGTCACAATAACCGTCAGCGTCGAAGCCCAATGTAAGAACGAAAACCGGCCCGCAACCGACTCGCCGAACCCGGAGTAACTGTTATAAAACCACATTCGCACTCCGAACCCGCGCAACTGATCCGCGAGCACGGGAAGCGCTTCAAGGGGAACGTTCTGGCAGACGATTTTCATTCCGCTGGGTCCCTCACTAAACTCGAAATTTGCACGATCACGAACGCAAGTATCAAAACCGGAACACAGAGAAGCGCCGTCACTACCATACAGATGGTTTCAAACGCCCTGCGCATCGAAAATAGAATATCAGATACGCAATGCGAGCAAAGTAAACCAGCCACACGCAGAGATTGACCGGAGAATCCGCGAATCTCATAGCGCCCCAATCCGGTTCAACTCTTCCTGTGATCCGTGGCCGGAACTCATAAACACGAGAACGTCACCCGGAGCGCTGCCGGTTAGCTCAATTGTCCCCTCCGGCAGCTTTAGCACCGCGCACACTTCGCTAGGGATGAGCGTGTTGAAGTGGCAACCGGGCTGCGCGCGCTGGGCGACTTTGAGAATTGCTCCCGTCATGGTTTCGACGAAAACCACGTCGATGGCGAACTTCATTTCTACCGTGTGGATCGTGTTGCATTCCGGGATGTAGAGGCCATCGCCTGGTTCAAGGTGGATGAAGCCGATTAGTCCCAGTTTTCGGCTGGTGGCGTCTTTGGCTACTCTTGCGCGGGTGGCTAGGACTGAGTTTCTGGTTGCGTTTGTTACTCGGAGGGTGGTCACGACTTTGCTTTAGCCTCCGTCGGCTTTCGTGGCTTCGTAGAAGTTGTGAGCGCCCGACCAGGACGGGTTTTACGAACACGACGCGGATCATTGTAGTAAAGAATCTTGCGATATTCCCTAACCTTCAGCAAATCGCGGCGATCCTGCTTGACCGTGCGTTCGTCCTCGGGTCCGGGTTCTCCCGTTTCATGGATAAGCGAAGATTCGATTGCTGATCCAAGGTGCACGTCCAATAGGCCGAGCAGTCTCCATAGTTGCCTCATCTGAAAGCCCGAGAGGTTCACAGTTCCCCTCCTGGTCGAACGCTCCGAACCCGACGCGTAAGCCACGATCCGAATGAGGCCAATGTATGAGATACGGGGGCCTGCCAAAAATGCGCGAGCGACTTACGAATTGGACTTATTGGCCCCACGGATGGAAGTTTATCACGTGTTTTTGAAAAACGGGCGGGTTTCGCTGCGGGAAAAGTAATGGTGCTTTGGTCTTACAGGGGCCGGGTTTCGCGTACCAGCCCCCGCGCCACGCGAATGACGGAAGCGCGCATCCCGCCCGGTAATACTGTCCGGGTCAATCTCAGATTAACATGAAAACCGGCCTCGAATGTCGTACCGATGAATTTTGGCGCGAAGCCGGATGCGCGGGAAGGCCAAAGCAAAGTCACCGAGCCAAAAGAACTTCCCAAAGCTCCGCAAGCCATCGAGCCATATTCCACCGTTGAAGCTGCGCGAGGTCAACCGCCGAAACGTACCCACGATCCCGGCAGTCAAGATTGTGCGCGATCGCGCTCCCGCCGATAAACGCCCGGTATCGATTTGGGAAAAACTCTATACGAAATTCCACAAGGGCACCGTGGGATCCGGAATGCCGGTCCAAGCCATCACGTCGACGATGTATTTACCCGGTTTGTTGTTATCGGCCCCTGGCGCGTAGCCTGCGTAAACTCCGGGGTGGCCTGCGATGAAATCGGTGAGCGTGTTTCCTTGTGCGCGGTGGAGCGCTATCAGGTGATCGAGGCCGGCGATTCCGATTTGACGCGAGGCGGGAAGCCAAAAGCCGTCGGCGATGACGGGCTTTACAAGCCACGGCGCGCCGCGAAGGTTTCCGGGGTTGAATGCCGTGGGCGGGGCACCCTCTTGGCGGATTATCGCGGCTCGGATTTGCTCTATGGTTACGACGGGCATGTTGTTTCTTTTGGCCTCCCACCTACTTCGATCTTCGCATCAAATCGAACGTGACGACAGGGCGGTTTTTAGTTCCACGGAACTTTTCCATCCTGGATCGCATCGCGCACTGTAGATCCTGCCGGCATTTCTTTCAAGATAGACATCAACCGCTCAACCTGCTGGATCTTTTTCTGGCGGCCAGGTCGTAAAAGGTTCCGTCGGTATTGTCTTAGGTCCGACCAGGTGGCATCGAGAAGGGCCACCGGTTTCTGGCGCTCGCCACGAATACGAGGGGGAAGCGATTCGAATCCGGGAAGGGGCAGTTGTTCGAGATCGACCGCATCCTCCCTCTTGGACAGAAGTTTGACTATTCGGGCAATCACCCATTGACGAAAGAGCGGCTCGAAATCGTATCGTTGCTCTGCGTAGATTTGTTCCGCGATGGTGCGAATGGGTGTGCCCGGTTGAGTCTTCGTCAGCGTTTCAGCGACACGACTGGCGAAATATTCTGCGCCTGACGGGCGCAAGTGTGGCGTTTTTGCATCACTCTGCATATTTGCATCCTCCTCCCCTGTCGAACCGTTCAATCCCCGCCCGAATCACTCAAGCGCGGGTAGGCCAAAGAAAAAGAGGGACCGTCTAGAAGGAAGAAACAACGGCCCCTGACCGAACTCACCTAACCGCACCCCACGGAGGACTAGGCACTCCAGGCGCGGGAACGGCGTACCGAAATACGATGGTGCCGTCCGCTTTGATAATCGACATAAATTCCAGCCCAAAGCAACTCGCTGTGACCATTAAAGGTGAGCTACACGCGGTCCATTCGAGCACCGACGGCGCTTGGGTTACCGTAATCTCACTCACCACCGCGTTTCCGACCGCCGCCGTGAACTGCAACCGCAGGAAACCAGCGCCTACCAAAGCCATCATCGGCAGCGTATAGGCGACGTTCACGCCGCCCGTAAGCTGGAAAAGGTCCAAGGGCGCGGAGGCTTGCCCGTTCGCGCTCACGTTGAATATGCGCTGTAGCGGGCCGGTCTTGTTGGGCTCGATCATCACGACCGAGATATTATACAGGCCGTTGGGGAGCGGAATAGCGTAGGAGAACGATGTCCCGTACCGCAGGAACGCAAGCGGAGCCGGGAGCGGAACGGCCCACGCTCCTACGCCTCCAGTGAAGTACTGATCTGATGGGGAACCGGCTTGTATGGTGATCGGCTGGGCGAATGCGGATAGCGTGAGTAGGGCGAGAATTGCGGTTTTCATGGTTTGGCCTCATCCGGCTTCGGGCTTCGCTTCGGCTGGAGTGTGTTCGACAATCTGCGGTTGAGACCCTTCCAGGTATTCCAAAACCCCACGCAGCACGGGAATTGCCATCTTGGTCATTGGCGCGGGCGTCGGCTCATCGTGTTCGCGATCGTGCTTCTCAATCCGCGCTAGGATCTTTGCGGCACACGCCATAGCCCCTTCGGGGGTCATAAAGGTGTCCTGTAAAATGTTCGGTACCCAACCCTCTACGGGTAGGTCTTCCAGTTTTTCGACGATACACAACAGCTGGTCGCCCTGAAATCCCAGAAATCCCACCTTGATCGGCTGCCATTCAATCGGCTTCGATAAATTCATTTTGAAAACCCCTCCCTGCAAACCTTACATCAAATCGACCGCCGGCGACATGGGTGTTTTGCATCAGTACCGCCCTGTCGAACCCAGTACCTTAAACAAAGAACCAAAACCGCCAAACATGCTATGATCTTATCCGAAGGCCGTGCTAAACCCTATCAAAATCTCGATTTCAAATCAAAGCACGCTTTTTAAAGACATAGACCTCCCCGCACTCGCCAACGCCCTGCAAATCCAAGTAGCCCGCGACTTTTTCCCCGCCTGGGGTGTTACGGCAGAGATTTTCTACACACCTACCGGCGCGCACCCCACTGCGGATCACTGGGTACTTGCGCTGCTTGACGACGCGGACCAAGCCGGGGCGCTCGGCTATCACGACGTCACGCCCGCCGGTCTACCACTCGGAAAAGCCTTTGTGCGCACCACGCAGGCGGATGGCGGGCAGATTTCAGTAACCGTCAGTCACGAGCTGCTTGAGATGCTCGGCGATCCTCAAATCAACCTCGCGGCACAGGACGGTAACATCTTCTGGGGTTACGAAGTCGCCGACGCGGTTGAGTCGGACGCAGACGGGTACGAAATCACGATTCCTGCGGGTTGGGCTGGCGCTGGCGCCAAAGTCCTCGTGTCGGATTTTGTTTACCCGTCCTGGTTTGAGACTTTCCGCACAGTCGGCCCGTTCGATTTCGGAACCAAGCTGACGGCCGCGCTCGAACTTTCGCCTGGCGGGTACATTTCTTTCCTTGATCTCAACAACCTCGCGCTGGGCTGGCAGCAAAAGAACGCGCGCCTTGCCTCGGATGCTTACCGCGTGCGATCCCGGCCCCACGTCGGCTCCCGGCGAGCTCGCCGCGCCATGCCTCGATATGAGTGGGTGCGCAGCACGTATGCTCCGGGTAGTGAGGCGTTGCCTACGAATGTAGGATTGTGGATGACTCCTCTATGAACGATGCTTTAGCCTTATCGGGAACGGGTTCTTCGCGCGAAACTGAGAGCGTTCGACAGGGTCGGGGATGCCCATATCGGAAAAGTCTTACAAGATTTGGCGCGATAGAGAAGGGCCGATTTGATCGAGTAGACAGAGAAGTGTACGCTGTCGAGAAGTCCCGATCCGACCAAGCCGCAAACCCGACCGAGGCCAACAAATAAAGGATTTCTATGCCCGCAACCACACTCGCCGATCTCGTAGAACACGCCTTCACCGCACACGTGGACGGCATACAAGCGAAGCTGAACACCATCATTGCCCAAAACACCGACATTCAAGCGGCGGAACGAACCATGCAAGCCGATCTGCTCTCGATCAAGGTTTTCCTTGGCGTACCCGATGCAAGAATCGGAGCTACTCAAGCGGAACTTGACACGCTTGGCGCGCGGGTTACGGGCGTGACCACCGACATTCAGGCGTTCGATCAATCCGTGACCGAACCGATAACGACCTAGATTGGGGCGACAGCGCTCCGCTGGAACAACGAAAAAAACAAAGGGAGACATTATGGATATTACTGGCGTAAATGCCCAATTCGACTTACTGCAAGCCGCTTTCACTAAGGCTTCTGCGGATTCGTCCAAGTTCATCGCGGACCTCAAAGCGCAGGTTGCGGCCGGCTCGCCGGTCACTCAGGCGCAACTCGACGCGCTGGGAACGAACCTCACGCAGTTGACGGCCGCCGTGACGCAGTTCGACATCAACAACACGGAGCCGGTAGTCGTACCGACGCCGTTGCCGCGCAAGTAAAAACAGCGCAGGGCCGATTCAGGTTCGGTCCAAAACGCAAGAATGGCTGCTCAGCTTTAACCGGCTGGCAGCCATTTTTTGTTGTTCGATGGGTGTTGCTTTTTTTATTTAGCCTCCGTCGCGACTGGTGGAACGTCGGAACCATCGCGCCCGACCAGGAGGGATTTTGCGGCAATGTTCCTTCGATGAGCCTTCACTGTTTCAGGTGAGATTCCAAGTTGTACGGCAATCTGAGAACAGGTTAAACCCGCTATTCTTAGCCTTACGATTTCGCTTTCGCGTGCGGTCAGCCGCGCGCTTTTATAGCTCGGTCCGCTCGATAACCTTGCTCCTGGTCGAACGCTCTCAGCTTCCCGCGAAGGACCCGATTCCGATGAGGCCGACATAAAAAACACTCTCCTACTTCTTCAGCGCCCGCGCCTTCGCTGCCGTGGCCGCGAACTTCTTCTGTAGCGAGCCGATCGTGCGCCGGTCGCCCGCGCTCAGCTTAACCCCGTCCACAGCCCCGCTCGCGATCATCTGCCGCGCGTGGGGCGTTGTGAAGTGCGACAGAAACAGGTTCACCGCGGATTCAATCGCTTTGATGATGGCCGCGACTTCCGGCCCCACCGTCGGCCCCAGCGCGGGCACCGCAACCGTGGCGAAATATCCGATGATCTTCTCTGACTTGATGGCCGCTGCGTCTGCGGTGAGTAGCTCGGTCGACGACTGGGAGCACGCATCGCCCACGGCTGCGGTGTAGCTCAGTACCAGATTTCCGATGGGTGCCGGGACGACGCCGGCGGTTTCGAGTATCGGAATTGCGATGGTGGCCGCGGTGGTCGCATCCGAGACGATGGCGAGCGAGATGGAAAGCTGAGAGATGCTACAGGCGGTTAGCGCGAGTAGCGCAAGTAGGGGGATGGTGAGTTTGAATGTTTGTGTTTTCATGGATTGAACCTCTCGCTCAACTATACGCCTGTTTTTGCTTTTAGCCTCCTTCGGATTCCCGGCTTCGTGCGGGTCCGGAGCGCCCGGCCAGGAGCGGTTCTTCTTCGTCCTCTTCGTCCGGCATTTCTCCGAAGGTCGCGGCCACGATTTGGGTGATGTCGGTTTCAGAAAGCCCCTCTCCTGGTCGAACGCGAACAAGGGCGCGCGGAGTGCAGGCGTGGGATGAGGCTAAAAGCACAAACTATTTCCCCTTCACTTCTTTATTTCGAGGATGAATTCGCAGAAAAGTACCACTAGGCCCCATGCCGCGGTTGCGGCTTGCAAGGTGGCTCTTTCCTGAACCGTACAGGCCGGATGAATAGAGAGTACGCTGCATTCGGTCATCGCGCGTTGAGCGGAATCCCGGCGCTTTATTGTCTCTTCTATAGTCACGCCGCGCGCTCCATCTGTATCAGCACCGTGCAGGCGAGAGATTTTATCGACTCCTCCGAGAACCGCACCGTGTAGCCGATCTCCGTGGCGAACTTCTCAGCGGCGCACGCGGCGGCGATGGCGGTTTTGAGCGCGTGCTCTATTTTCGTGAAGCCCTTCACTGCCGAATGTGGCGGCGGTTCACCGCGATCGCGCATCGCCGAAACCTGCGCGGGCTTGCGCTCGATCACCCAATTGATGGAGCGCTGGCCTTCGCGCTGGACCTTGGTAACGATGAACGGCTGGCCGGGTGCGAGCGAGAGGGAGCGGATTGCCCGCTTCGAGCGGCACGTAGAGGCGGCGGCGGTCGGTCAGCGTGAAAAGAACCTGCGGGCCGAACTTGCCCTCGACTTCGAGGCCGGTGGGGTTTTCGAGCGCGAGTTCCATCGGTACGTTCGGCTCGATGCGGAGGATGTTGGAGGTACGCTGGGGGTTCATGCCGCATCCTCCATTCCGAGAATCCGTTCGTAGCGGTTGGTGCGCACCCGGAGCGTGCGGTTCTGTTGTTCCGAGTAGGTGAGTTGCATCCGAAGATTCGCGACGTCGAGCGTGAGTTCTTCGATCTCGCGGGCGGTTTCGAGTTGGTCTGGGGTTTCCATAGATCCATTCTGCTCCTGAATCGCGGGGCGGGGAACGGTACTAAAGTGCCGAATAGCGGGCGAAACACACTTAGAACGTTCTAGGGTGCTACGCTTGTTCATGCCTTTTGCAATTGTGATCCTGTTGGTTTTTGGATTCGTGCTGTTCGTCCTCGCTCCCCGTGGATCGCCTCCGCAATCGCCGCGATGGGACTTGGTATGTTACGGGCTCGCGTGCTGGATTGCAGCGGAGATTCTTATTCGTGGCGCTGGGTTGGCAGGCTTGCATCTTCAGTAATCTTGATGCTTTGGCCTTGCCGCAGGTCTCCCCTTCGCCGAGGTTGTGATCGTGCGACATTCCACGGCTATTCCTCTCCCCGCTCTGCCGCACGACGTACCTCCAAAAACTGCGCGGCCCAATTGATCGCAAATCTTGGCATCTCTTCGGAGCGAGCGCGACTTTCAATCCAGACAGCCATTTGACTCCACGTCCATTTTGGTCCGAACCATTTTTGAAGGGCCTCGATGTTTTGTTGCTCGGGGGTCAATCAGACTCTCCCTGTCGAGGAATCAGAGCCGATCCAAGCCAGGGTGTGGTGCGAGGCCAAAGCCAAAGCATTTAAGCCCCTATCCAACCATCCACCTTAGACCAAACCAACGACATCGGCACAATCCACGGCTTCTCTACCACCGTCAACGTCAAGCGCTGCTGCTCGGAGTCGTAATAGTAATCGAGCTTGATCCCCTTGATCCCCGAGTATTCGAGCCTTCCTTGTTGCTCCGCCGGCAGCGTGACGCCTTGTTCGAGTAGGCGGGTGCGGAGCGCTTTGAACTGCTCTTGGGTGAGGGGGTAGGTTTTTGTTTTCATTTATTTTGGCCTCTTCGACTTTTCGTTCTTCGCGTCCGGCTGTGAGCGTTCGACACTCCCAGATTTTCATGCAGAATCTTGCGCCATTCGCGGACCTTCATCAAGTCCCGGCGATCTTGCTTTACGGTAGTGGCATCCTCAGGCATGGGCTCGCCGATCATCGGATCATCCGAACCCATCAGGGACGATTCGATTGCCGAACATAGATGCACGTCCAGCAACCCCAAGAGCCTCCACAATTGCCGCTGCTGTGTAGGTGAGAGATTCACAGCCCCTCCCTGTCGAGCGCACTCAATTCGACGCGAAGCCCAGCACCGCCCGAGGCCGACGGCAAAGCCTTACCCGTTTCCAATTTGTACCGTTCTCTATAAAACGAAACCAGTTGCGCCCGGTCCAATCCGTGTATGCTCCAAAACTCTTTTCCAAGTCTATGAGCCGAATACGGCCCCAGTCTGTGATGCAGAACCCCGCACAGTGGAAGCACGTCGCGCGGGTCGCACAATTGACCCAATCCTCTGATGCCAACGTGGGCCTTTTCGGTGGGGGATAATTGCCGGACTCTTCCGTCTGTCAACTTTGCTGTGGCTACACAAACCGCGCACGGCTGCGCTCTAACCCATTCCCACCAATCCCGAACCCATTGAGGCGGGGGAGCGGGCGCGGATCGCTCCAGGCGCGTGCGGCGGGGTCCTCTGTAGATTCGCTTGAGTGGTACGCGGCGGGTCATGCGTTGGCCTCGCCCGGATTCCCGGCTGGTGCAGGTTTTGGAGGCTCGACATGGGCAATTCTCGGACCCGCGTAAATGAACCGAATCGGGTACCAATCGCATGTCGTGTTGGTCGCTATCTGTTCCCCGAGAAACTTCCTGCAAAATCCGAAATTCCCGCAACCGCTACAGTTTTCGCCTATCGGAAGGTCCATCGATTTATACGTGGTCTGGCTCAGGATAGAACAGCGTCCATCTAGGAGATGGTTTGCTTTTTGTCCCCCGCATTCAACGCATCGGCTCACAGTACCCCTCCTGGTCGAACGCTTGGAATCGCGGGCGAAGAACCCGGTTTCGATGGGGCTAAAGCATCGGCTCGAAAACACGTTGCGCAGATGTCGCGCCGGTTCCCCTTCATCCTCCGGCAAATATCGCAAGGGCAACACGCCTTCCCGCATTTCACGCAGCGGTCCACGGTTGCGGGCTTCACGTCGATAATGCGGGCGGGCGTCACGCAACCCTCCTCATCCCGCGAACCGAGGCGCGCATGATCCGATGTTGGCCTATTGCCTTCAGGTCCTCGTAGAAATCGAACAGCCCCGGCCAGCACCAGCCCGTTTCCCGTCCCAAGGAAACTACGTCGGCTGAGAATTCGTGGAGCATGTCGTTTGTCTCCCAGACGATCATGGGGCAACTTCTTTTGATGGTTTGGCCTCGCCCAGCGATGCTCCCAGCTCGACGCGAAACCATTGGTCAACCCAGTGCGAACCCTTCCATGAAGGACCAAACCGCGACCACTTGCGTAATACGATGTGGTGAAAAGACTCGTAGATCACGACGCCCTCCTAGCTGAAGTCGGCGGCGGCGCGAAGATATCCTCGTCGCCCAGATACTCGGAAATCGTGTCCTCCAGAATTCGGCCTTGCTGCTTACTGGAAGGCTTCACGTAACCCGATAGCTCGCGCTCCTCGGCCCTGGACCGAACGAGACGCGGCCGTACCTCCATCCCGCCCCACGAATCCGCGAAGGCGTTCAGGAAGCGCGCAACCGATCGGACACGCTTGATCGACGAAAGAAGCACCACGGCGGGCGCAAGTGCGGCCACCAGGCCAGCGAAAAACATCGGAGCGGCGAAGTGGGCTCCCGTCATGTAGACTACGGCCGCCATCGTCAGAACGCCCGCGAAGAATGCAATTGAAAGTTTCATTTTCTCAGTTTCTCTCTGATATATATTACGGCTGAAACGGGCTTTCACGGTAGGGAAATCGCACCTTAGAAAGCGCTGTATTACCTTAGACCGTTAGACCTTAGTACCTGCACGTCGATGCGGCGCGCTTCCCAAAATTCGCGGCGGAGCTGGTCGGCTTGTGAGTACGTGAGTAGCTTCAGGCGCAGGCGGTGCTGGATTGAAAAGCTCAGGCGTTTGAGTAGATAGTCCGTGTTTCTCAACCGGAGCGCGGCTTCGTTGCGGGATTTTAGGGAAGTCATTTCTTCGTACCGGGTGTCAAATTCTGAACTCCTTTTTTATCGGCCTCATCGACGTTTTGGTCTTCGTGTGAAATTATGAGCGTTCGACAGCCGGCAGTTAGTCGGCCTGCCCGGCACCAAGGCAACCCCGGACAAGCGCTTCTCCGGTTCGCCCACATGCCAACCACGGTACGCCGATCATTCGTTTTTGGTCATGACTCCAGAAACCTACCGACTGTCGAACGCTCACAATCTGACGGCTCTCACTTCCGACTGAGGCCAGAATAAGACCATCGACCGCCAAAAACAACTCCCCGGAAGTACCACAAGTACCGATTATTAACCTTAGAAAATTATTTTACGCAGTGGATTGCGCGCCGAAATACGCAGTCAACCGCGCAAAAACGCGCAGTACACTGCGTTTTTAACATTATGTAAGAAAGAACTTCTTGAAAGAACTCTTACCATCAGCAGCCTTAGTACGTTCGGTGTTTGTTCGTCTTGCTTGCTGCTGCTGCGTTTATGTATTATAATTCCCGTAGGCGACCAGACCGCGCTCCTTCGCCGGGGACGGAATGGAATTGGACGCCGGGATTATCGGCTTGGTCACGCTCTCCGATAGTCCCGGTGTCGCATAAAAAAAAGAAAAGAGCGTGTACTTTGGCTACTGCATCCGCCGTTCAATCGACCCGCCCCGTATCCGGTAAATTCTTCCTTGTTCCTCATTCTTTCGCCGAACACCAAGCGGCGCTCATCCCAGCCGAACGCGCTCTTGCTTTGATCGTGTTCCGGCGCGCCGTGAACGAGAACGGCAAGACGGACATGAACGGAACCGCCGACGTACCAGACTCGCTCTGGGAATCCTGGACGGGATACGCACCACGCCAAAAAGAATACGCGATCAAGGGCCTCAAAGAAAAAGGGCTCGATGTCGTCGGGCGCGGGGACACCGCGAAATTCTCATGGGACTGGAACCGCTGGCAACAGTCCTACAAAAACCGGGGCGCGATCCAATCTCCGAACGCCGACCCGAAACGGAAAGAGCGCGAAGCCAAAGCGGGCGCGAAGGTGCACGAAGAATGCCACGATCACGGCTGCGCGATGCTGCGGGCGGGGAATTGTCCGGGCGATGCCGCGCAGTCCACTGCGGAAGTCGCGGCGGGGTCAAAACGTACAAGTGGTTTGTTTCTCACACAAGTTGCGCAGTACACTGCGCAAACGGTTGGCGAGACGACAGAAAAAGCGTGGGCGGCGACGATGGCGGCGTTGTGTTCTTTCTTCCCGATGATTGGGGTAGTGTTTCTGCAATTACTACTCCGCGCGGTTCGCAGACACTTCCCGGACGTGACAGATATAGAACTCGCTCAAGCGGTGCGGCTTGCGTACATTCCCAGTCAGCGGGGCGAAGGGTTATTCCTTACCAGGGTGCCGCGCGCGGTGCTCATATTGCGCCAACGTAAGAAAAATGAGGAAACTGAACATCGGCCGATCATTCCGAAAGATGAGGAACTGAGAATTGCTCGCGGCATAATTCAGGCGGTCGATGCTGGCGACACGACGGAACCACGCTGGAGGGAAGCGGATGTTGAGTGGGCGCGTGAGGTTTTATTCGAGCACGAAAGGCGGGAGTGAGTAGTGCCGATCCGACCTGAGCTGAAGCAGTTTTATGGCGAGCACTGGAAAACGGTCACGCGGCCTCTCGTCCTCGCGCGTGCAAATAACTGCTGTGAACTATGCGGCGTTCCGAATAAGACCTGGGTTTTACGTGCGTGCGGCTGGTGGATTAA
>Ga0207929_1000189_pt1 | contig 17315 bp, 15 predicted proteins | sample NGESurdeep072012_FD_184466 | JGI IMG/M metagenome (GOLD analysis project Ga0207929, IMG submission 184466) | Arctic peat soil microbial communities from Barrow, Alaska - NGEE Surface sample 53-1 deep-072012 (SPAdes) | ecosystem: Environmental > Terrestrial > Soil > Wetlands > Peat ... | reverse complement strand
CACGCCGGTGCGGGTGCCTACATCTGCGGCGAGGAGACCGCGCTGCTCGACTCGCTGGAGGGCTACCGCGGGCAGCCCAGGCTGAAGCCGCCGTTCCCGGCGGTGGCCGGGCTGTACGCCTGCCCCACGGTGGTCAACAACGTCGAGTCCATCGCGACCGTGCCCTACATCCTCGGCCACGGGGCCGCGGACTTCGCGGCCTACGGGACCGAGAAGTCCAAGGGCTTCGGCATCTTCTCCCTGTCCGGGCACGTCACCCGGCCCGGCCAGTACGAGGCGCCGCTGGGCATCACGCTGCGCGAGCTGCTGGACCTGGCCGGCCTGGTCCGCGGTCGCGCGGCGATGGCCATAGCGCACGGAGTCGAACATGTCGGCTGCGCGCGCGAGCCGGTCAGCGTGGTCAGGGAAGGGTTGCGCCAGCGCCAGACTGACCTCGTGAGCGGTGCGGCCGGGTGCGTCGTCGAGCAACGTGCGATCGCTCATGTCCTTGGCGATGGCGCGGAACCCGTCCAGGAGGGCATCGTCGTAGCGCCCATCCTTGAAGGCCCGAGCGGCCCGGTCGCGGTAGGTGCGGGCCGTGATCGTCAGGTCCTCCAGCACTGCTCCGCCGGCGCCAGCGACGACCGACTCGCGACGCACCTTGGGCAGGACCCAGGCGAGGAGGGCGATCATGACCAAAGCCACCAGCACTGTGATGAACGGGGAGAGTCCGGCCAGGTGGCCGGCGCCGTCGAGGAGCTTGCGCAGCTGGTCGAGGATCCAGCGGACCACCGAATCAAGCCAGGGGTTCTGGTTGCCGGCGCGATGGAACTCTTGCTCCAGCCAGTCCCGCGCCTCGGCAGGCGTGGGATCCAGGCCACGCTGAGGTGACCAGCTCAGCGGCATCATTGAGATGTCGTTCAGATCCGGGGCGCGGGGTTGGACCGGGCCTCGCGGAGCAGCACCACGTCGAGGGCTTCGAGGCGCATTCGACGGTCGATGTAGAGCAGGCCGGTCACGGCCGCGACGAAGGGTGTCGTGATCGCCCCCGAGAGCAAGGCCGACAGGTGCGAGATGAACGTCACGACCATCTGCCCTGCTTCGGTGTCCTGCCCTGCCGTTGCCGCGATGGCGACACCGATGAATGAGAACGGCAACCCGAGCAGCGACCCGGCGATCCCGGCGAGGATCCCGGCCACCAGCGTGATGCCCAGGATGCGCCAGAACGCGGCCCCCTTGGTGAGCGCGAAAGAGCGTCGTAGCCCCGTGACCACGCCGTGGCCCTCGAGAACGATCGCGGGTGCTGCCATCGAGATCTTCGTCGAGACCGCCAGGGTCACGACAATGAGGCCAAGCAGGCCGAGGACCACAAGGAGCACTCCCGTGCCGATGTCGTCGTTGACCAACAGCAGCACACCGGGCCCGATCAGCACCACGACCGACAGGAGGCTGAACAGCCCGCTCAAGATGAGCAACGCAAGCAACGACAGGAGTCGTCCGCGCGTGGATCGCCAGGTCTGACCGAGGTCCGGTTTGCGGCCCAGGACCGCCTGGCCCACGACATGGATCAGCAGCCCACTGAGGAGGGCAGTCGCCAGCCCGGTGGAAATGCTCTGGATCAGCGTGGACGACAACCCCAGAAAGACCTGGGCGTCGGGTCCAAACCTGCTCAGGAAGCTGGTCATGAGATGGGTCGCGCCGACTCCCAGCGCGGCCGACGGGACCAGGAAGGCGCCAAGCACCAGGGCCGACAGGCCGACCATCGACTTCGGGTTGAACCGGACGGCCTTGACCGCGCCGTCCAGGATGTCACCGAACTGCAGGGGCCGAAGGGGGACGATGCCCGGCTTGTGCGCGGTCAACATGGGGACGTGTTGCCGCATCGGGATCTGTGGCAGCAAGGCCGGCGGCTGAACCGGGAGACCAGTTGGTGGCGGGCCGGCGTACGACCTGTCCCGCCTTGGTTCGCGGTCCTGCGGTCCAGGGGCGGGATATCCGCCGGTCACGGTCATCTGTCTCCCTGATCAATCGGGTTTCGCCCTATGATGCCCCGGGCCGGCGGGCGGCGTGACTGAGATGACAGGACCCACCGACGACAGTCTGCAGCAGAGAGGCTACATTCCCGGGATCTGAGCCAGCTGGTCCGCGGACGGCGCGCTCACGGGCGCGACGGCATCCCATTGGGTGAAGACCAGGGTGCCGGGCTGGCTCTTGGGGCCTTCGACGCGCAGCAGGCGCGCCCGGCCGTCGGCCGAGACGTAGATCTTGGCGTCTTCGCCGACCTTGGTCGTCATGAGGTAGGCGGGGGCCCCATCGACAACGGTCGTCTGGACCTTGGTGTTCAGCTTGTCCGCGCTGGACATGTCGCTCGCGACGATCTGGTCGAGCAGCGTACCCACCTTGAGCGCGTCCAGACCGGATGCCGACGCTGGGGCCTTGACGTACTTGCCTGCGGCGACCTTGGCTATCGCCGCGGAGCCGTTCTTGGTCCAGTACGCCGCGTCGGCCTTGACATAGACATTGCCCTCGGCGGTGAGGATCTCGACCTGCCCATTGCCGTCGTTGACCAGCGCCCTCATGTTCTTCCCCGCGCGGTCACCAGCGATGTCGATCTGGAGCTTTTGGCCCTTGTCGGTGAAGGCGCCCCTGATGTGGACACTCTTGGCCGCGGCGCCGCTCTTGCGCATCAGCTGGTAGACGGTCGCGGCTGTCGGCGCCGTGGTGGCCGCGCTCGTGGCGGTCGAAGAGCTGCTCGTCTTGGCCTTACCTGGTGCGGGGGTCGAGGTGCAGGCGCTGAGACTGAGGGCGACGGCCGCGGTCAGGGCGAAATACGACGTGCGACGGTGCCTCGTGAAACTCATCGCGTAGTCCCTCCAGAGAATGCATCGCGGACCGTGGCCCCCGCTAAATGTCCGACTTCGCGAACGCTATCAGTCGGTCCAAACCAGGGCCGCGGCCGCCGTCATGGCCTCGCTGGCGGACATCGGTCGGGCGCCGAGCCGGACGTGCCGGGCCACGATCGCGGGCTCCTGTCGGCACAGGCTCAGGCCGCGGCGCCACAGGACCCACGGCGGCTTGCGGCGTTCGGCCAGATCGCGGACCAGGCGGCGGAAGAACGTCAGCCAGTGACCGGCATGGACGCAGTAGGCGGCCGCCAGAACGCCGGCTTCTGCCAGGGCGGCGATGATCTCGGCGGCAAAGATGCCCTCGGCCACGATCAGCTGATCGGGCTCGGCGGTGACACAAGAGTGCCCCACTGTGCGCGAGGAGCTGATGTCGTACGTCGGCAGATCAACCGCACCGTTCTGGCACAAGGCAACCAGCGCGCGAACCGCGGCGTCGGCGTGCCAGGACCTGGGGCTGTCCCAGTCCGGAACACCCATCGGCAGGATCGGCAGGGATGGGTCGTCCCCGTCGCGATAGAAGTCATCCAGCCGGACGATGGGCCACCCGTGGCGGTCCTGCAGGTGGGCTGCAAGTCGTGTCTTGCCTGCACCGCTGGGGCCGGCCAGGACCACGACGCGTCGTATGCCGTCAGCTGGCAACGCTGCATCGGGGTTGGTCACGGCGCCAGAGTCTCATGGGCCGCCCCGCGGGGCGGTGAGGTCCTCAACGGCCCTTGGGGTGCCAGACGGTCTTGGTCTCGAGGTAGGCCTTGATCCGGGTCAGGTCGGGCGTGCGCGACCAGTCCGGCTCGATGGCGTCGGCGTCGCTTCCGGCTGGGCGCAGGACGCGCTTGAGGTTCTCGGCACCGGCCCGTTCGAGGTCCGCCCACTCCAGGCCGTCCGCGTCGGCGGCACCGGTCAGGTCGATGGCGTTGACGTCCTGGTGGGAGGCCAGCCATGGTGCGATCTCGGCGGTGCGTCCGGTGATCAGGTTGATGACGCCCGCAGGCACGTCGGAGGTCGCGAGGACCTCCGAGAGCGTCACGGCGGGCAGGGGCCGCTGCTCGCTGGTCAGGACCACCGCGGTGTTGCCGCTGACGACGATCGGCGCGAGGACGCAGACGAGGCCGAGCAGCGACGATCGTTGCGGCGCAAGGGCGGCGACCACCCCGGTGGGCTCGGGCGCGGAGATGTTGAAGTACGGCCCGGCGACCGGGTTGACCCCACCCAGGACCTGCGCGAGCTTGTCCGACCACCCGGCATACCAGACCCAGCGGTCGATGGCCGCGGAGACGACCTTGTCCGCGCGGGCGGGGGTGAGCCCCTCCGCTGCGGCGACCTCCGCGGCGAACTGCGCGCGACGACCCTCCATGAGCTCGGCCACCCGATAGAGCACCTGACCACGGTTGTATGCCGTGGCGCCGGCCCACTTCCCGAAGGCACCCCGGGCGGCCACGACGGCGTCGCGGGCGTCCTTGCGGGAGCCCATGGCGGCGTTGGCAAGAAACTTGCCGGACCGGCCAGCGGCATGGATCTCGTAGGTGCGGCCGGACTCGCTGCGCGGGAACGCTCCGCCGATGTAGAGCTTGTAGGTCTTGCGCACCTCGATCCGTTGCTCCGGGGCGGCATTGCGTCGGGTCGTGGTGGGGCTCATCGGTTCGTTCCTGTCGTGACGTAGGCCGCCAGGCCGTGGCGGCCGCCCTCACGGCCGTAACCGGACTCCTTGTAGCCGCCGAACGGGGAGGTCGGGTCGAAGCGGTTGAACGTGTTGGCCCAGACCACCCCGGCGCGCAGCTGGTCGGCCATCCACAGGATCCGCGAGCCCTTCTCGGTCCACACCCCGGCCGACAGCCCGTATGGCGTGTTGTTGGCCTTGGCGACCGCCTCCTGCGGGGTGCGGAACGTCAGCACTGACAGCACCGGCCCGAAGACCTCTTCCTGGGCGATGCGGTGAGACTGGGACACGCCGGTGAAAACCGTTGGGGCGAACCAGAACCCGCGCTCAGGCAGCACGCACGGCGCGCTCCACCGGGTGGCGCCCTCGGACTCCCCGACCGCCGTAAGCTCACGGATCCGGGCGAGCTGAGCCGCGGAGTTGATCGCCCCGACGTCGGTGTTCTTGTCGAGGGGGTCACCGACCCGCAGAGTCAGCAAACGGCGCTTGAGCCGCATGACCACGTCATCGGCCACGTTCTCCTGCACCAGCAGGCGCGACCCGGCGCAGCAGACGTGCCCCTGGTTGAAGAAGACTCCGTTGACGATCCCCTCGACCGCCTGGTCGATGGCGGCGTCGTCGAAGACGATGTTGGCGGCCTTGCCGCCGAGCTCGAGAGTGGCTCGTTTGCGGGTCCCGGCGATGGAACGGGCGATGTCCTTGCCCACTTCGGTCGAGCCGGTGAAGGCGATCTTGTCGACGCCGGGGTGGCGGATCAGGTGGGCCCCGGTCTGGCTGGTACCGGTGATGATGTTGACCACCCCTGCCGGCAGGTCGGCCTGCTGGCAGACCTCCGCGAACAGCAGAGCGGTCAGCGGTGTGGTCTTGGACGGTTTGAGGACCACGGTGTTTCCGGCGGCCAGGGCGGGTGCGATCTTCCACGACAACATCAACAGCGGGAAGTTCCACGGAATCACCTGTCCCACAACGCCGACGGCTCGCGGGTTCTCGCCGAGACCGGCGTGCTCGAGCTTGTCCGCCCAGCCTGCGTGGTAGAAGAAGTGCGCCGCAGCCAGGGGGATGTCGACGTCGCGCGACTCCTTGATGGGCTTGCCGTTGTCCAGACTCTCCAGGACGGAGAACTCCCGTGCGCGCTCCTGCAGGATGCGCGCGATACGGAAGAGGTACTTGCCGCGCTCGGCGCCGGACAGGCGACCCCACGGCCCCTCGAAGGCCTTGCGGGCCGCTTTCACGGCTCTGTCGACGTCGGCCTCGCTGGCCTCGGTGACCTCGGACAGGACCTCCTCCGAGGACGGGCTGATGGTCTTGAACGCCGATCCGCCCAAGGACTGCACGAACTCGCCACCGATGAACAGCCCGTACGACGGGCGGATGTTGACGATCGCGCGCGACTCGGGCGCCGGTGCGTACTCGAACTTGGCCATGGTGTGTGCCTGCTCTCAGCTCAGTCGATCGTCACGTAGTCGGCACCGGAGTAGCGGCCGCTGGCCAGCTTCTGCCGTTGCAGGAGAAGGTCGTTGAGCAGGCCTGAGGCCCCGAAACGGAACCAGTCCTGGTCGATCCAGTCATCACCGGCGATCTCGTTGACCATCACCAGGTACTTCATCGCGTCCTTGGTGGTCCTGATCCCGCCAGCCGCCTTGACCCCGACCTGGGTGCCGGTCAGGTCACGCCAGTCGCGGACGGCCTCGAGCATGATCATGATGACGGGAAGGGTGGCGGCCGGCGAAACCTTGCCCGTCGAGGTCTTGATGAAGTTGGCACCAGCCAGCATCGCCAGCCACGAGGCACGCCGCACGTTGTCGTACGTCACGAGCTCGCCAGTCTCCAGGATGACCTTCAGATGCGCGGGAGCACCGTTGGCCGCGCCTCGCGAGCACGCCTCTTTGATGGCCGCGATCTCGTTGAACACCTGAAGGTACCTGCCGGACAGGAAGGCTCCACGGTCGATGACCATGTCGATCTCGTGCGCGCCCGCCTCCAGGGCGTCGCGGGTGTCGGTGAGCTTGACCGCCATCGTGGCGCGACCGGACGGGAAGGCCGACGTCACGGCCGCAACGTGAATCTTGCTGCCCTTCAAAGCATCCACGGCCACCGCGACCATGTCGTTGTACACACAGACCGCCGCGACATGGGGAGTGCCCGGGTCGCCGGGGTCCGGGGCCATCGCCTTGACACACAGCGACCGCACCTTGCCCTCGGTGTCGGCACCCTCCAGCGTCGTCAGGTCGATCATGCTGATCGCCATGTCGATCGCCCAGGCCTTGGACGTGGTCTTGATTGAGCGGGTGCCCAACCCTGCCGCCCGGGCATCCGCGCCGACATGGTCGACACCCGGCAGCCCGTGCAGCCACGTGCTCAACGCTGCGTTGGTCAGTGCTCCAACTCCGAGCACTTCGCGTGCATGGGCAGTGGCTGTGGGGGAAGGCACCGGCGGAGTCTATCCGCCTATGCTCATGGGACAGGACGCGACGGATCGCTCTGAGTCACGTCCGGGCCGACGAGAGCGCAAGGACATTGATGGGCACCAGGACGTCGACGACGCGGCACGTGTACCGCCAACGTTCGCCGTTGGCGCTGGCGGTGGTGTTCGGCGCCACCGGCCTCCTGCTGTTGGCGTCGGTGGCCTCGAGCTGGGCCGTCAACCCGCAGCCGTTGTTCGCCGCGTGGTTGCTCTTCGGGCTTGCCCTCGTGTGGTCGCTGTTCGTCCGGCCGGCGGTCCTGCTCGATGGCGACGGCGTGACCATTCGAAACGTCGTCAAGGACATCCACATCCCGTGGGTGCAGGTGACCGACGTGGACTTCCGTTGGAACCTCAAGGTCTGCGTTGAGGACCGGGCCTACACGGCATGGGCCATCGCCTCGCAGGTCGATCGTCCCAAGGGTGTCTCCGTGGGGATGTTCGGGGCCCTGTTGCCGGGGCGGTTCGACAACTACGCCGGCGCCAACGCTCCGTCCACCTCCGCGCCGAAGGTCACGGCCTCGATGGTTGCCCGGTCGATCGCACAGGCCAGGAAGGAGTATGCCGAAGCCGTCGCGCGGGGCGCGCTTGCAGCTGCGCCGGACAGCCAGGTGCGGGTCCGTGTGGTGCCCATGGCCCTCGCCATCCTGGTCCTGCCAGCGATCGCCGTAGCCGTCCTCTTACTGACCTGACTCAGGTCAGGGCGGTCAACCGGCGCATCGAGGCACCGACCCGGTCCAGCCGGCCCGCGGCCTCCGCCCGAGCAGCGGCCAGGCCGGCTGCCCCCTGGACCGCGACGATGACCTCGAGATAGACCTTGACCTTGGGCTCGGTCCCGCTCGGGCGCACGATCACCCGACTCTGGTCCTCGAGGTTGTAGCGGAGCCCGTCCGTGGGCGGCAGCTGCTCCGAGCCCTCGGCCAGATCATCGATCCGGGTGACCGTGACGCCGCCCAGGTCGGTCGGCGCCTCCCGCCGGAGCCGGGACATCAGGGTGCCGATGAGGCTCAGGTCGTCGACGCGGACGGCGAAGGAGTCGGTGGCGTGGACCCCGTGCGTCATCGCGAGGTCGTCCAGGACATCGAGAACCGACCGGCCCTGGGCCCGCAGACCCGCCGCCATCTCGGCCAGCATCAACGCCGCACTGACGCCATCCTTGTCGCGCACCTGGTCGGGGTCGACGCAGTACCCGAGTGCCTCCTCGTAGCCGTAGCGCAGTCCGGCCACCCGCGAGATCCACTTGAACCCGGTCAGGGTCTCCTCGTGCTTGATCCCCGCGTCGGCCGCCATGGCAGCGAGCAGTCTGGAGGACACGATCGAGTTGGCGAATACGGCGCCGGCCTCGACTCCGCGAGACAGAATGTGCGCCCCGAGCAGTGAGCCGACCTCGTCGCCGCGCAGCATCCGCCATCCGGACGGGTTGTCCACGCTGGCCGCGGCCGGGTCGGGAACGGCCGCCGCGCACCGGTCGGCGTCGGGGTCGTTGGCCAGGACGAGGTCGGGATGAACCCGGGCCGCCAGGTCCAGGGCCGCGTCGATCGCGCCCGGCTCCTCGGGGTTGGGGAAGCTCAACGTGGGGAAGTCGGGGTCCGGTTCGGACTGGCTCGGGACCACGACGGGGGCCCCGAAACCGGCACGCTTGAATGCGGCGACGACGACCTCACTGCCGACGCCATGCAGTGCGGTGTGGACGACGCTCAGCTCGCGCGGGCTGCCTTGGGCGACGACCGATGCCGCGGCATAGAGATAGGCCTCGAGCACATCGTCGTTCAGCGTGGTCCAACCGGAGTCCGCGCGTGGCACGTCAGCGACGAGGCCGACAACGGCGATGTGCGCTGCGATCTCGGCATCGGATGGCGGCACGATCTGGCTGCCGTCGCCGAGGTAGACCTTGTAACCGTTGTCCTGGGCAGGGTTGTGGCTCGCCGTCACCATGACGCCGGCGTCGGCGCCCAAGTGACGGATCGCGAACGCCAGCACCGGGGTTGGCAACGGGCGGGGCAGCACCATCGCACGGCCACCGGCGGCGACGACAACAGCTGCGGTGTCGGCAGCAAAGACGTCCGAGTTGTGCCTGGCGTCGCGTCCGATGACCACCAGCGGTTCTGGTGAGGTCTCCTGCAGGTATGCCGTGAGCCCGGCTGCCGTACGGATCACCACCGCGCGGTTCATCCGGTTCGGGCCGGCGCCCAGGGCGCCCCGCAGCCCGGCGGTGCCGAACTCGAGCATGCCGACGAACCGGTCGGCCAGGTCGGCCCCTGCCCCGGCGTCGCCCGACCTCGCGGCTTCCAGCACGGCGTCGAGCTCCGCGCGGGTCGCCTCGTCCGGATCGTCGTCGCGCCAGGAGGTGGCGCGCTCGAACAGGCCCTGCGGTGCGGTATACACGGGTGTGCCGGTGGCAGCGGGCACGGTCATCGCTGGCCTTCGATCCTCGCGACGACGGCCGAGAGCAGGAGCCCGCAGCGCTCGGCCGCGGCTTGGCCGGCCTCGAGCACCTCCTCGTGGGAGAGCGGCCTTTCGCTGAGGCCCGCCGCAAGGTTCGTCACCAGCGAGATCCCCAGAACCTCCAGGCCGCTCTGGCGGGCGGCGATGGCTTCAAGCGTCGTCGACATCCCGACCAGGTCGCCGCCCAGGATCTTGGCCATCTGTACCTCGGCCGGCGTTTCGTAGTGTGGTCCGCGGAACTGCACGTAGACGCCCTCGTCGAGATCGGGGTCGACGTCACGGGCCAGCTCCCGAAGGCGCCCGGAGTACAGATCGGTCAGATCCACGAAGTTGGCCCCCTCGACGGGGGAGGCAGCCGTGAGGTTGAGGTGGTCGCGGATCAGGACGGGGGTCCCGGGCGCCCAGGCCCGGTTGAGGCCGCCGCAGCCGTTGGTCAACACGATCGTCCGGCAACCAGCGGCAGCGGCGGTGCGCACGGCGTGAACCACCGAGCGGACGCCGCGGCCCTCATAGAAGTGGGTGCGGGTGCCAAAGACGAGCGCCCGGCGGTCGGTGGCCCCGATCGCCACCGATCGCATGACGCCCGAGTGCCCAGCGACAGCCGGCTTGGTAAACCCCGGAACGTCCGAATTGTCAATGGTGGCAAGCGTCTTGCCGATCAGGTCACCGGTCTGGCCCCAACCGGAGCCGAGCACCAGTGCCACGTCATGGCGCGAGGACCCCGAACGCTCGGCGATGACGCCGGCAGCGGCCGTGGCCACGTCGAAGGGGTCCACAGAGGGGTCGCGCAGGTCCATGGAGCTGATCCTCGAGACAGTCACGCCCGGCAGCCTAGCCCGCACATGACAGGTTCATTTGTCACAATGCAGCCATGACGGATGACGAGAGCATCGAGCTGCCACCTGTTGCCGGCTCGGTGGACCGGCGCACCGCCCTCGCCTCTCTGGCCGCGGTACTTGCCGCGGCCGGATGTTCCGGCGACGTGACCCAGGGTGCCCCCAGATCTGCTGCCCCGGGCCGGCCCACGACGACCGGCCCGACCCCGGCAGCCAGCTCGCCCGCCAACTCGGCCGCGGCGACACCGAGCGCTCAGGGCGCCACCACCCAGGCCCCGGGCCCGAGTCCCGAGCCAGCCATCGCGAGGAGTGCCGGCCCCGACATCGTCAACGGCCCGCGGACCCGAAATGAGGTCGCGCTGACCTTCCACGGCGCCGGGGACCGGTCGCTGACCGAGCAGATCCTGCGCGACTGCGCGGACCACGACGCACGCATCACCGTCTTCGCCGTCGGGCAGTGGTTGGCCGGCGCACCATCACTGGGACCGCAGATCCTGGCAGCCGGCCACGAGCTCGGCAACCACACGTGGAGCCACCAACAGATGCCGGCCCTGTCGGCGCCGGCCGCCCAGGATGAGATCCGGCGCGGCGCGGACGCCCTGCGCAGTGCAACGGGCTCGACCGGATGGTGGTTCCGGCCCTCCGGTACGCCGCACAGCACCGCGACGATCCGGGCGGCGGCCAGCCGCTCGGGATACCAGCGGTGTGTGTCCTATGACGTCGACCCTCAGGACTACCGAGACCCGGGAGCGCCGAAGGTCGTGTCGCGGACACTCGAGCAGGTCCGGCCAGGGTCGATCGTGAGCCTGCATCTGGGTCACGCCGGCACCGTCCAGGCGTTGCCGCAGATCCTGGCCGGCCTGGCAGCCAAGGGACTCCTGCCGGTGACTCTCTCGTGGTTGCTGCGGGACTGACGGCTGTTCTGCAAGGATCTTTTCGAGCCCGATCGCCCTTCGAACAGTTTGGTTTCACGTGCCCGTTGCCCGGTCTCGTTCACCTCGGCTGACCGGCGCCTGCGCCGCGACCGCTGTCCTCCTGCTGAGCTCCTGCACGGCGCAGGTCGGAGGGGACCCCAGGTCGGCGTCGACCACACCCTCCCGTGCCGGCTCCACCACCACATCTGTGACGACGTCTCCGACCACACCAACGTCGGTCAGTTCGACCGGCCCGGTCAACGTCTATGCCGGTGCGGGTGTCGGAAAGCTGTCAGAAACCGCGAGGAAGGCCAGGGCCCTGGTCTATGTCCCCAACTCCGGTGCCAACACGGTGCAGGTGATCGACCCCACGACATTCGGGGTGATCGGCACCTATCCCACCGGTGGCCAGCCCCAGCACGTCGTGCCGAGCTGGGACATGAAGACCCTGTGGGTCAACGACGACATCGGCAACGACCTGGTCCCGATAGACCCCAATACCGGCAAGCCCGGCACACGGGTCAACGTGCAGGACCCCTACAACCTGTATTTCACCCCCGATGGCGCTCACGCCCTCGTGATGGCCGAGAGGTTGCGTCGCATCGACGTGCTCAACCCGAAGACGATGGCATGGGAACGTTCGCTGCCGGTGCCCTGTCAGGGTGTCAACCACGCTGACTACTCGGCCGACCTGTCCTTCTTCGTGGCCAGCTGCGAGTTCAGCGGCAAGCTTCTGGTGATCGACCGTCAGGCCACCACGCTGATCAAGGTCATCGACCTCAACTCCACCACGACTCCCGGCGCCACCAGCGCCCAGGCGGCCATGCAGATGGGTGGGCCCAGGAGCAACCTCGCACCGGGTGCCTCAGCGATGCCGCAGGACGTGCGGCTCACCCCCGACGGCACCCGCTTCCTGGTGGCCGACATGTTGCGCAACGGGATCTGGGTCATCAACGCCTTCACCCCGCGGATCGAGCGCTTCATCCCCACCGGCAAGGGTGCTCACGGCATCTACCCCGACCGCCAGGGCAGGCGGATGTTCGTCAGCAACCGGGACGAGGGCTCCGTCTCGGTCCTGGATGCCTCGTCGCTGGCCATTGTCGCGACGTGGAAGATCCCTGGCGGTGGGTCGCCCGACATGGGCGGGGTCACCGCAGACGGTTCACAGCTGTGGCTCTCGGGCCGCTATCACGCCGAGGTCTATGTCCTGGACACCGCGACGGGCGCCCTGATCAAGCGGATCAAGGTCAACGCGGGGCCGCACGGTCTGTTGGTGTGGCCCCAGCCGGGCTCGTTCTCTCTCGGGCACACGGGCAACACCCGATAGGACCTCCAGCGGTATGCCGGCTGCCTCACTCGGCCGCGACGGCCAGAGCGGGGTTGGGCCGCGGGATGAGCGTGACCTTGTCCCCGGGGTTGAAGGTGGCCACGGCGTCATTGTCGATCTGGGCCACGACGGTCTCGCCGGACTCGGTCACGGTGTGCAGGAGCCCCGTCGAGCCCAAGAAGCTCGCCGTCACGACCGTGGCGCGACCGGCCGGATCGGATGTGACCGCAATGGACTCGGGGCGGATCAGCACGGTCGCAGTTCCGCTTTGTGCCGAACCGGGCAACAGCGGCACCGAGGTCCCCAACACCTGGGCGCGGCCACCCTCGACGAGCGCAGGCAGACGGTTGGTGAGGCCGACGAAGTCGGCCACGAACGCCGTCGCCGGCCTGGAGTAGAGGTCCTGGGGTGCTGCCAGCTGTTCGAGGTTGCCGGCCCGCATGACGCCGACCCGATCGGCGACAGCCAAGGCCTCTTCCTGGTCGTGAGTGACGAACAACGTGGTGGTACCGACCTCGAGCTGGATGCGGCGGATCTCAGCGCGCAGCTGCACCCTCACCTTGGCGTCCAGCGCAGAGAGCGGCTCGTCCAGCAGCAGGACCTGCGGCTCGATCGCCAGGGCACGGGCCAGGGCGACCCGCTGCTGCTGGCCTCCCGAGAGCTGGTGGGCATAACGTTCGGCCTCGTCCGAGAGCCCAACGAGGTCGAGCATCTCGGCGGCGCGCGCGTGGCGGCGCGCGGCCGGAATACGACGGAGCTGGAGCCCGAACTCGACGTTCTGACGCGCGGTCATGTGGGGGAACAGGCTGTAGGCCTGGAACACCATCCCCATGTCACGTGCGCTGGTCGGCACGGAGGTGATGTCCTTGCCCCCGACCTCGACCCGTCCGGAGTCTGCATCCTCCAGCCCGGCCAACACCCGAAGGGCCGTGGTCTTGCCACAGCCGGAGGGGCCGAGGAGTGCCACGAACTCGCCGGGTGCGATGTCCAGGGTGAGCCCATCCAGGGCCAGAACCGGGCCGTAGGCGCGGCGCAGGTCGGACAGCGTCACGGTCACACCCTGGCCGGAACCGGTACTGCCTGCGTTGTTGGTGGCCGGCGTGGGAAGGGGGACCATCAGCTCTCCTCGGGGCGGTGCGACCGGCGACTGTTGCCGACGAAGGACATCGCAAAGAGGACGATGAAGGCAAGGATCAATGCGGCCAGGGCGGCGGCGATCGCGAGCGAGGAGTCGCGCTTGCCGAGCAGGTTGATGGCCACCTGCAGGTTGTCGCGGCTGAACAGGGAGGCGATCGTGAACTCGCCGAGGACAAGGGCGACGGACAGGAACGCCGCCGAGAGCACCGCGGTCCGAACGTTGGGCAGGATGATGCGCCACATGACCCTCGGCCAGCCCGCTCCGAGCGAACGGGCAGCCTCCGCAAGGGTTTTCACATCGATGGCGCTCAAACCGGCGTCCAGCGCACGATAGGCATAGGGCAGGACGAGCACGACGTAGGCGAAGGCCAGCCACAGCGAGGACTCGCCCAGGAAGTAGGCCACCCACGCGTAGACGGGGGCGAGTCCGACAACCAGCACGATCGCAGGGATGGTCAGCGGCAGGAGGCAGATGAACTCCACCGTGCGGCGCAACCCCGGCAGCCGCAGCCGGACCCAGGTCATCGTCGGGACCAGCATGAAGAGCATGATCACCACCGTCAGCACAGTCAGCCCGGCTGACGCCAGGATGCCCGTCTTCAGCTCGGGGTAGTCCGCATCGATGACGCTGAAGTCGAACAACGTGACCCAGGTGTCCAGCGTTCGGCCACCTCCGGGCGCGCGAGTCGTGAACTCGACCATGCCCACGATCGGCAGGGCGAAGAACAGGCCGATCACCCCCAGAACGACCCGCCGGAAGATGGACTGCCTTCGCCTGCGCGCGGCCCGCGGTTTCATGGGCCCAGCCACTTGGTCGTCCGCCGCTGGAGAACGGCGTAGAGAGTCATGACGACGGCCACGATGGCGACCATGCCAAGCGCCATGGCCTTGCCGACGTTCTCCTGACCCAGGATCACCTCGGAGCTGAGGGTGCCGCCGATCTGAAGGGGGATGATGGGGGACCCCTGGGAGATCAGCGCGAAAGCCGTCGCATAGGCGCTGAAGGCGTTGGTGAACAGCAGCAGCATGGCCCCGGCGAAGGAGGGTGCCAGGATCGGCCCGGCGACGTGTCGCCAGTAGTGCCAGGTGCTCCCGCCCAGGGACTCCGCCGCCTCGCGCCACTGTGGCCTCAGCCCCTCCACCGCGGGCAGGAAGACGATGAGCATCAACGGGATCTGGAAGTACGTGTAGACGAGGACCAGCCCTTTGTACGGCTCGAACAGCCACATGCTCCCGGCCAGGTCGATGCCGTACTTCTTTAGCCAGAGAGTCACGAATCCCTCGACCCCGACGGTGGCGACGAACGCGAAAGCGAGCGTCACGCCGCCGAACTGCGCGAGGACCCCACACAGCGAGGAGACCAGTCGCCGCGTGAGGCCGCCTTCGCGGGCTGTCGACACGGCGTACGCCAGCAGCGAGCCGAAGACGGCACCAAGGACGGCAGTGACCGCCGACAGCACGGTCGAGTGGATGAAAGCCGACACGATCTGCGGTTGAGCGAGGGCCGCCAGGTTGCCCAGGGTCGGCCGGCCGCTGCCATCGAGAAACGCGCCGATCACGACGATCAGGGTCGGTATGCCGAGAAAGATCGTCGTGTAGGCGAAGAAGGGGACGACGCCGAGCAGGGCGCCCACCGGCTTGCGGCCAGTGGACGCCGTGGTACTCGGGCTCTTAGCCAATCGCCTTGGCCCAGTTGGCAGTCAGGTAGGCCTTGGCCTTGTCGCTCTGTGCACTGGTCAGGAAGACCGGTGTGCCTTCGGCCTTGGGCAGTGCGCTAAAAGCGGCCTTGTCGATCGTCCCGGCCTTGACCATGGCCTCTTCACGCACCGGTCGTGCGCCTCCCTTGAGCCACAGGTTCTGGCCCTCGTCGGAGTAGAGGTACTCCTGCCACAGACGCGCGGCGGCGGGGTGAGGAGCGTCCACGTTGATCGCCTGCACGTAGTAGCCGCCGACGACCGCACCGGCTGGGACCAGGGTCTTCCAGTCTTTCGTGCCCTTGAGCTTCTTGCCCTGTGCGACGTTCAGGTAGTCCCAGTCGATGACGACATCCGTCTGGCCCGACTTGATCGTGGCCGGCGTGCAGTCGAGCGGCAGGAAGTTGCCGGCAGCATTGAGCGCCTTGAAGAAGTCAACGCCCTTGCTGATGTCGTCGGCCGACCCGCCCTGGCTCAGGGCCGCCATGACGACGCCGCTGAACCCGGCGCCTGCCTTGGTCGGGTCGCCGTTGAGACAGACCTTTCCCTTGTAGGCGGGCTTCAGCAGGTCCTCGACCTTCGCCGGAGCCGGGACCTTGCCGGCGTCATACCCGATGCTCAGGTAGCCGCCGTAGTCGTTGACCCAGAGGCCGTTCGCGTCCTTGAGCGCGGCGGGGACGTCACCGAACGTGGCCACCTTGTATGCCGCGAACATGGCCGTGTTGGCGCTGGCCACGGCACCGCCGAGGTCGAACACGTCAGGTGCCTTGGACTGGCCCTTGAGGTTCTTGGCCGCGGTGATCTCATCGGCGCTCGAGGCGTCGGGCTGCGCGCTGTCGACCTTGAGACCGTACTTGGCCTGGAAGCCCTTGATGACCGCGCCGTAGTTGGCCCAGTCCGGAGGAAGCGCAATGACATTGAGCGTCCCCTCCTTCTTCGCGGCGTCGACCAGCCCGCTCATTCCGCCGAAGTCCTGGGCGGACGTCGCGGCCGAAGCCTTGACGCCTCCGGCCCCGGTGCTGCTGGTGTCGGAGGTCTTCGCGGGCGGGGAACAGGCGGCGATACCGATCAGGGCGAATGCGGCCAGTGCCGCAACACCAGTTCGTCGAGCCGTTCGTGTCTTCACTTCAAACCTCCGGAGTTGGCGTGGGGACCACCCACGCAGGCTAACCCCGAGATGTGCCTCGCGGGGATTTGACGATGTCACGCATTGATGAACGTACGGCAGCGACAAAACGTACAGCAGCGACAAGGCGACCGTTCGTGGTGCTACCACTTATCCGTCCGCAGGTGGACCACTGGGTGGTTGGATGGCCCTTGTGAGTCAACGCAGTACGTCAGTTGTCGTCCTGGGTGGTGGCCCCGGTGGATATGAGGCGGCGCTGGTCGCCGCCCAGCTGGGAGCAGCCGTCACCGTGGTCTGCCGCGAAGGCCTGGGCGGCGCCGCGGTCCTCACTGACTGCGTACCGAGCAAGACCCTCATCTCGACCTCGGACTCCCTGTCCCGCTTCGACGTGGCGGATGGGCTCGGAGTCCTGGGCTCCGGGGCGAAGCACGGACACGAGGCTGCGGCCGACCTGCGCGCCATCAACGAGCGCATCCTTGCACTGGCCGCCGCTCAGAGCCACGACATCGAGGAGAGACTGGAGACGGTCGGTGTGCGCGTATGCCGCGGTGTCGGGCGGCTGGTCTCACCGGCGAAGGTCTTCATGGAGCTCGCCGGCGGAACCACCGAGGAGCTGGACGCAGACATCGTGCTGGTCGCGACCGGCGCCACCCCTCGCGTCATGGGCTCAGCGCTACCCGATGGGGAGCGGATCCTGACCTGGCAGCACATCTACGCGCTGCCCGAGGTCCCGAAGCGGCTCATCGTCGTCGGTTCGGGAGTGACCGGTGCGGAGCTGGCCCATGCCTACCTCGGCCTGGGCAGCGAGGTCATCCTGGTCTCCTCCCGTGACCGGG
>Ga0207929_1000188_pt1 | contig 17385 bp, 18 predicted proteins | sample NGESurdeep072012_FD_184466 | JGI IMG/M metagenome (GOLD analysis project Ga0207929, IMG submission 184466) | Arctic peat soil microbial communities from Barrow, Alaska - NGEE Surface sample 53-1 deep-072012 (SPAdes) | ecosystem: Environmental > Terrestrial > Soil > Wetlands > Peat ... | reverse complement strand
CGAAGGGCGGGATCAGCGGCGCATGCAGCTTCCCGGCATCGTCGAGCAGCTTGGAGAGCGGCTCCGCGCCAGACGCGGCGATGTTGTACGCACCGGCAGGGCCGCGCTTGACCGCCAGCCGCATTGCTTCGACGCAGTCATCGCGATGGGTGAGCTGGAAGGTCGGGTCGTAGCCCGCAATCGTCGGCACCACCTCGAGGTCGAGGTACCTTGCGAGGGGCTGGGGCTCATCCGGATTGAGGCTGTTGCCAAAACGAAGCACAAGGATGTCGATGGCCGCGTTGCGCGCCGCGAAGTCGTTGACGTACGACTCGACCTCGACGATGTCCCGCACGAACTGATGCCGCGAGTTGCTGTCGAGTCGATGGTCCTCGCGGATCCCTGTGGGCAAGTCGGGGCGCGATCCATAGACGTGGCTAGAGGACTTGAGGATGAAGCGGGTCACCGGACTACCCACCCCCGCGCAACCTGCCAGCAGGTTGAGCGTGCCGATCACATTCACCTCATGCGCCCGCCGCGGATCCATGTCGAAGGAATCGACGCGGGTCAGCGCGTGCACGACGGTGTCGATGCCGACCGAACGAACCAGCTTGCCGATCAGCGAGTGGCGGATGTCGAGCTTGAGGTAGTCGGCGCGTCCCAGGTCGTAACGAGGTTCGCGGATGTCGATGCCAATCACCTCGGCGACGTCGGGGTCCTCGACGAGGCGCTGTACGACGAGCGCGCCCCACCATCGAGCAACCCCGGTCACGAGAATCCTGCGTTTCTTAGCGGGCATCGCTACGTAGTCTGCCTCAGGTCCTTTTAATCACGTCGCGTTCCATCTGCGCCACCGCGCGGGCGACGGTCTCGAACAGAGGAGATTTCGCTTGGCGCACTGCCCATTCGAGCTGGCGCAAGAGCGAGTACAGGCTCTTCATCGCCTTGATCGCATCGCCGATGTCGACGTTGGGCGGCAGCGGAATCTTGTCCAGCTGCTCGCCGGCCGCCCACCGGTACGCGAAGTCGATGTAGTCGTGCGATGGCTGGCGAAGGTTGGGCTCGTCGAGGTCGCTCTCCATGTCGGCGAAGCGGAAGTACAGAGACCGCACCAGCCTCGCCGTCTGCGCAATCGCGGGAGTCGGATACCGCCGCGGCCCTCGCTGCTGACGATCTCGGCCGCCACGCTCGCGATCCTCGGCCGCCAGCATGATCAGAACGGCGCACAGCTCCTCGGGCGCGAGTCCCTCCAGCCACCCTAACCACACCGCCTCCGCGACGAGGATCGTGTTCTCACCGTAGATGCGCGACGCGAACAGGCCCTTGTCGGTGGGCCGGTCGTGGGCGAGGAACCCGGTCTCGGTCAGGATCCGGCACAGCCGGCGCAGCTTGCGCGCGTACTCGTCCATCTGACCCTTGAGCTCGCGCTCGCCGCCGTCGAGCTCCTTTTGCAGCGTGCGGATCTCGGCGTACTTGGTCAAGTACTCACCAAACCTAGGCGAGTGCACCAGCTTCAGCTTGCGTTGCCGCTCGAGGAGGCCTTTGGCCTCGATCTCGAGCTTCTGCAAAAGTCGCCCAGCGGACCCAAGCGTGCGCGAGTGGTTCCCGCGCCTCCCACGCCGTTCGGCGCCCGCCTCGCGACGCAGCCGTCTGAGCTCGATCCTGATCGCCCTTCGCCGGTCTTCGAGCTTGAAGTACTGGGCGACCTCATCGATCGAGATCTCGCTGTCGTTCCACATCTTGCGGATGTCCGCGAGCCTCTCTCGCACGTTGATGAGCCGCTCCTTGGTCCTCTCCTCCGCAAGACGCTTTTGGAACTGGCCGAACGATCGCTCCATCAGAGCTTCCGCCTGCTCAGGCGTGTAGATGCGCAGCAGGTTGAGCGCCATGTTGTAGCTGGGCAGGAACTTGGACTCGACCACCAGCGTCGCGCCCATCGCGACCTCGTAAATGGTGCCGATCTCCACGTCCGATTCCTTGAGGATCACGCCGTGCCCGATGACGTCGATACCGCGGCGGCCGGCGCGCCCCATGAGCTGGGTGAGCTCACCCGTGGTGAGGTTCGAAAAGTTGGTGCCGTCGAACTTGCTGAACGATGAGACGACCACCCCGCGCGCAGGCATGTTGATGCCGAGCGACAGGGTCTCGGTCGCAAAGACCACCTTGATGAGACCACGCTGGAAGAGCTCCTCGACCATTTCCTTGTGGTACGGAAGGAGACCCGCGTGGTGCTCGGCCAGCCCTCGGCGCAAAAGGCGGGCGTCGACCATGCGGCGAAACAGCGCTTCCTCGTCGTGGTCGGTGAGACCCTCGAGCCGAGCCGCCGCAACTTTGTCGATCTCTGCCTTCTCGTCAGCGGTGGTGAGGTCAATGTCGTGGTACGAACATCGCTGGAGGGCTTCGCGGCAGCCGCGGCGCGAGAAGATGAAATAGATCGCGGGCAGCATGTCGCCTCGCTTCAGCTCTTCGATCACATGCAGCAGGTCGTTGGAGGGCAGCCTGCTATAGCGCCCGACGCGATACGAAGCCTCCTCTTCCTCTGCCGCTTTGCTCCATGTGCGCTGGTCGATGGCGCCATCACCTTTGAAGAGGGGCAAAAGCCGGTTGTTGATGGCGAGCCAGAGCTTGAGCTCCACGGGTCGCACGTTGTGGAACACGGTCTCCATGCCGCCGCGGTTCTCGGCCATCCACTCGGCGATCTCGCGAAAGTTCCCAATCGTTGCTGACAGGCCCACGAGCTTGATGGTCGTCGGCGCCTGGATGACGATCTCTTCCCAGACCGACCCACGTGGGAAATCGTCGATGTAGTGGACCTCGTCGAGGACCACGTGCGAGACCATGTCGAGCCTCCTCAGGTCTTCGTAGATCAGGTTGCGCAGGATCTCGGTCGTCATCACGACCACGGGTGCGTCGGGGTTGATCGAGTTCTCGCCGGTGACCAGTCCGACGGTCGCCTCGCCGTACTCCCTGACGAAGTCGTGATACTTCTGGTTGCTCAGCGCCTTGAGCGGTGTCGTGTAAATCACCTTCGAGCCCGCGCGCAATGCCCTGAAGATCGCGTACTCGGCGACCACGGTCTTGCCGCTCGAGGTGGGCGCGCTGACCAGGACGCCGCCCGGACCGCGGTCGAGCTTGTCGATGGCCTCACGCTGAAATTCGTCGAGCTTGAATGGCAGCGTCGCCTCGAACTCGTCGACGAGCGAGTCTGCCGTCTTCACACGCGTATCAGCTCGGTGGAAACATCGGTGATGCGCGCGCCGTCGCTGTGCGACTCCACGTAGGACAACACTGAGGCCAGCACCTCGTCCGCATGCCTGCCACTCGCGCTCACAGTGGCGACCGCCAGCTCGGCCAGCTGCCAGCGATCCAGCTCGCCAACCTCCGCGGCCGAGACGTGATGCTCCTGCCGCAAGCGCTTGAGGAGACCGCTCACGACCTGGCGTTTGGATTTCAGCGAACCGCTGTCAGGCAGATGGAGGACGACCCTGAGCAGGCCGACCGTCAAGGGTGAGGACATCCATCGGCTAGATTACGTGGCGTGGAGACCCGAGCATCCGAGATGCGCGAGCTGGGACGCGAGCTCGTCAAAGCCTCCTATCTGAAGGGCGATTTCGTTCTTCGTTCCGGCAAGCGGTCCAACCGCTACTTCGACAAGTTCCTGTTCGAGACCGAACCGGCCATTCTCCGCCGCCTCGGCAAGCATCTGGCGCGTCTGGTCCCCGCGGAAACGCAGCGCCTGGCCGCGCCGGAGCTGGGAGCGGTGCTCTTGGGCGGCGCAGTGTCGATGGAGTCGGGCATGCCACTGGTGCTCGTCCGCAAGGAGCCGAAGGGATACGGAACCTCAAAGCAGATCGAAGGACGGTTTGAGCCCGGCGACCGGGTCACCGTGATCGAAGACGTCGTCACCACCGGTGGCGACTCGCTGCGCTCCGCGCAGGTCTTGCGTGACGCGGGGGTGGAGGTGATCCACCTCGTGGTCGTGCTCGACCGTGGCGAAGGGGGAGAGGAGAACATCCGAAACGCAGGCATCCCGTACTCCCCGCTCTTCCGAATAGCTGACCTGGAACTTGATTAAGAGCGCGGCCGGTAGGCCTGGCTTCGCCGGGCCGTCTAACCCACGTCCTTCCGCAAGACTTTGCGTGGCATGGAGTAAACATTCAGAAAATCGCATCCCCGGAAGGTGGGTCATGGGAGGGAACCGCTGGTTCCCTTCCATCCGTTGACTGAGCTCGTCATCGCCGGGGGGACGGTCGGCACCGCCGATGGTCCGCGTCAGGTTGACGTTCACGTTTCCGACGGCGTGATCACTGCGCTGGAGGAGCACAGCACCAGGCATCCTGCTGGCTCAAGGGTCGTGGACGCGATCGGGATGTACGTGCTGCCGGGCGCGATCGACGTTCACGTCCACGGACGCGATCCCGGCTTTCCAGAGAAGGAAGACTTCGGCACCCTCACGCTGGCGGCGGCCGCCGGCGGCGTTACCACCGTGGTCGACATGCCCAACACGATTCCTGGAGTCGATTCTGGCGGCGTGCTGGAATCCAAAGCCGCCCTCGCACACAGCAAGGCCCGTGTGGACTTCGGCTTGTGGGGACTCATCCGCTCCAGCTCGACCGCGGATCAGCTCGAAAGCCTGGCGCAGGCCGGCGCTACCGGGTTCAAGGCTTATCTCGGCTATGCCTTCAGCCGCAGCCGCAGACAGGTCATGTACGCGCCTGACTCTGACGACCCCGACCTGGAGTCCCCGCCGGATTACGGCACCCTTCTCCGGCTCGCGCCGGCGGTCGCCGCCTTGGGCCTGCCGCTGGTCATCCACGCCGAAGATCCCGGCATCCTGGCAGCGTTCAGACGACCACTCGAGTCGTACGCCGACGTGCTTGCGTCCCGCCCGCCGGAGGCCGAAGCCGTCGCCATTGCCGCGGCGGCCGCGATCGCCGACTCGTTTGGCGCCCGCCTGCACATCGCGCACCTGTCGAGCTCGCTCGGCTTGAGGGCTGCGGAGGTGGCGATGCGGGACGGGTCGACGTTGAGCCTCGAGACGTGCCCCCAATACCTGTGGCGGTCGGACGCCGACTTCGCCCAGCTGGGAACGTCGATGAAGGTGTATCCGCCGGTTCGCACGGCAGTGGATCGGCAGGCCCTCATCGAAGCCGTCGACCAGGGAGTGATCAGGATCGTCGCGACAGACCACGCACCACACTCCGACGCCGAGAAGGCAAGGCCGCTGGAAGATGCCGCGGCCGGCAGCCCAGGGGTCCAGACGCTCTACCTCAGCAGTCTCGAGCTGGCCAAGCGATTGGGAGATGTGTGGAAAGCCCTGAAGTGGGTGGCCGAGGCGCCGGCGGTGCTCATCGGCCTGCAGGAGAGCAAGGGCCGGATCTCTCCGGGGTTCGACGCCGACCTGGCGATCGTGGATCCCCGGCGCGGCACCGTTTTCCGGCCGGCGCTGATGCGATCAAGGCAAAAGCACGGAGCCATGGAGGGCCTGGAGTCGAGCTTCTCGATCGTCGAGGTTTACGTGCGCGGCCGGCTCGTCGTTAAGAAAGGACGAGCAGTTGGCGGACCGATAGGTCGAATGGTGAAACCATCGTGAGCGCCGCTCGCTAAGCCCGCGCGCCTGCTCCTCGGAAGATCGGGTTTTGCGCCAGCTCGCGTTCCAGGCTCGTGGCCGGCCCGTGTCCCGGGTAGAGCGCGGTCGTCGGCGGCAGTCGCAAGAGCTTCGTGCCGATGCTCATCATCTGGCGGCGAAGGTCGGTCTCAGGCGTCTGCCTGCCGATGCCGCCGGCGAGGATCGTGTCGCCCACAAAAGCGTGGTTGGCAACGACGTAGCAAACGCTGCCCGGCGTGTGGCCGGGAGTGTGCATGACCGAAAGCTTGAACTCACCGAACTCGAGCTCATCACCGTCGAAGAGGTACTTGTCGGCCGACCGCAGGAACTGCTTGGCGTCGGCGGAGTGAATGGCGGTCAGGCCACCGGTGAGCTCCTTCAAGTCATCTTTGCCGGCGACGTGGCCGGGATGGCAGTGGGTGGCGACGATGAAGCGGACCTTGAACCCTTTGACCTGGTCGACGAGCTTGTCAACCGGCAGCCCGGGATCGATGACTATCGCCTCTTTGGTCGTCGAGTCGGCCACTACGTAGGCGTTGACCTCGCGGTCGAGCTTCACCTTGACGATGCCGAGCTTCATGCCAACAGCAATCTACGACAAGCGGAGCGATCACTATTGCCGTCGTGGACCAGCGAGTTGCGGTCGTCGCCTTTGGGAGCGCGCTGCTGCTGATTTGCCTGTTCTGGACCTACGGATACATCAGGCGCCGAGCCCGGAAGCGCTAGCGGAAGCCCCCAACTAGCGTGGCAGGGTTGGCCGGGTCTCCCCGGCCATGACTTGGTTCTACACCACGCCAGGCGTTGCGTGGAGCGACCATCTCGTAATTAATCCCATCCTCAGCCGGATTAAGAGCAGCCGCGCGCGAAGCGCCCGGCGATGAGAGAAGACCATCTGGGTCTTCTCTCATAAGGCGCTCTATTGAGCGCCGCTCTCGCCCTGGACCTTGATCCGCAACGCGTCCAGGTAGTCGAACTTGTCGAGCGCCGGCTTGGCTCGCGCCCGGTCCGGGTATTTCGCAGTCTGTATCGCCTCGAGCAGAAGGGCGATCTCCTCTTCTGTGAACTGGAGAGTCCGGTAGACGACCTCCTTCACCTTCGCGGGACGGTCGACCGCCTCCCTGATCACGTCGTCGGTGTCGCTGACGACCTGCGGACGAGTCGGCCGGAACAGCTCTTCAGAGCCTGCGAGGGATACGCGCTTGAAAGTGGTCACAACCTGTGATTCTCCAACACTTTGGCGGCGAGCGCACGGTATGACCTCGCCCCATCTGAGTCTTTGGCGTACTGCAGTATCGATTGACCGGCGAGCGGAGTCTCGGCAAAACGTATCGAGTCGGTGATGCCGAAGTCGTACACCTTGTCGCCGTACTTTTCTCTGACCGCCGCGAGCACCTCCTGCGAATGGAGAGCGCGCTGCTTGTAGAGAGTCGGGAGGATGCCGGTGAGCTCGAGCCGCGGGTTTAGCCTGCGCTTGACGCGCTCCATCGTGATCAGCAGCTCCTGCATGCCCCTGAGAGCGAGGAACTCCGCCTGCAGTGGAACCAGGACCTCGTCGGCTGCGACCAGCGCGTTGATCACGATCAGGTCGAGCGAAGGCGGGCAGTCGATGATGATGAAGTCGTATCGCTTCTGCGCCGCTTCGAGCTTGTCGCGCAGGATGCTTTCGCGGCCGATCTCGTTGATCATCTGGTTCTCCGCGCCGGCCAGCTCGACATTGGCAGGGATGTAGTGCACGCCCATCTGCGGCGCTTCCTGCACGACGTCGGTGACGGTGGTTTCGGGATCGATGAGCAGGTCGTAAATGGTCTTCTCGATCGTGCTCGGGGGCTTCATGTACAGGGTGAGGTGGCCCTGCGCATCGAGATCGATGAGCAATATCCGCTGCCCCAACTCCGCCAGGGCGGCGCCGAGGTTCACGGCGGTGGTGGTCTTGCCCACCCCCCCTTTTTGCATCGCTACGGCGATCGTTCGGGCCAAGAGTGATGCGAGTTTAACCCAAGGGGGCCGTGACCGCCCAAAACTGGGGTCGACCGGGGGCCGTGCTTCTACAATTGGCCGCGGTGTACGGTACCCTCCCGATCGTAACGTTGCCGGTTCGGTTCACGTTCGCGGTGATGTCGTGATCATTGACATCGCCGTACTGCTGCTTTTGGTGATCGCACTGATCATCGGCTACCAGCGGGGCGTGATCCAACCGCTGATGGCGGAGATTTTCTTCTTCGGCACGCTCCTGGTTGTCTTCCGCTTCCACGACCAGTACACCAACGAGATGGACAAGATCGCCCACCTGACCCCGGTCCTCAGCATCTTCCTGGCGATCATCCTGGCCATCGTCATGGGCGCGATCGGCGGCGCCATTGGCGGCGCCTTCCATCGCCTGGAGTCGATCCGTGGTATCGACGGCCTCCTTGGCATCTTCGTCCACGCCGCCGTGACGCTGGTGGTCGTCTACCTCGCCATCTCGGCACTCGTGGTGCTCGACAACGCGTTCGAGCCCACCATAAGAAGCGTGAGCCTTTCGCTGGCGCAGGTCAACACGCTCGAGACATGGGTCGAATCCAATCCGATCACTGCGGCGATGGTCTCCAAACAAGACCTGGCAGCGCTGAAGACGGCCGCCGGTGGCGCCGGCGGCGGCAACCTCAACAATGTCCAGGGCATTCACCAGCTGCAGCAGATCTACACCACCTTCCTTCAGCCCCAGCTGCACAGCTCGAGGAGCGTGCCGATCATTTTGGGCATCGGGAGCCACCTGCCTTTCATCGGCCACGTCGGCCCGAACGACCTGCATCCGGCGCCGACCCCTCTGCCTTCCCCAAGCCCGAGCCCGACGGCCACGCCGAAACACTCGCCGACCCCGAAAGTGACTAAGAAACCCTAGGAAAGGTAGACATGCTCGACCTGGCGCTGACCTCGGACCAAGAGCAGCTCGTCGACACGGTGCGCGACTTCTGCGCACGCGAGTTCGCACCCACGATCGCCGCCAATGACCGGGCCGGCCACCACGACCCTGAGATCTTTGCCAAGCTCGCATCGATAGGGCTGCCCGGCGTTTGCTTCCCGCAGCGGTATGGAGGCTACGGCCTCGACTACCTGGCCCTGGGCCTCGTCTGCGAGGAGCTCGAGTACGTTGACACGGTCTATCGCACCGTGTTGTCGGTGCACGTCGGCCTTGTGGGAATGGGGCTTTACACCTGGGCCACCGAAGACCAGAAGCAACGATGGCTCGCACCCATGGCGCGTGGCGAGAAGCTAGCCTGCTACGGGCTGACCGAGCCCAATGCCGGGTCGGACGTCGCGTCGATGCAGTCGACAGCGCGTCGCAATGGCGACAACTACATCCTCAACGGACAGAAGATCTGGGTGTCGGACGCTGACACCGCGGATTTCCTCCTGGTCTTTGCTAAGACGGATCCCAAGGCGGAGGGCCGTGGCATTACCGCATTCATGCTCGACCGGGTTGCTTGCGGCAAGGCGCTGCGAACCGAGCCGATCGAGGGCAGGATGGGCATCCGCGCAGGCGATGTCGGGTCGATCTTCATGTCTGATGTAGAGGTGTCGGAGGCCGATCGAATCGGCGACGAGGGCGATGGCTTCAAGATCGCAATGAGCTGCCTCGACAACGGCCGGTACACAGTGGCCGCCGGTGCGACAGGCACCGTGCGCGCGAGCCTCGACGCCTCGGTGAAATACGCTCGCGAGCGGAAGACGTTCGGCCAGGAGATCGGCCGGTACCAGCTCGTCCAGCAGATGGTCGCCCAGATGTCGCGCGACTACGAGATCTGCCGGCTCCTGTACTTCAAGGTGGCGTGGATGAAGAACAAGGGCCTGCGGCACACGCGAAATGTTTCGATGGCCAAGCAGTACGCCACTGATGCAGCATTCAATGCAGCCAACGATGCGATCGAGGTGCACGGCGCCTACGGCTATTCCTCGGAGTATCCGGTTGAGCGTTTTCTGCGCAATGCGCGGGCGCCGATCATCTATGAGGGCACCCGCGAGGTGCACACGATCCTCCAGGGCGAATATGCGCTGGGTTACCGCGAGGACCGTCCGGTCAAGAAGTCACTCCCGCCCTACCAGCCAGATTGATCCGCACCGCGGCCGCTGATAGAGGGGTCGTGGCAACCGTCAATTCGGTGAGACGCAACCTGAGCCATATCGACTTCGTCGTCCTGTCCCTGTATTGGGTCGCCATCGGCTACCTGTGGACGAGCCTCGGCGGCTTGATCCTGCCCGACATGGTCATCCAGCTCGTGGGCAGGGACCATGAGGGCTTCGCACTCGGGGTGCTGGAGGCGGTGGGCTCTTTGATGGCAGTGGTCTGGCAGCCAATCGCCGGCGCGCTATCCGACCGCACGACGACGCGGTTCGGGCGGCGGCGCCCGTACATCGTGGCCGGCACCATCGGCGATGTCTTTTTTCTAATCGGCCTCGCGCTGTCAGGCACCTTCGGCATGGTGCTGATCTTCTACTTCCTTCTGCAGGCGGCCTCCAACACGGCCCAGGGTCCGTACCAGGGCCTGATGCCCGACGTCGTCCCTGAAGGTCAGCGCGGGACCGCGTCCGGCTATTTCGGCGTCGCGAACGTGGTGGGACTTCTCGCCGGCACGTTGGGGTCAGGTTGGATGCTGGCAAACGTCGGCCGGACCGCTGCCCTCCTCAGCATCTGTGCCCTGCTCGTCCTGACCATGCTGGCGACTGTCCTGTTCATCCCAGATCGCGCAGCTCGTACGTCCAGCCAGTTCACGAGCATCCGCGAAGCCATCACCACGACATTTGCGCGGCCGCTTCGCTACCCCGCCTTTCTGTGGCTGATGGCATCGCGGCTGCTCATCCTCATGGGTTTGGTCGGGGTCCAGAGCTTCGTGTTTTTCTACTTCAACAATGTTTTCTTTCACAACGACCGCATCGACACCATCACCGCCAGCTACACGCTGCTCGGCCTCGTGATATTCGCGGCGTTCGTGGTGTCGTGGCCGGCGGCCCGAGCGTCGGACCGTTTCGGCCGGCGGCCCTTCATCCTCATCGGCGGCCTGATGGGTGCTGTCGGGGTGCTCATGCTCGTGTTCAGCCACTACCAGCTGCTACCCACGCAGCTGGTTCAACCCCTGACGCGAATGCTGAGGGTGCCGCCGCTGGCCGCACAGGCGACCCTGGTCGGAGTCCTGATCGGAATCGGCTACGGTGTCTTTTTCTCTGTCGATTGGGCTTTCATCCAAGACGTCATTCCCACACAGGAGGCAGGGTTGTTTATGGGTTTCAGCAACATCGCGACGGCCGGGTCCGGCATCATCGCCCGCCTGATCGGCGGTTTCCTTCTGGATCCCTTCAACCACGGACCGAAGCTGCTCGGCTTGCCGGGCGGCTTTGCTGTCATCTTCTCAATATTCAGTGCATCGCTACTGGTAGGAGCGTTACTGATCTTGAAGGTGCCTGAGGCACGAAAACGATGAACCTGGACGGTCTGTTGCCGTGGGGTGGCCTTGCTGGAGCTCCTTTCGACGCGGCCGACATGGTGGTCGCGGGCATCCCCTACGACGGTTCAGCTGTCTACAGGAAGGGGGCGGCTCTCGCTCCCGCGCGCATCCGCTCGCTGTCGGCCGCGATGCCGCCGGTCACAGAGGACGGCCAGGTGCTCCAGGGGCTGCGCGTCCACGACATGGGTGATCTCGACGTCGGTCCTGATATCGGCGAGGGTTGGATGCGAGTGGCCGAGCACCTGGCCGCCGTGCCGCTGACCTCGCTCCTGACGGTCCTCGGCGGCGACCACTGCACCGCCATCGCCACCATCGCCGCACAGGCGCGCCGGCACCCTGACATGCAGGTCCTGTGGGTCGACGCCCACCCGGACCTGTGCGATTTCTCGCGCGGAGGGCGTTGGACTTGCGGTTGTGCGATGCGCCGCGCGCTCGAGGTGTCGGCCATCGACCCCGCCAGGGTTGTCATCGCCGGCGGGCGCGACTATGACCCCGAGGAGGTTGAGTTCATCAAAGCCACGGGCATTCTGCTGGTGTCGGCGCGAGAGCTGGCAGCCGATCCCGCCGCCGCGGCCCAAGCGATCGGGGACCGTTTGGCGGGTAAGAAAGTGCACGTCTCGTTCGACATCGATGCCCTCGATCCCGCTTTCGCTCCTGGCACCGAGATCCCGTCAGCCGGGGGGATGTCGACGCGGCAGGCTCTCGACCTCCTCGGGGCGGTCCTCGCACGGACAAGCCCAGTTGGTTTCGATGTGGTCGAGGTGTCTCCGCCGTTCGACAATGGAGACATCACCAGCTTCGCTGCGCTGAAGCTCATCTTCGAGTTCTGGGGAATGTCCTGGAATGGAAAGCGCTGACGTAGTAATCGTCGGTGGAGGGATCAGTGGATGCGCGCTCGCCTACCAGCTGGCGAAGCGCAAGGTCGACGTCGTGCTCCTGGAAAGGGAGACGTTGGGGTCGCAATCGACAGGGAAGTGCGCTGGCGGCGTGCGCCAGCAGTTCTCGACCGAAGACAACGTCAGGGTGATGCGCCTTTCGGTAAAGCTGCTCGAGTCCTTCGAGCAGGAGACAGGACACCCTGCTGACTTTCGCCAGATCGGCTACCTGTTCGTCTTCACGCAGCCGCAGCAGGTCGAGGACTTCAGACACAACATGGAAATGTGGCATCGCGTCGGTCTCACCGAAGCGCGGTGGGTGGACGCGGCTGAGGCCGCGAAGATGGTGCCCGTCCTGAACGTGGATGACGTCCTCGGCTGCACCTTCTGCCCCACCGACGGCATCGCCAGCCCGAATGACGTCACCGTCGGCTACGCGACGGCCGCCCGGCGCCTGGGCGCGCGGTTGAAAGAGGGGGTCGAGGTCACCGGCATCGACATCGCATCCGGCAGAGTGCAGGGGGTTCGCACCTCTGGCGGAGATATCGCGACCCGCCTGGTGATCAACTGCGCGGGGCCCTGGGCAGCTTCGATCGGCCGCATGGCCGGGCTCGAGATCCCGGTGCTTCCCTATCGAAGGCACATTGCAGTCACCGGCAGCTTCCCGGCGGTTCCGCGCAGCACGCCGATGACCGTCGATTTCCACACGTCGCTGTACTTCCACCCGGAGGGGGATGGCGTGCTGATGGGCATGAGCGATCGGACCGAGCCGCCGGCTTATGTGACGGATGTCAATTGGGACTTCCTCGAGAAGGTGTTCGAGCAGGCGGCGCGGCGAGCGCCGGCGCTCGCGAGTGCGGGCGTAAAGACGGCGTGGGCCGGCCTTTACGAGTCCACACCGGACCACCAGGCGATCCTCGGCCCCATCGCAGAGGTTGAAGGTTTCTGGTGCGCCACCGGCTTCAGCGGCCACGGTTTCATGCAGGCTCCGGCGGCCTCGCTGCTCCTGACCCAGCTGCTTCTAGACAAGAAATCCGAGATCGACATCTCGTCGTTTGCGTTCGAACGCTTTGCGCGTGGGTCGCTGGTGACGGAGCGCAACATAATCTAGCGTCCGCCACTCGCAAGGTTGAATTTGGAGTGGGCGGCGCCCCTGGAGTACCTTGCTGCCGTGGTCGTCGAATCCGGGACTTGGCATCACGGCTTGATGGCGCGGTGGTGGGCCGAGTTCGTCGCAACCGCCGAGCCCGAGGAACTCGACTATTTCCGAGCCGCAATCCGGAAGTTTGGTGAGCCCGCGCTCGACCTTGGGTGCGGTGCCGGTCGGATCCTGATCCCGATGCTCGCCGAGGGCTTCGACATTGACGGTTCCGATGTATCGGCAGACATGATCGCAGAGGCTCGAGCGCTGGCAGCGAAGAACGGCTTTTCGCCCGGCCTCACGGTGGAGCCGACGTATGAGCTGGACCTCCCACGAAAGTACCGGACCATCTACATGTGTGGCGTGTTTGGGATCGGTGGTCGCCGCGAACATGACCGAGAGGCTTTGCGGCGCGCTTACCGGCACTTGGAGCCCGACGGCGCGCTGCTGATCGCAAACCACTGGTTTCCATACGGCGAAGGAGACGAGCAGCGATGGGCCCGCTGGCTCCCCGGGCATCGGGCCGATATCCCTCGCGACTGGCCGTCAGAGGGTGAACGCCGCACAGCCTCCGACGGCGACGAGATCGAGATGTTCTTTCGACTTGGCGACCTCAATCCACTCTTGCAGCGCGAGACGCTGCAAATGCGCGCTCGGCTTTGGCATGGCGGTCAGATCGTCAAAGAGGAAGCCCACGACCTCCACGAGAATCTCTACTTTTCCCAGGAGATCCTCCTGTTGCTCGAGGGAGCAGGTTTCCGGGACGTCGCGGTCGAAGGGGGCTACACCGGGCAACCGGCCGCCCCCGACGACGGCATGGCCGTCTTCGTGGCCAGAAGGCCGGTTTAGCGCTTCGCCAGCAGCACCACCGTGATCAGGAGCACGCCGCCCAGCAGCATCGCGCCGGAGCAGCCCAGCTGCACCATCGTGTAGAAGATCCCTCCAGTAGAGCCGTACGTGGGCGCGATCTCGGCGCGCCGCCTGCGTGTCCGGATCGCCCCAACCATGCCGCCGATGCCGAGCAAAACGGCCAGGATTCCCAGGCCGACCACCGCCGCGTCCTGCCCCCCCATAGATCAGATGGCCGACCCACCGGGGACGGCGAGAGATTCGGTGTCCAGGGGTCCCTCCCATGACTTCGTCATGGGGGCCCCAGCGGACGGGCGAGCAGCAGAGTTTGTGCCCCGGGTACCCTCAAACGACGGCTGGAGGCCGCAACAAATCCTTTGGGGTCCCCAAGCCAACGGCTTGGGGACCGCTGGGCGCCGAAGATCCGCTGGCCTCGGCGGGGCGGTCATCCTAACTTCAGTATGCCCTCGGTTACGATCTGACCAGTGGCGAGGGTTCTGCTATTGGGTTCGACCGGCTTTTTTGGGCGTGGCGTCGCGCACAAGCTGATCGATGCCGGCCACCAGCTGAGGGTCCTCGTGCGGGATCCCATGAAGGCGGCCGGCTTCAAGATTCGCGGCGCCCAGGTGGTGGTGGGCGACGCGCTGAATCCCGCCGCCCTCGCGCAATCGGCCCAGGGCGTGGAGCACATCATCAGCCTGGTGGCGGTTCGCCGCAACCGCCCGCAGTCCTTCCTCGAGGTCAACGTCGACGGGCCGCGCATCATGGCCGAGGCGGCGAAGGCCGCAGGCGTGAGGTCGGTCCTCCTCGTGAGCGCGATCGGCGCCCGGCTGGATCCCCACTACAAGTACTTGACGTCGCGGTGGATGGGCGAGCAGGAGCTCGCGAAGTCGGGCGTGGCCGGCACCATCCTGCGTTTCTCGGCCGTGCTGGCGGAGGAGGGTGGCTTCGTTGAGGCCTTCGAGCAGCAAACGAGCTTTGGGCCGGTGATCGTCATCCCCGGCAGCGGCCAGGCCAGGTTCCAACCGATCCTGCGCGAGGACGCCGCCCGCTGCGTGGTGGAGGCCATCAGCAAGCCGGAGCTCCTCAGCACGATCGTTGAGCTCGGCGGTCCGGAGGTGGTGACCTTCGAATCCATGCTGGATTGGTTCATCCAGGCTCGCGGGATCAAGAAGCCCAAGATGAAGCTCCCCACGATGCTTCTCATCCCGGGCGCGATGGTCATGGAGGCCATGCTCTCCAACCCAATCGTGACCCCGGACGAGATCAACACACTGCAGCTCGATAACATCGCCGACGGCATCGACTCCGTCAGCGCGCGCTTCGGCTGGCGCCCAACCCGCCCCAGCCAATGGGCCCAGGAGAACTGGAAGAAGAAGACCCGCGTTCGCTGAGGGTCCGGGCGTTCTTCGGGCTGCCGGTACCTGAACCGCAGCGTGAAGAGCTCGCGCCCTTGCTCAATGCCTGTTCGCAAGTGGCGCCGGACTTCCGATGGACGCCGCAGGACAACCTCCATCTGACGATTCGCTTCGTCGGCAACGTCGAACGGCGGCTGGTCGAATCAGTAGCCGGTGCCTTGACGCATCGATCGCTTGCGGCGTTCGACGTCGAGCTGGGCGACATCGGTTCATTTGGTCGCGGTCGCGCCGCGCGGGTGGTATGGCTCGGACTGCGAAAGGGGGCTGAGGAAGCAGCTGCGCTGGCGTCGCAGGTGGAAGAAGAGTGCTTGCGGGTCGGGCTGGCAGCCGAGCCCAGGCCATACACGGCGCACCTGACGCTGGCCCGCGCGCGACCCCGTGGAGGCGCAGGTTTGCCGGAGCTACCGGTACCGCCCCGCGTTAGGCCGTGGCGCGCCGATCAGTTGGTTCTGTACTCGAGTCGACTGACCAGGACTGGGACTGTCTACGAAGCGCTGAGAACGCTAGAGCTCGCTTAGCCCGGCCTCCGCGCACTCGAGGTCCTGGTCCGGACGGCCCCCGCTGACCCCGACAGCGCCGACTACATTCCCGTTTTCCGCGATGAGCGCGGACCCGAGTCCCGGTATGAGTGGCACACGGACCAGCCTGTCAGCCGCGTCGAAGAAACCTGGCCGGTCCTGGGCTATCTTCGCCAGGGCTTCACCGTCGCGCCGGAACATCGCCGCGCCAACCGCCTTCGCCTCCGCCAGTTGAGGAGAGAGGGGCATAGCGCCATCCATCCGGCTGAGTGCAACGAGATGCCCACCCTCGTCAACGATGGCAACGGTCACCTTGATGCCGAGCTGACCGGCTTTGGTCAGGGCTCTATCGATTACCGCGTGAGCGCGCTTGAGACTAACGGACATGGCTTAGGCTCTAGTTTCGCATGGACTTGCACGGCCGGGTCGCGATCGTCACCGGAGGCGGGACTGGTATCGGGCGCGCCGTCTGTCTGCGCCTGGCGAAGGCTGGGGCCAAAGCCGTGGTCGTCAACTATTCGCGCTCCGACAAGGATGCGCGGGCGACGGCAGCGGAGCTGATCGTTCTCGGCCCAGACGCGGTGACCCACAAGGCCGACGTCTCCAACGAAAGCGAGGTCAAGGCGATGATCGCTGCCGTAATCGATCGCTACGGCCGCCTCGATGTCCTGATCAACAATGCAGGCACTACGCGGTTCATCGCCCACGCAGACCTCGAGGCGCTCACCGACGACGTCTGGGACGAGATTTTCAAGGTGAACCTGAAAGGAACCTTCTACTGCTGCCGGGCTGCGGCGCCTGAGCTTCGCAAGACTGGCGGCACGATCGTTAACATCGCATCCGTCGCCGGTCACCTCGCGACCGGGTCATCGATCGTCTACGCCGTCTCGAAGGCGGGAGTGCTGCAGCTCACCCGCGCACTTGCAGTTGCTCTCGCGCCCGAGGTTCGCGTGAACTCGGTGTCGCCCGGCCTGGTGTCGACGCGGTGGCTGCGGCAATTTGACGCAGGCGCGGCGGATTCGCAGGAGACAGCGACCGCAGCGAGCACGCCGCTGAACGCGGTTGCAACCACGGACCACGTCGCGCAGGCGGTGATGGCGTTCGTGGAAAACGACATGATCACCGGCCAGGACGTCGTGGTCGACGGCGGAAAAAACATCCTGTACTGAAAATATGAGAGGGAACCCCCGGTGGTTCCCCTCATCGGCGGGCGCTTCGCGCGCGCCTGCTCTCCCTCCGGTATATGGATGGGATTTTTCTTTAAGAGGTTCTCCTCGCCGCGACTGGGTGTCATCAGGGACAAAGTCATGGCCGTGGGGGACCCCGGCCAACCCTGCCGTGTGTGTGAAAATATGAGAGGGAACCCCCGGTGGTTCTCCTCATCGGCGGGCGCTACGCGCGCGCCTGCTCTTAATCCGGCTATGGAAGGGCTTGTTTTTCAAAGACTGACGCCTCGCCACGCATCGGTGGCATCAAGAACAAAGTCATGGCCGGGGGGACCCCGGCCAACCCTGCCG
>Ga0207929_1000187_pt1 | contig 17411 bp, 18 predicted proteins | sample NGESurdeep072012_FD_184466 | JGI IMG/M metagenome (GOLD analysis project Ga0207929, IMG submission 184466) | Arctic peat soil microbial communities from Barrow, Alaska - NGEE Surface sample 53-1 deep-072012 (SPAdes) | ecosystem: Environmental > Terrestrial > Soil > Wetlands > Peat ... | reverse complement strand
GCGGCCCGCAGACGCACTCGCCACCGCAGACGTCCTGCTGATGCCGCCCACCGAAGTGACCCTGCGCGAACTGAATACGTACGAGTCGGCCGCCGCCGTTTGGGCGGCCGCATCGCAGCGACCGGTGACGCCGATACTGATCGCCATCGACCTCGACACGATCCCGCCGCACTTCGTGATCGGCAGCCCATGACCGCGACGCGCGTCACCACCCGCGCGTGGCTCGTGCGCGCCGACAATCCGTCGCCGATGACTCTCGACGGCACTAACACCTGGGTACTCATCGAACCCGGCGGTTCGCGCGCGGTCGTCGTCGATCCAGGGCCGGACAACGCCAGCCACCGTGACGCGGTCATGGCGACTGTCGCCCTCGGCGGCGCCAACGAGATCGGGGTGGTGTTGCTGACGCACGGGCACCGCGACCACGTCGACGGCGCGCCGTCGCTCGCGGTGCACGCAGTCGCGCCAGTGCGTGCCGCCGTCGCCGGTCTCTGTTCGCCCGGCCAGCGACCACTGGTCGATGGCGAGCAAGTCGTCGTCGACGATCTTCGGCTCGAGGTCGTTTCGACGCCCGGCCACACCGCCGATTCGATCTGCTTCACCCTCGACGCCGACCACGCGTTGCTCACCGGCGACACGTTGCTCGGCCAGGGCAGCACAGTGGTCGCCCGACCCGACGGCCGCCTCTCTTCCTACCTCACGAGTCTGCGTCGACTACGTGCACTGGTCGACGAACGCCAGCTGCGCGTCGTCCTGCCTGGTCATGGGCCGACTGTTGATGACCCGAGTGCGCTGATAGACGGTTACCTGGCACATCGCCTCGACCGGTTGGCGCAGGTGCAAGCGGCCGCGCGCGACGCGAGCACTGTCGACGAGGTGCTCGTGGCGGTGTATGGCGATGTGGAGCCGGCGTTGCAGTTCGCAGCCCGTTGGTCGTTGCTGGCGCAACTCGACTACTTGCGCGAGGCGGGCGAACGCGTGCCGCCAGAAAACCCTACGGAATAGGGGTTATTTGGCTCGCTTGGTCAATCCGTCGATGTCGCGGATGACGACCGCGCGCGGTTCGATGCGTAACCAACCGCGGGCGGTGAAGTCGGCCAGCGCCTTGTTCACCGTCTCGCGCGAGGCGCCGACGAGTTGGGCGAGCTCTTCTTGAGTGAGGTCATGCGCGACGTGCACGCCTTCAGCCGTCGGTTCACCGAACCGGTCGGCGAGTTGCAGCAGCGCCTTCGCTACCCGCGAGGGCACGTCGCTGAAGACGAGGTCGGCGAGCACATCGTTCGTGCGTCGTAGCCGTTGAGCCAACGCCTGCAACAGCAGGACGGCGACGTCCGGGCGCCCGGTGATCCACGGCCGGAGGTCTTCGTGCGCAAGGGAGGCGAGCACGGTGTCGGTGACGGCGACTGCGCCGGCGGTGCGCGGCTTGGGATCGAACAGCGACAGCTCGCCGAACATCTCGCCCGGCCCGAGCACCGCCTGCAGATTTTCGCGACCATCAGGGGCGGTTCGGGCCAGCTTAACCTTGCCCTCGATGACCGCGTAGAGCTTGTCGCCCGAGTCGCCTTCGTCGAAGATCACGTCGCCCCGGGCGAACTGCTCGTGCCGCATCGCGCCGCGCAATGCCGTGTCGGCGTCGTCGTCGAGCGCAGCGAACAGCGGCAGGTTGCCGAGCACATCGTCCACGCGGCTGATTCTCACACTGTTCGCAGCCCCGAGTGCAGGGAGACCGCGAACCATCGGAGTGTTGACGTTGCTCTAGCTACCGCAACACTCCGATGGTTGCCGGGTGGCGGGGCGACGAGACGCCGAAGAGCTGGTTAGCGGCGGGCGGCGAGGGCGCGGCGGTTGGCCGCTTCGCGCTGATCTGCCGGGAGAGCCACCAGGCAGAGTCCTGGGTCTTCGCGGTAGCGCGCGATGAGTTCGTCGGTCGAACCGGAGATGCGCCGATGCAAGGCGGTCCGGTAGGCCGACAGTTGCACCTCGGCGCTGGAGAGGTCGCGCGCCAACGTCTCGTTGTGGGCGTCGTCGCCGGGCCGGCGTTCGCGCTCCCAAAGCCCGGCGAGGTCGGGTAGCGGCGGGATGTCTTCGGCTTGACTCACGGTGACCAGCACCTGGCGGCCGCCATTGAGACGGGCTTCGGCCAGCACGTTGCCTAGGTTCTCGACCCGCGCGCCGTCGGTGTCGCCGGCGCGCACGACGTCGAGTCTGGCCTGGATGATCCGGCGCCAGTACGAGACGCGGTTCTCCTCTTCGGCCAGCGCAGCCCGGTAGGCGCGGAGGTCGCCAATCGAGAGGTGGTCGAAAGAGGAGTGGCGCTCAGGCGTGCGGCGGGGGCCTGGGCGGCCTCCGCGGTCAGCGCTGGCGCTCACGATGCCCCGATCTTTCACTGGATAGGTGTGCTCTGGCGTGGCTGAGCGACGTTTTTGCTGCTCAGTGCGCATCGGCGGGAGTGGCGGGGGGCTTGAGGGCATGTCACCCGGACAGGTCAATGCCGGGTGGCGCGTCTACGCTCGGATCCGTGCCTGCCCCGCTAGCTGAACCGCGCAAGCCGGCGGGCGGGCGTCGCTCGCTCGACCCCACACGACGGCGTCGCTCCTTCGACGACGAATCGCCGACCGCGTTGGTACGCAGAGCGCGGGCGATCAACCGCGCATTGACCGACCTTTACCCCGACGCGCACTGCGAGCTCGACTTCGCCAACCCGCTGCAACTTCTCGTCGCGACGATTCTGTCGGCCCAATGCACCGACAAACGGGTGAACATGGTGACCCCGACATTGTTCGCGCGCTACCGGACCGCGGCTGACTTTGCGGCCGCCGATCGGGCCGACATCGAGACGATCATCATGTCGACCGGCTTCTTCCGGGCGAAGACCACGTCGATCATTGGGATGGCGGCCGCGTTGTGCGCGCGCTTCAAGGGCGAGGTGCCGGCGCGCCTGAAAGACCTCGTCACCTTGCCCGGCGTCGGCCGCAAGACCGCGAACGTGGTGCTCGGCAACGCGTTCGGCATCCCCGGTCTGACCGTCGACACGCACATGTTGCGCCTGACCAATCGGTTCCGCTGGACGACATCGGGCGATCCGGTCAAGGTCGAGGTCGATGTCGCCGCGCTGATCCCGCGCAAAGAGTGGACGCTGCTGTCGCATCGAGTGATTTGGCATGGACGACGGGTGTGCCACGCCCGTAAGCCCGCGTGCGGCGCGTGCGCACTCGCGCCGTTGTGTCCGTCGTTCGGCGTCGGTCCAACCGACGAGGCGACCGCGCGCAAGCTGGTCAAGACCGGCCCGGTCGACGCGCTGCTGTGAGCGCACCCGGCCTCAGGCGGCGCGCCTGGCTGACGACCGCAGGGGTCGGCGTCCTGCTTGTCGTGGCTTTGCTGGTGAATCGCGCGACTGCCAAGCACACGGCGTCGTCGCCGTTGCGCGCATCGTTGGTGGCCGCCGCCGGGTTGCCCGATTGCCCGACCACCACCGGCACGGGCGCGGTCACGAACGGCCTGCCGGCGCTGACGTTTCCGTGTCTTGCGCAGGGTCCGAAGGTCGCGCTGTCGAAGCTGCGCGGGCCGGCGCTGATCAACATCTGGGCCGGGCCGTGTGAAGACTGCAAGATCGAGGCGCCGCAGCTGCGGGCGTTCGCTGTCGCGGCGCGTGGGCGGGTGACTGTGCTCGGCGTCGTCGACGGCGCGTACAACGGCAGCGAAACCTGGGACGACGCCCTCGACGCGGCGCACGGACTCGCACTCGGCTACCCCTCGGTGTGGGACGCGCACGGCGACCTCGTGCAATGGACCCGCGCGATCGGCATTCCGGTGTCGCTGTTCGTTCGCGCCGACGGCACGGTGGCGTATCGCAAGGTCGGCCGAGTGGCAGTTGGCGAACTCGAAAAGCTCACCTCGCAATACCTCGGCATTGACGTGCCCGCGTCATGACGGCCGCCGCCCCGCCGCCGTGGTTGATGCCGCTGATTGCTGCGGTCGACGGCCTGACCGCGCGCGACCTGAGCCGCATCGAGGCGCCGGCTGAAGGTGGTCGCGAAAGCGCGGTGCTGGTGCTGTTCGGCGACGGCATCGACGGCCCGGACGTGTTGGTGATCGAACGCAGTGCGGGCTCGCGTCAGCACGCCGGCCAAGCCGCGTTCCCCGGCGGTGCAGTAGAGCCGGACGACGACGGGCCGGCCTCGACGGCATTGCGTGAGGCGGCCGAAGAGACCGGCCTTGATCCCGCCGGTGTCGACGTGCTGGCGACGCTGCCGTCGCTGTGGCTGCCGCCGTCCGGCTTTCATGTCGTGCCCGTACTTGGGTGGTGGCGCGCGCCCTCGGCCGTGTCGGCGGCCGACCCGGCCGAGGTCGCGGCGGTGGCGCGGGTGCCGATCGCCGCACTTGTCGACCCGGCCAATCGCTTTCGGGTGCAGCATCCGAGTGGGTTTGTCGGGCCGGCGTTCGCCGTCGGTGACCTGCTGGTGTGGGGCTTCACCGCAGGATTGCTGTCGCGGTTGCTCGAACTCGGCGGGTGGGCGCGCCCCTGGAACATGAGCGACGTGCGCGATCTGCCCGCCAGGTAGCGTGAGGTCAGTGAGAGCGAGTCGGGCCGGGATGGGCTCTGTGGCCGGCCTGGCCGTCATGGTCGCCCGGGTCGGCGTGGCCGCGGTGGTTGTGGCCGGGTGCGGCGCCGCTGGCACCAAGCTGCATGTCTCCGGCACCGGCGCTGCCCGACCGGGTGCGGCGACCGCGTCGGCGACCGCGCAAACAGCGGCCGACGGCGTCCAGCAGATCGTGATTGACGCGGTCGATGGCGAACGCTTCACGCCCGACACGATCTATGCGCACACGGGCAAGCTGCGCATCACCATCACCAACGACAGCGTGGTGCCGCACAACTTCACCGTGCCCGACCTCGGGGTGGCGTCGCAGACCATCTTCGCCGGCCGTTCGGTGAGCGTGTCGCTCGACCTGAAGTCGAGCGGCGTCTACCCGTTCCTTTGTACGTTTCACCAACACGACGGCATGACGGGGCAGCTCATCGTGAAGTGAGGCTCGGTCGTCGGATCATGCTGGCAATTTCTCCGCAGAAAGGATCGCCGTCGTGCTCGAGCTCGACTCATTGCACCGCCGCTTCGGCGATGTCGTGGCGCTCGACGGACTGAGCTTCGCCGTGCCGGCGGGGGAGGTCTTCGGGTTTCTCGGTCCTAACGGGTCGGGCAAGTCGACCACCATGCGGGCGGTGCTGCGGTTGGTGGCGCTCGACGGCGGTGAGGTGCGGTGGAACGGCCACACCTACGGGTTCGAAGCCTGCCGGCGAATCGGGTACATGCCCGAAGAACGCGGTCTGTATCCGGGCATGCGGGTCATCGACCAGATCGTCTACCTGGCTCGGCTGCACGGTATGGCCCACCCGGCTGCGGTTGCGGCGGCTACCAGCTGGCTCGAGCGGCTCGGTGTGGCCGAGCGGGCCGGCGACAAGGTCGAGGCGTTGTCGCTCGGCAACCAGCAACGCGTGCAGCTGGCGGCCGCGTTGGTACATGACCCCGATCTGCTGGTGCTCGACGAGCCGTTCTCCGGTCTCGACCCGGTCGGGGTCGACGACCTTGCCACCGTGTTGTCGGAACGCGCGCGCGCCGGCGCGACCGTGTTGTTCTCCAGCCATCAGCTCGACCTCGTCGAGCATTTGTGCGAATCGGTCGCGATCGTCAGTCGCGGTCGATGTGTCGCCACCGGATCGGTGCGCGACCTTGTACGCGGTGGCCACCCACGCCTTGTTGTCGGTGTCGATGGCGACTCGACGGGCGCGTGGGCGGCGACACTGACCGGCGTCGAGGTGGCGCGCAACGATCACGGTCGGCTGCGTCTCGTGCTTGCCGACGGCGTCGACCCGCAAAGCGTGTTGCAGACGGCGATGGCGCATGGTCGCGTCGAGCATTTCGCCTTCGAATCTCGGCGGCTCTCCGAAGTCTTTCTCGAAGCGGTCGGTGAGCCGGTTGACGCCGGGGCGGTGCCGGCATGATCGACGTCCGCGCCGCCCGACTTGTCGCCGGCCGCGAAATCCGCGAACAGCTTCGCGGTCGGGCGATTTGGATCTCGACCGCGATCAGCATCATCGCGCTCGCGTTACTCGTCGTGTTGCCGAAGGTTTTGAGTAGCGGACCACCGACCTACCGGATCGGCGTCGTCGGCACCGAGTCAGCCACCATGAAGGCAACCATCTCGGCAGCCGCGACCTCGGCGGGTGCGCGAGCAACCGAGGTGGCCGTTGCCGATCACGATTCGGCAGTTGCCCGATTGCACACCAAAGGCGCCGAGCACCTTGACCTCGCCGTTGATCTCAGCGGTTCGGGCAGTGTGGTCGTCGACCGGCAGGTGTCGGCCAATGATGTTTCTCGGCACGCCTTAACCGCGGCAGCGTTGGCGCGCGCGGTCGGCACGGCGAAGGCCGTCGAGGCGAGCGGCCTGACGCCGGCCGCCGCACATGCGCTGACAAATGCGCCGTCGCTGCCGATCGACTTCATCCGGCCTGCGCCGGCCTCGTTCTCCAAGCGTGGAGTCGCTCTAGCGGGCGCCATCATCTTCTACATCTTGGTGTTGCGGTACGGCTTCGGGTTGCTGATGGGTGTCGTGCAGGAGAAGTCGACGCGCGTCATCGAGGTGATTTTGTCGGCGGTCCGACCAGTCGAGCTGTTGAGCGGCAAGGTGCTCGGGTCGGCCACGATGGTGCTCAGCCAAGGCTTGCTGCTTGTCGCCACCGTGGTGCTCGCGGCTGCCGCCTCTGGCTCCAACGTGCTGCACCAGACTGGCTTCGGTGTGCTCGGTGTTGCCTTTCTGTGGGTCGTGCTCGGCTTCTTTCTCTACGCCGCGCTATTCACCGCCGCGGGCTCGTTGGCTTCACGAACCGAAGACGCACAGTCGGCCGGGTTGCCCGTGCAAATCCCTTTGTTCGTCGGGTATTTCGCGGCGTTCAGCTCGTTGGGGACGGCGGGTCCGACCGGGCTCTTGAAAGTACTCGCCTACATACCGTTCACCGCGCCGATGGATATGCCGGTGCTCGCGGCGGTCGGCGGTGCGACTGCGTGGCAGGTGGTGTTGTCGATGGCGATCACGCTGGTCACGATCGTCGTCACGATGCGGCTCGCCACGATCATCTTCAGCAGGTCGATCCTGCGCACGGGCCGCCGATTGAAGGCCCGGCAAATCTTGCGCGAGCACGCGCGACCGGTCGGCTGACGCCGTGCGCGGCGACACGCTCGACCTGATCCTGATCGCGTTGGTTGGCCTGTCGGCGTATTCGGGCTATCGACAAGGGTTCGTGGTCGGCGTCCTGTCGTTTGTCGGTCTGCTTGGCGGCGCGGTTATTGGTGCGCAGCTGTCGCCGTTCATTGCGCGGCACTTCGCCGGCACCCTCGGCCCGTTCGTCGGCATCGTCATCGTGTTCACGATCGCGTCGCTCGGGCGAATCGGCGCTGGCGCCCTTGGCGCGATCCTGCGCCGTCGACTGCAGTGGGAGTCAGCCCTGCGAGTTGACGCGGTCGGTGGCGCGATTGTCTCGGCTATCGCCGTCCTGCTCATCGGCTGGTTTCTCGGGTCTTCGCTGGTGCAGGCACCGTTTCCGTCGATTGCCCGGCAAGTCAACGGGTCGCGAGTGCTGACCGCGGTCGACCACCAGGTGCCGGCCGGCGTCCGCACCTGGTTTTCCGACTTCCGCACAGTGGTGGCCGCCGGCGGATTTCCGCAGGTCTTCGGGGCGCTGGGCGCCGAGCGCATCTTCCCAGTGTCGCCGCCGGACGCCGCGGTGCTCGCCCAGCCAGGCGTGGTCGCGGCCGCGGCCAGCATGGTCAAGGTGACTGGCGACGCGCGATCGTGTTCGCGGCGCATCGAGGGCAGTGGCTTCGTGTTCGCGCCCGGCCGGGTGATGACCAACGCGCACGTGGTGGCGGGCGTGCGCAATCCGTCGGTGCAGGTGGGCGGCGTCGGTTCGGCGCTGCGCGCGACCGTCGTGTACTACGACCCGCGCGTCGACATCGCGGTTCTCTCAGTGAACAGGTTGACCGCGCCCGCGCTGGCGTTCGGCGGGCCGCTGTCGACGTCCGCCAATGCTGTGGTCGCCGGGTTCCCCCAAGACGGGCCGTACCTGGCGACGCCGGTTCGGGTGCGCGGCGCCGAACGCGCGCGCGGTCCCGATATCTACCAAGACGCCCAGGTCACTCGCGACATCTACGCGCTGCGCGGCGAGGTCGAGCCCGGTAACTCCGGCGGACCCTTGCTCGACACGCACGGTGAGGTGGCCGGCGTCGTGTTCGGCAAGGCGATCAACGACGCGACGACGGGGTACGCGCTCACCGCAGCGCAGGTGTCGGCCGCAGCCACCATCGGCCGGACGGCGACCACCGCGGTCTCCACCCACGGCTGCGACTAGCGGGTTCGGGCCCGCCCTCGCCGTCCCAACTTCGTGATCATGAAGGGTTAGCTGGCTATACGCTGCTCAACCCTTCGCGATCATGAGGTGGGGGCCGCCATGAGCCGGGGCGGGGCGAGCGCGGCGGCGGCCACCGCGGTCGGGTTCGCGGCCAGCTGCTCGGCCCAACTGATGACGCCGGCCACGTCGATGTCGTGCGGATCGCCGGCGTAGTTGCCGATGCGCCCGACGCCCCGGCGCAGCAACGTGGTCGCGCCGGTCGTGTTGCCGCGCAAGGCGTGGGTGAGGCCGACGGCGACCTGCGCGAGCCCCTGCCAGAGGTCGCGCTCGTCCGGATGCCGCGTCTTCCAGAGCGCCTCGAGTACTTCGTGCGCGTGAAAGGGGTGGCCCTCGTCGAGGTAACGCTGCGCGAGCGCGACCGACTCGTCGACGCCGAGATCTATGTCGTCGGGCACCTGTTCGGCATCACCAACCGCGCCCCGCGGCAGGGGCCGGCCGAGTCCGTCGCGCGGTCGGGCGTTGCGCGCGCGGCCGCCGGCATCGCGATCGCGGCTCGCTGCTACCGGAACATCACCCGTCACCCGCCCGTCACCTCACCGGCTGCGATCGAGTTCGGCAAGCCAGTGCACGATCTCCGCCGACACGGCCTTCGGCGACTCCTCGTGCAAGAAGTGGCCGGCGTCTTCCAACAACTTCCACGTGTACGAACCCGCACCGACGTAACGGCTCGAGCCGGCCGCCGTCCGCGGCAATACGCAGGGGTCAAGCGCACCATGCAACTGCAAAGTCGGGACGCCGATGGGCTGGCGTAGTCGCTGGTTGAACTGCTGGCCGTCTCGGCGGATTTGGGAGCGGACGGTCCAGCGGTAGTACTCGAGTGCCGAGTGGGCGACGTGCGGGATCTGCATTTGAAAGCGGTAGCGCTGCTCGGATTCTTCGTCGGGCCAGCCGGGTGACGACCACGCGTGCAGCATGCGGGCGACCGCTTCGGCGTTGTTGCGCACGAGTTGGCGCTCGGGCACCCACGGCCGTTGATATCCGATCAGATGCGCGCTCGCCTGTAACTGGCCACGTGGTTGCGTGAGCAGGGCGCTGCGAAACCGCAGCGGGTGCGGGGCCGCGAGTGGCACGATGCCGCGCACCGCGGCCGGATGCAGGACCGCGGTGCACCACGCCGCGTAGCCGCCCCAGTCGTGGCCGATGATGATGGCGTCGCGGGCGCCGAGCGCACGCACCATGCCGGCGACGTCGGATCCGAGCGTGTAAGCGTCGTATCCACGCGGCGGCTTGTCGCTGTCGCCGTAGCCGCGGAGGTCTGGGGCGACGGCCCGGTAGCCGGCCGCGGCGACGGCTTCGAGTTGGTGCCGCATCGACCACCAAAACTGCGGGAAGCCGTGCAGCAACAGCACGAGCGGAGCCTGGTGGTCGCCCATTTCCGCGGCGTGAAAGCGCATGCCGTTCGCGCTGACCTCGCGGTGGTGCCACGGCCCTTCGACCCGGACGCCGGAGCTCGCCGGGGCAGCCATAGCTCCAGCCTGTCACACGGAGCTGTTTTGCGGCCTACGGCGCTGGCGTCGGCTTGCGTGCGATCGCGTGGATATCCGCCTTCATCGAACCGACCGACCGGCTCGGCGACTTGGCCTTGCGGAACTGCCGAATACCGAAGAACGCCCCGCCTGCTGCCAGCAGCAGGTAGCCGCCGGCGACGATGAGGAACGACCAACCGAGGCTGACGCCCAATGCGTGGATGCCGAGGGCGATCGCGATCGACAGCACCGGCACGGCGATGAGCACCAAGACCGCGGCGATCGCGAAACCGGCCGCACCGATCGCGAACTTCTTCGCGCCCGCGGCCAGCTCAGTCTTGATGAGCTCAATCTCCTGATGCACCAGCAAGGCCAGGTCGCGACTCAAGGTGGCTATCAGCGCACCGAGCGAGCGTTCGCCGAGCGGGGTCCTCTGGTCATGCGCGGTGTCGTGATCTTCGGTGGTGCTCATCGGGCCTCCGTCGAGTCAACATCGGTGGCAGTTCGCCGGCAGCAACCTCGCCCGGTTGTTGACGAAGGGGTCATGCCCTCGCCAGACCGGCCTGACGCCTGCGATCCCGAACGCTTTACCCTCAAGGAAGTATGGAGCACTCATGATCGCGACTCTCGCCGGTCTGGTCGGCGTCAGTCCCGGTGTCAGTCAGAGCGGGGCCGCCGACGTCCCTCCCCTGACGCTGCACACAGCGTTGACGGTCTGGCGATTCGCGCCGGTCGTGAGCGCCTGCCTCATCTGGGTCGCGGCGGGATACGGCTACCTCGTCTGGCAGGTGCGGCGCGAGCACCCGGCTCGCCCCTGGCCGTGGGCGCGAATGCTTTCGTTCGTCGCGGGTCTGGCCGTCATCGCGATCGCGACCCAGAGCAGTATCGGTGCCTACGACGACGTGTTGTTTTCGATGCACATGTGGCAGCACTTGCTGCTCTTGATGGTCGCGCCGCCGCTCCTGCTGCTGGGGCAGCCGATCACGCTGGTGCTGCACGCGACCCATAACCCGACCCATTCGGTCGTGAAGAAACTGGTGCGATCGAAGGTCGTCAGCGGGGTCACGTTTCCGTTGGTAGGGGTTGGGCTCTACATCGTGACCGTCGTCGGCACGCATCTCACCAACTTCATGAACCTGGCCCTCACCCACCCGGTGCTGCATGACGCCGAGCACGGCATCTACCTGCTGGTCGGCTACCTGTACTTCTTGCCCCTGATCGGCCGTGAGCCCATCAAGTGGCGGCTTTCCTTTCCTACCAAGCTGTTCCTGCTCATCATCGCGATGCCGGTCGACACCTTCACCGGTGTCGTGCTGAGCCAGACCAATCACGAACTGTTTCCCGCCTACGCGGGCCGCCGCAATTGGGGCCCGTCGCTCGTCGCTGACTTGCATGCGGGTGGCGCGGTCATGTGGATCGCCGGAGACGGCATCATGCTGCTCCTCGTCGTCGCCTTGTTCGCCGGTGTTGCCAGTGGTCGCACCAAGCTCGACGCCGGCACCTGGCTCGAATCGGCGCGAGCGAACAGATTCGACGAGCTCACATCGACCGGCGCCGGTATTCAACCAACCGATACAGACGAGGACGACGAGCGGCTGGCCGCCTACAACGAGTACCTCGCCCGTCTCGGCGAACAACGCTGATGACAACGACGGAAGGGATCACCCAGCCCTCGGTGGCCCCAGCGCGGTCGCGCCACCGGCTGGTTATCGCGGGCATGGCGACGCTCGGGTTGTTTGCAGGGGCGATCGCGATCGGTCAGTTGTCGCCGCAGCCGGTGCGGCCGCCGTCCGCCAATGTGGGCACTCAGCTCAACACAGCGTTGCCGCCGGCGATTGCGTCGTTGCCGCTGGTTGATGAGAACGGTACGTCGACGAATCTGGCTTCGTTTGCTGGGAAAATCGTGGTGCTGTCGAGCTTCATGACGTTGTGCCAAGAGGTGTGTCCGTTCACGACGGCCGAGTTGAACGACATCGACAAGAATGCGTTGAGCTCGTCGATGCGCGACAAGGTTCAGTTCGTGAACATTTCGGTCGACCCGGGTCGCGACGACCCAGCGCATCTGCACGCGTATCGCGCGTTCGCCCAGCTCATGCCGAACTGGACGCTGCTGACCGGCACGCCCGAGAACCTAGCCACGCTGTGGAGGTACTTCGGTGCGAGCTACTCCAGGCAGCCAGAGCCGACGCCGCTGAGCACCGATTGGTTCACCGGCAAGCCGCTTACTTACGACGTCGAGCACAGCGACGTTTTGGTGTACCTCGATGCGACGACCCATCGGCGCTTCGTGATTCAGGGCATGCCCAACGGAGTGAAGGCACCACTGACGTCAGGGGAGCGGTCGTTCCTGAGCAGCAACGGCGTCGCGAACCTCACGAACAGCGACAACGCCGCGTGGACCGAACCACAGGCCCTGCAGGTGGTCAGTTGGTTGACCAAGAAGCACCTGCACCTCAAGCACTGACGTCGTCAGCCGTCGAGCGTCAGTGGGTCGGCCGCAATGCCCAGCCGGCGTGCGACGAACGGTAGCGACGTGCCCTGCACGACTACCGACGCGAATACGACCACGACCACGATCCCGTAGAGGCGGGTGCTGCTCGGCACGTGCCCGCTGACCGCAAGCGCGCCGAGCAACAAGGGTACCGCCCCCTTCAATCCGGCCCAGGAGATAAAGGAAATCTCGCGTGCGTTGAGGTGCAACCGCGCGAGAAGGGGCGCGCAGACTGCTGGCCGAATGACGAACGCGAGAACACCGAAGATGGCCAACCCGATGGGCCAGACGTCGCGCGCGAAGAGCGTGTGCAGATTGACCGTGATGCCCAGCATCACGAACGCGACCAACTCGCCCAGGGTCGACAGCGTGGCATGAAAGTGCTCGGTCAACTGACGGGGATCGGTCGGCTGGTCGGACGTCGCCGCGTCCGGGCTGTCGATGACGATGCCGGCGATGAGTACCGCCAGAAATCCTGAGCCATGCGCGATCGTGGTCAGCCCGTAGACGGCGAGCACGCCGGCAAGCGTCTGCAGCCCTTGCGGAGTACGACGGTTGGTCCAGAACAGCCGCCTCAGGGCGAGGCCACCGACCACGCCGCAGGCGATACCCACCGCCATCGACAGGGCGAACGTGCCCGCCATCGCCGCGGCCGACGCGTGCGGGTGGGTGGTCAGCTGGACGAACCCGAGCAGCAAAGCGATCCCGGCCGGATCGTTGAACCCGGATTCACCTTGCAGAATCGACGAGGTGCGTCCCCCGTTTTCGTGGTTCGCGAGCAGTGCGAAAACGACAGCGGGGTCGGTGGGCGCCAACGCAGCGCCCAGCACGAGCGAGAACTTCCACGAGAGCGCGAATGCCACGTGCGCCAGCACCGCGACGAGTGCCGCGGTCGCGAAGGTGCCGAGAACTCCGAGCACAACGATGGGGGCCGCCGATTTGCGGAACCGCCGTCGTCCGAGATGCAGGCCGCCGTCGAACAGGATCGCGATAAGCGCAAGCGTCACGACGTTTTCCACGGTGTGCAGCGTGACGGCGTCGCGCACCGCCTTGATGTACGTCGCGGAGACGGCCGCGGCCACGAGCACGAGGGCCGCTGCGGGAACGCGGATGCGGCGCGCGAGTTGCTGGGCCAGCAGCGCGGCCGCGCCCACAAGCCCCCAAGCGAGGACGACGCGGCCGAACGATTCGACGTCGTGCACCGGAGCACCCCACCTACGTTGCGGCTCTGAATACCGACTCGGCCCGCGCAGGCCGAACCAATGCCGACCAGGCTTCCCGGCGCTCCGCGGCGAGCATATGCGATCGACGCCGGCGTCCAACAGATCGCCGCGGCGAAAGGGCGCCGGCGAAAGGCACCGCTGCCGATTTGCGCGACCTGATGCTCCCTCGCCGTGAACCATCGGAGCGTTACGGTCGCCAGAGCAGCCGCAACCCTCCGAAGGTTGCGAGCAGGGAGCGGGCTACTCCTCGGTCGACGCCGGCATTTGGGCGGCGATCGAGCTGACCACGTTCGGGTCGAGCAGCGTCGTCGTGTCACCGAGGGCGCGGTGCTCGGCGACGTCGCGCAGGAGCCGACGCATGATCTTGCCGGATCGCGTCTTGGGCAGATCGGGAGCAATCAAGATGTCGCGCGGCTTGGCGATCGCCCCGATCTCCTTGGCGACATGCGCACGGAGTTCGGCCGCAAACGCATGACCTTGCGCCTCGTCGTCCGGCACGTTGCCTTTCACCGTGACAAACGCGACGATCGCCTGTCCGGTGATCGGATCGGTCGCACCGACGACCGCGGCCTCGGCAACTTTCGGGTGCCCGACGATCGCGTGCTCGACCTCGGTCGTCGAGATGCGGTGACCGGAGATGTTCATGACGTCATCGATGCGACCGAGCAGCCAGAAGTCGCCGTCCTCGTCTTTCTTCGCACCGTCGCCGGCGAAGTACAGCCCGGGGAAACGCGCCCAATAGGTGTCTTTGTAGCGTTGCGGGTCGCGCCAGATGCCGCGCAACATCGACGGCCACGGTTGGGTGATCACCATGTAGCCACCGCCGCCGTTGCCAACGGGGTGCCCCTCGTTGTCGACGATGTCGGCGGAGATGCCCGGAAACGCCGTCATGGCCGCGCCCGGTTTGGTCGATGTCACTCCCGGCAGCGGAGTGATGAGAATCGCACCCGTCTCGGTCTGCCACCACGTGTCGACGATCGGGCAATTGTCGCGACCGATGTGCTTGCGATACCACATCCAGGCTTCGGGATTGATCGGCTCACCGACACTGCCGAGCAACCGAAGCGACGAAAGGTCATGCCCAGCAGGGAACTCTTCGCCCCACTTCATGAACGTGCGGATCGTCGTCGGTGCGGTGTAGAGAATCGTCACCTTGTACTTCTCAACCATCGACCACCAGCGATCGCGTGTCGGGGTGTCGGGCGTGCCTTCATACATGACGGACGTCGCCCGGTTGGCGAGCGGGCCATAGACGATGTAACTGTGGCCGGTGACCCAGCCGATGTCGGCTGCGCACCAATAGATGTCGGTGTCTTCGTGCAGATCGAAGACCATGCGATGGGTGGCACTCACGCCGGTCAAGTAGCCGCCGCTGGTGTGCAAGATGCCTTTCGGCTTCGCGGTCGTGCCGCTGGTGTACATGATGTACAGCGGCTGTTCGGCGTCAAAAGCCTGTGCCGCATGAGTTGTTGGCTGCTTTTCGACGACGTCGTGCCACCACACGTCGCGGCCTTCGAACCACTCGACGTCTTGGCCGGTGCGTCGCACGACGAGCACGGTTTCGACCTGCGGGCACTCTTTCGTGGCCAGATCGACAGCCGGCTTCAATGCACTCGCGGCACCGCGGCGGTAGCCGCCGTCGGCGGTAATGATGAGCTTCGCTTCACAGTCGTTGGTGCGACCCGCTAGCGCCTCGGCCGAAAAGCCGCCGAAGACGACCGAGTGCGGTGCGCCGATGCGCGCGCACGCGAGCATCGAGACCACGGTCTCCGGAATCATCGGCATGTAGATCATCACCCGATCACCGGCGACCACGCCGAGCTCGGTCAGCGCATTCGCGGCCTGACACACAAGCTTCGTCAGCTCTGCGTAGGTGATCGCGCGGGTGTCGCCCGGCTCGCCTTCCCAGTGATACGCGATCTGTTCGCCGTAGCCGGCTTCGACGTGCCGGTCGAGGCAATTCACCGCGACGTTGAGTTTGCCGCCGACAAACCATTTGGCGAACGGCGCGTCGGTCCAATCGAGAGCCTGCGTCCAGGGGGTGGTCCAGGTAAGGCGGTGCGCCTGCGATTCCCAAAAGGCGATCGGATCACGTCGGGCTTCGTCGTAGACGCCGGCGCGGGCGATGGCGTGTTCGGCCAGCTCGGCCGGCGGGTCGAACCGGCGGGTCTCGCGTAGCAGGTTCGAAAGCCCGGCCTCGAAAACCTTCACATCGCTCACGACTCGCCGTCCGATCCCTTGATGTGCTTACAGAGCCTTCAAGTGCGTGCGGCGTCCCGCTTACGCGGGACGCCGCCGCTCGCACGAGCCTCGGGTTACCAGGCGTGCACCTGCGCTTTGTCGGCGGAGCGACCTCTCGACGAGCGAGCGGCCGACCCCGGCTCGACCGCCTGATTCGGCTGGTTCCGCGTGGGTGCCCAAGGTGTCGTGCGGTGAGTCCGGAACATCGAGGGGAAACCCGAAGGAAGTCCCTCGCCGTACCCGACCCCTAATAACGTTGTACGCCTTTACTGCCACTATCGGAAGAGCTTCGCCCGTTAGGCCTTGGCGGCAATGTCTTTGCTACGGCGGCGGGCGTACCAAACCAGGCCGGCCGCCGCCATGCCGGCGCCGAGGCCAGCGGCAGCGTAGACCGGGGTGCGCGGCGAGCCGAGCCCGAAGCGTGAGCGCAACGGGACGGGGTTGCTGAAGTTGAGCACCGCCCAGCCACGGCTGGTGGCTTCCTTGCGCAGCGCGCGATCAGGGTTGACCACCGAAGGAAACCCGACGATTTCCAGCAGCGGCAGATCGGTGGTCGAGTCGCTGTAGGCGTAGCAGGCGGGCAGGTCGTAGCCCTGCGCGGTGGCCAACTCGACGACCGCAGCCGCCTTGGCGGCGCCGAATGCGTAGTAGTCGATCTCGCCGGTGAACCGGCCGTTCTCGACCGCCATGCGGGTCGCGATGACGTGGTCGGCACCCAGCAGCTCACCGATGGGCTCGACCACCTCGACACCCGAGGTGCTGACGATGACGACGTCGCGGCCGGCCGCGTGGTGCTCTTCGATCAGGGCGGCGGCCTCGTCGTAGATCAACGGGTCTATCAGGTCGTGCAGGGTTTCGGCGACGATCGCCTTTACCTGCTCGACGTCCCAGCCCTTGCACAGCTGCGACAGGTAAGCCCGCATCCGCTCGATCTGGTCATGGTCGGCGCCGCCGACCAGATAGACAAATTGGGCGTAGGTGCTTTTCAGCAGCGCGCGCCGATTGATCAGGCCGCCCTGGTAGAAGGGACGACCAAACGCCATGACGCTCGATTTGGCGATGATCGTCTTGTCGAGGTCGAAGAATGCGGCTTGGCGGCTGCTGGTCACGACCCCCACGATAGGCGGGGACGAGGCCCGCGCGTGGCGCGAAACACAATGTGGGCCATTCCGGGCTTTTGCCCGCCAAAAAAATGTCGCTCCTGAGAGGTTTCCGCGGAGCGTCGCAGGCGTTACCTTTATCCCGACGCGGCTCTACCCCCCCAGAGCCGGGTCTGCTGTGGACGGCCCCCGCTACCCCCCCGGCGGGGGCTGTTCCTTTTCTGGGGCAGCTCAGGCAGCCCGGCGTGCGCATTCCGCCGGGCGTTATCCCAGCCGTTGTCCCCAGCCCGCCGAGTCGCGTCAACAGGTGCACGATCAAACCCTGGTCGGACGCCGACGGGCGGGCATCGTGGCGGCCATGCCGAGTTCCGCATTACCCAGCGAGCGGTTACCAATCAAGCCGCTGTCACGCCAGCCGCTTTCAGC
>Ga0207929_1000186_pt1 | contig 17566 bp, 18 predicted proteins | sample NGESurdeep072012_FD_184466 | JGI IMG/M metagenome (GOLD analysis project Ga0207929, IMG submission 184466) | Arctic peat soil microbial communities from Barrow, Alaska - NGEE Surface sample 53-1 deep-072012 (SPAdes) | ecosystem: Environmental > Terrestrial > Soil > Wetlands > Peat ... | reverse complement strand
GTTGCGCGAGACCCACCCGGACGCGGTCATGCTCGTCTTGCCCGCCGACCATGTGGTCAGCGGGCGCGCCGGTGTCTCGAAAGCCGTGCGCGCCGCCGTGCACGCCGCGGAGACCACCGACAGCCTGGTGACCGTCGGGTTGAAGCCCAGGTTTCCCTCGACGGGCCTCGGGTATATTCACGCGCCAGGCCGAACGACCGCCGGCGCGCTTCGCGTCAAGCGATTCACGGAGAAGCCGGACCTGGCGACCGCCAGGCGTTTCATCAAGGCTGGCGGCTATTACTGGAACCTCGCGTGGTTCGCGTGGCGGCTGGACGTGTTCATCAACGAGCTCGGCCTGCACGCGCCTCGCCACCTGGCGGGCCTGCAGAAGGTGATGGCGGCTCGGGCCGCAGGCGACGAGGAGGCGGCCGCCACGATCTACAAGCGGCTGAGGGTGGATGTGATCGACCGCAGCGTGATGGAGAAGACCGATCGTCTGCTCCTGGTGCCGGGCGACTTCGAATGGGCGGACATCGGCAACTGGGCCGAGCTGGGCGACCGCGTGCGCGCCGACGCGCGGGGCAACTCGGTCGAGGGCGAATCGATTCTCGTCGACACCACCGGGAGCCTCATCCTCGGATCTCGGCGCCTGGTGGCGACGATCGGTCTCGACGACATGATTATCGTCGACACCGATGACGCACTGCTGGTTTGCCCGCGCTCGCGGGCGCAGGACGTCCGAAAGGTCGTGGAGGCGCTCCGGCGCGCAGGTAAAACCAGCTATCTCTAATCAGCGCGCAAAGCGGCGATGAGGATGGGCCTTACTGATCGCCCCACGAAATCTTCGATTTCGCGGGGACCCCAACAATTATTCTTTTGGGCGGGGAGATGAGCGACTCGACGCAGATCAAGTTCGGGACCGATGGCTGGCGCGGGGTCGTCGCAGACGATTTCACCTACGCCAACGTTCGCCGTGTCGCGCAGGGCACTGCCGAATACATGCTCTCGCGAACCCCGGAGCCGTTGGCGGTGGTGGGCTATGACTGTCGATTCGCGTCCGAGGAATTTGCTCGGGCCGTCGCCGACGTGTTCGCGGCCAACGGCGTCCGCAGTCTCATCTTCGACCGTCCATCGCCGACGCAGGTCGCCTCGTGGACAGTGATCGACCGCAAGGCAACGGGCGCCGTTGTGATCACCGCGAGCCACAACCCCTACCTGTTCAATGGCGTGAAGTACAAACCGGAGACGGGGAGTTCGGCGCCCAGCAGCGTGATCGCGGACCTGGAGCAGCGCATCAACGCAGTTCAGGAACCCCGAACCCCCGACGGCGGCACGGCTACCGACCTCATCACGGTTTACGACCCGCGCCCTTCCTACTACGAGCAGATAGGACGGATGGTCGACCTTGCCGCCATCAAGGGAGCCGGCCTTCGGATCATCCACGAGTGCATGTATGGATCCGGCTACAGGTACATCGCCGATCTGCTCGGCGGCGGCACCACCAGCGTCACCGAGCTGCATCAGGAACGCAACCCCTTCTTCGGCGGCATCAACCCGGAGCCGATTCCACCCAACATCGATGCCGCGATTGCCGTCATGCGGGCCGGCGGTGGCAACCACCTCTGCATCTGCACCGACGGCGACGCGGACAGGGTCGGGATCATCGACGAGACCGGCCGCTTCATCACGCAGCTGCAGGTTTTCGCACTGCTGATGGTGTACCTGTTCGAGGTGAGAGGCATGGGCGGGCCTGTCGTCAAGACCATCAACATGACCTCGATGGCAGACAAGCTCGGGAAAGAGTTTGGGGCGGAGGTGTTCGAGGTGCCTGTGGGCTTCAAGAACATCGCGCCGAAGATGATGGAGTCGGACGCCGTGCTCGGCGGGGAGGAGTCTGGCGGCTATGCCATCCGCGGGCACATCCCTGAGCGAGACGGCATTCTCATCGGCTTGCTCTTTGCCGACATGATCGTGCGCATGGGCAAGCCGCTGTCGCAGATCCTTGCCGACCTCGAGAGGCGAGTGGGGCCGCATGAGTACAGGCGCCACGACATCCACCTGGCCCGCGACACCTACGACGCAGAGCGAAAGCGGATCCTTGCACTCTTGTCTGCGAACCAGCCCGCGGAGGTGGCCGGGGTCAAGGTCGCGCGGGTGCGATCCGACGACGGTTTCAAGTTCTATCTCGAAGACGGCAGCTGGGTCCTGCTCCGAGCGAGCGGCACCGAACCGCTCGTGCGCGTCTATTCAGAGGCGGCAACGAACGCTGACGTCGAGGCTCGCCTGTCCGCGATCGAGGACATCGTCGGCTTGAGGGGTCATGCCTGAACATCCAAAGCCTGTCGACAACACGCGAGTCGACAAGCCATGGGGCTACGAGCTGCGCTGGGCCGTGACGGACCACTACCTCGGCAAGGTGCTGCACGTGAACAAGGGCGAGGCGCTGTCTCTCCAGTACCACGAGCGTAAGGACGAATGTCAGTACGTCGTGAAGGGTTGCGTCGACGTCGAGCTCGGCGGGCCTGACGGCGCGCTGACCACCCACCGGATGCGGGCGGGCGACACGCTTCACATCAGGCCGGGGACGCGTCACCGGATCACTGCGGTCGAGGACACCGACATCTTCGAGGTGTCGACGCCGGAGGGAGAGGACGTCGTGCGCCTCTCGGACCGCTACGGGCGCGCCAGCACGTAGTTAGGGTTGCTGCTGGCTGAGTCCCCTCTCCCCTTCAGGGGAGAGGGTGAGGGAGCGGGGCCGAGGCTTGCACGTGCGCCAGACGCTTAGACTTCCTCGGGTCGAATGAAGATCCCCCCTTCGTCTGAGAAATTCGCTCCGGCCGCGACCGCGGTCCACCTGGAGCGCGACCGCAGCTTCCTGCTCTTTGCAGGGGTGGTGCTGATGGCCCTTGCCCTCGCTTTCAAGTCGGAGCTCCTCGGTGAAGGCCAGGTCTGGGTCCTTGGTCTGGGCCTGGTCGTGGTCGCGGCCCCTGCGCTGCTCGGCTACCTGCGCGGGACCGAGGAATTTCCGAGGATCGAGCACTACATCCCAGTTGCCCTTGGGGCGATCACCCTGGCCGGGCTCGCGGGCGGGCATGACAGCGCCGGCCACCCGATCGTCGCCGAGCTCTGGAAGTACGGGGTCATCACGGCGGTATTCGGCGCCGGATTCGTGCTGTCCGCGAGGCTCGACTACCTGCGGCTGCGCGACGCCGAAAAGCGCGGGCACATGATGGTTCAGGAGACGGTCCTCATCCTCGTGCTGGCGGGCGCCTACCTGGTCATCGTGACCATTCCCTTCAACATCATCCTCAAGCTGCTATGGATCTTCACCATCACGTTCCTGGCTTCATACCGCAGCTTCAGGATCAACGGGATTGCGATCGCGCCGCGGCGGGCGTTCATCTTTGCGCTGTTCGTCGGCCAGGTCGTCATGTTCCTGGCCTGGGCGATCCTCGCCCTTTCCATCTACCTGAACCTGAACGAGGGCACCTTCGCGGTCATGCTGCTGTTCGCCTGGTACATCAACCGCGGCCTGGTCAGGCACACAGTGGAGGACAGCTTCACGCGCAACGTGGTGGTCGAGTACGGGGCCTTTGCCGCATTCCTGATCTTTCTGTTCGTCTCGAGCTACCAACCCGGTAGATAGTTCTCGACCAGCGTTGCAGGGTTGGCCGGGGTCCCCCCGGCCATGACTTTGTCTCTCTAACCGCCAAACGTGGCGTGGAGAAACTAATTCGTAATTAATCCAATCCCGGGAGTGAGCGCAGCCAGGCGCGAAGCGCCTGGCGATGAGGGAGAACCGACTGGTTCTTCCTCATATTTCTACATACCTAGGTAGGCCTTCTGAATCTCTTCGGATTCCAGCAGCTCTTTGCCCGTGCCAGTCTCCACGATGACCCCGGTCTCCAGGACGTAGCCGCGGTGCGCGACCTCGAGTGCCTTGTGCGCGTTCTGCTCGACCAGCAGGACCGGCGTGCCTTGCGAGTTGATCTCGCGGACGATATCGAAGATCGTCTGGACCAGGATCGGCGCCAGGCCCAGAGACGGCTCGTCGAGCATCAGCACCTTCGGCTTCGCCATGAGCGCGCGGCCCATGGCGCACATCTGCTGCTCACCTCCGGACAGGGTGCCGGTGATCTGGTTGGCGCGCTCTTTGAGGCGGGGGAAGAGCTCGAAGACCCGATCCATGTCTTTCTTGATCTCGGCCGTGTTCGATCGCGTGTACGCCCCCATCCGCAAGTTGTCGAGCACACTCATGCGGGTGAACAGGCGCCGCCCCTCAGGCGAGTGGCAGATGCCCAGGTCGACGATCTTCTGGGGCTCGGTGTGCGTGATGTCCTTGCCGTTGAAGGTGATGGTGCCCTTGGCCGGATGCATCAAGCCGGAGATGGTCCGAAGTGTCGTGGTCTTGCCGGCTCCGTTGGAGCCGATGAGGGCGACGATCTCGCCGGCGTCCACCTCGAGGGTGACTCCTCGTAGAGCCTGGACGCGTCCGTAAGAAGCATCGATCCCCTTGATCTCGAGGAGAGCCATCAGGCCGACTTGCCCAGGTAGGCCTCGATCACCCGCAGGTTGCCACGCACCTCCGCGGGCGTACCCTCGGCGATCTTCTCTCCGTGATCGAGCACCGCGATCCGCTGAGAGGCTTGCATCACGACCTTCATGTCGTGCTCGATGAGGAAAACGGTGATACCCCGCTTGAGGATGGTGTTGACGAGCTGCATGAGCTCCACCTTCTCTTGTGGCGTGAAGCCTGCGGCCGGCTCGTCGAGCAGGAGCAGCTTGGGATCCGTGGCCAGGGCTCGCGCGATCTCCAGGCGGCGCTGCTGCCCGTAGGCAAGGTTGCGAGCGTAGTTCTCGGCGTGGCGATCCAACCCGACCAGCTTGAGAAGCTCCATCGAGTGTGCGGTGATCTCGCGCTCCTCACGCCGCTCCCGCGGGGTTTTGAAGAGAGAGTCCCAGAGATATGACTTCATCCGGCAGTGGTGTCCAAGCCGGACGTTGTCCAGCGCGGACATGTACTCGAACAGTCGTATGTTCTGAAATGTTCGCCCGATGCCGGCCTTGGCGGCTCGGTGTGGCGGCGCGCCTGTCAGGTCACGGTCAAGAAACGTGACGTGGCCAAGAGTCGGCTTGTAGACCCCGGTGATGCAGTTGAAGAGCGTCGTCTTGCCCGCCCCGTTGGGCCCGATGAGGGCAAATACTTCGCCTGTCGGAACCTCGAAGCTCACGTTGTCCACCGCCACGAGACCGCCGAACCGCTTCGTCACGCCCGACACGCGGAGGATGGAATCGCTCACTTGGCTTCCTGAGCTATTTCGTGGTGGCCCGAGTGCGTGAGCTCTTGCTTCCGAACCTGGCTGGGCAGAATGCCCTGAGGGCGCAGCAACATGATGCCGACGAGCACCAATCCGAAGACGACGTACTTCATCCTCCCTACCTCCTCGCCCAGGCCCGGCCAGTCGGCCGTCGCGTGGTTCAAGGAGTCGAGCCCGACCGAAGTCGCGAGCTGCTGAAACTGGGCTGGGGCGTTGGGAAGGAACTGGAAAAGGATGAAGTACAGGACGATCGACCCGATCATGGCGCCGGGGATATTGCCCATGCCGCCAAGGACCACCATTGCCAGGACCGTGACTGAGACGTCGAACCCAAAGTTCTCGCTGCTCACATAGGACAGCTTTGCCCCGTAGAAAGCGCCGGCAAATCCGCTGGTCGCGGCGCCGATAGAGAACGCGAGTAGCTTGATGCTCACGGTGTTGACGCCGCACGCCGCCGCCGCTGACTCGTTCTCGCGGACCGCCATCCAGGCCCGGCCGAGGCGTGAGTGCTGCAGGTTGTTGACCAGGATCACGACGCCGATGATCAGCACCACCATCAGCACGTAGTAAGCAGTGAGGTTGGAGGTGGTGAACCGGAACGTCTCGGTGGTCAAAGCCAGGGGCTGGTCCACCCACGGGCCCTGGAACCAGAAAGGCAAGGTGGGGACGTCGAGGGCGCTCATCCCAGGCACTCCCCCAGTCCAGACCCCGCCGTTGCTGAACACTTGGGGCACGATCTCCCCGAAGCCAAGCGTCACGATCGCGAGGTAGTCGCCGCGCAGGCGCAGCGTTGGCGCGCCGAGGAGCACGCCGGCACCGGCCGCGACGAACATCGCGACGAAGAGCACGATCCAGAAGGGAAGGTGGACGGAGTGCCCAAGTGGCGTGATGGACAAGTGGTCGGAGGCCAGGATGGCGTACGTGTAGGAGCCGATGGCGAAGAACGCCGCATAGCCTAAGTCCAGCAGCCCGGCGAATCCGACGACGACGTTGAGGCCGATGGCCATGAGCATGTAGACGCCACCATCAGCCGCAAGGCCGACGAGGTAATCCGCGTTGCCGTTGGTGGCGAACTGTACGGTGATCGGGAAGAGAAGAGCCGCGAGGAGCAGCGCTGCGTAGGCGATTGCATTGGGCTCGCGCATGTGCGCGCGCACATAGGTCTGAATCGCTGTCACTTTTCTGGGACCCTCATGCCAAGCAGACCTGTGGGCCTGAATACGAGCACGAAGATCAGGATGGAGAAGATGAGCACTTGGGTCCAGGCGGGGTTGAAGTACCCATCCGAGATGGCGGCGATGATGCCGATGAGGACGCCGCCGAGCGCGGCTCCTGGGATGTTGCCGATGCCGCCGAAAACTGCTGCGGTGAATGCGATCAGACCGTACTGGAAGCCATCAAAGGCGGCCACCGAGTTGTAGTAGAGGCCGTAGATGATGCCACCCGCTCCTGCCAGCACCGCGCCGATGAAGAACGTGGCTGAGATGGTGCGGTTGATGTCGATGCCCATCAACTGCGCGGCGTCGCTGTCCTGCGCGGTCGCGCGCATCGCCTTGCCGAGCTTGGAGCGCCCGATGAACAGGGTCAAGGCAACCATCAGCACGACGGCGACTCCCATCACCATGAGCGCCTTGGCGGCGACCGTGGCCCCTGGAAAGACAGTGACCTGCGTCTCGGGTAGGAAGTCCGGATAGCGCAGGTTGAAGGGGCCCTTCCAAACGAACATGATGCCTTCGAGGAGCGCGGACATGCCGATGGCCGTGATCAACGGCGCCAGGCGAGGAGCGTGGCGCAACGGTCGATAGGCGACGCGCTCGATGATCACGTTGACCACGCCGCAAAACAGCATCGTGATGACGAAAAGTCCGAGCAGCGGGAGGATCAGAGCGGGGCCTGAGATCTTGCCCTCGACCATCCCGAACGCGGGCATGAGAGCTAGCGAAAAGAAGGCCCCGAGGGTGAAGACATCGCCATGGGCGAAGTTGATCAGCTCGATGATTCCGTAGACCATCGTGTAGCCCAATGCGACCAGGGCGAAGATCGATCCCTGTGCCAGCCCGAAGCCCATGGTTTGAATGAAGTAGGCCGGCCCGCCCTGGTAGATGCGCTGGGCTGCGGCCACCGCGACCACGACCACCACGACGGCCCCGACAACGTTGATAACCGACGCCGTTGGAGCGGCGACGACTGACGTCCGGAGCCGTTCGACCAAAGCGGCCATCGCGTAATTGTTCACAAATACCGCGGAAAAAGAAGAGGGGAGAGGCAACGGCCCCTCCCCTGCGATTGCGTTACGAGATCTAGAGCTGGATGTTCTTGACGGTGGTCCAGGCGCCGGCCTTGTACTGCTGAATCTGGAGAGCAGGGGTCGTCGGGTCACCCTTGTCGTTCAGAGTGTAGGTCCCGGTCAGACCCTTGAAGCCGGTGGTCTTGGCCATCTGGTCGATGACCTGCTGCCGCGTCGGCAGGGCGCCGTTGTTGGCGGTGATGGCGCGGTCGATCGCGTCGATCAGGATCGCGGCGCAGTCGTAGCCCGCGAACGTGTACGCGCCGAGGTCGCTGGAGTTCGGGTGGGCGACCTTGTAAGCGGCGATGGTGGCTGCGGCGCTGGCGTTCGCGTTGGCGTCCGCAACGCCCTGGCTGGCGTACATGTGGTCGTTGCCCATGGTCGGGCCGGAGTCCTTGATGCACTGGCCGTCGCCGATGCCGTCAGGGCCCAGGTAGTACGACGAGGGGTCGAAGATGCCCTGGCTCTGCGCGCGGGCGATGCAGCCGAAGGTCGCCGACGTGGCGCCCGCGTAGATGCCCTCTGCGCCGTCGGTCTTGGCCTTGTTCAGCCATGACTTGAAGTCGGGCTTGGTCTTGGTCTTGAAGCCAACGCGGTCCACGATGGTGCCGCCCTTGGTCGTGAACTCTTTCGCGAAGTTGTTGGCAACGCCCAGGCCGAACGGCTCCTGGTCGTCCCAAACAGCAAGCTTCTTCAGGCCGAGTGTGTCGAAGGCGAAGTCGGCCATGGCCGGCCCCTGGAATGTGTCGTTGGCCGCGACGCGGAAGTAGTTGTTCAGGCGGGTCGGGCGAAGCTCAGCGGCTGTATAGCCGGCGTACTGCTTGCAGTAATCGAAGGCAAGGGTCAGGCACTCGTTGGTGTTCGACGGGCTGATCATCGCGAGCGGCGCGTTGTTCGCCACCGGGATCTCAGCCGCGGCCACGCCGGAGTTGAACGGGCCGACCATGCCGAGGATCAGCTTGTTGGAGATGAACTGCTGGACGTTCTGCGCGCCCTTGGTTGGGTTGTGAACGCCGTTCACTGCGTCGTCAAGGGGCACGAACTTCAGGGTGTAACCCTGGATCGATCCCTTCTGGGAGACGGCGAATGCCGCTCCATACTGAGTCGGCAGACCGCTGGACGCGTCAGCGCCCGATGTGGGCAGGTCGCTGGCGATGTCGATCTCGCCCTTCGCGCCGCCGGTGGTGGTTGTGCCGCCGCACGCAAATGCGACGAACGCCGCCAAAATGAGGACAACGAGTCCCCTAGCTCGAACCATACGGTTCCCCCTTATGTGTTGCTTGGGAAGCAAAAGATTCCTTTGTCTCCCCCTCACTCGCCGCCCTCTTCCCAACCAAACCTGACCGGGGCGAGAGTGCGCCGACGACGAGTGCGGCCACACGGGATGGCCGAACCACTACTCCAGTCGGAAACTATACCGCCTGCAACTCAGCTTTCAAGGCCGGAGTGCCCTTGGGGCCCGAATTGAGGCAAGGCGGCCTCAATACGGGAGCTTGGCGCTGTAATCGATGGCCCCCACCCAGGGCCAGGCGGCAGCCGGATCGGAGCTCTGGGCCTCGAACATCGACACGATGCGATGGGTCGTGTCGCCGGCGGCGTCGAACCCGAAATTGCCCGTGACGCCGGCGAAAGCCGTGGTGGCGGCCACTTTTGTCACCACGTCCGCGCGGGTGGGCAGCCTGCCCCCAGCGGCTTTGATCGCCCTGTCGAGCGCGTCGTACAGGACGGCGGTCGCGTCATAGGCGAGCATCGTGTAGGGGCCGTAATCGGCTGGGTGTGGGTACGCCGCTTTGAAGGCTGCGACGGCGGCTTTCGCATCTGGCGACTGCTCCGGGTCGATCGCAGGCACCGTGGCATAGATTCCAAACGCGCTCGGCCCGGCATCCCGCACGCACGCCGGGTCCTCGGCGATGCCGTCTCCGCCGAGGTACGGCGCGGCGGCCCCGAAAACGGCGGCCATCTGGGCGCGGATCGCACAACCCCTGTTCGCAGTGGAGCCGCCGAAGTAGATCGCCTGCGCTCCATCCTGTTTGGCCTGCTTGAAGAAGGCGGTCAGGTCGAGCGTGTTCGACGGAGCGAAGTCGAGATACAAGACGACGAGGCCACCCAGCTTGGTGAACCGCGCTCGGAAGCTGTCTGCCAGAGCCTGGCCGTACGCCTCGTGATCTGACAGTACGGCCACGCGCACCAGATGAAGGTTCTTGTAGCCGAAGTCGGCGGCAGCTGCGCCCTGGAGGTCGTCGGTGGCGGCCAGCCGGAAGAAGTTGTTGGTTGAGGCGGGCCGCAGGTCCGCGGGCGAGGGCAGGCTCGCCGCCTGGCAGCTGATGGCCACCCGGGAGGGGTTGAGAGCAGCCGGCAGGAACGGGTCTCGTGTCAGGCACGGGTTGCTGGCCGAGGGGCTGATCATCGCCAGGTATGCCTTGTTGGCAACCGGGATTGCGGCTCTGGCCACGCTGGAGTCCAACGGACCGATGATGCCCATGACCAATGGGTCCGCGACTAGGGCAGCGACGTTTTCCGCACCGCGCTTCGGGTTGTGCACGCCGTTCACCGCATCGTCACGCGCGCTGACCACGACGTTGTAGCCGTCAAGGACAGGATGCTGGTGCACATAGAAACGGACACCGTTCAGAGTGGGACTGCCGGCCTGTCCCTCGACGCCAGACAGCGGGAGGTCGACGCCGATCTTGATGGTTTTCCCGACCGCGCCACCACCTGAACACGCGGTGAGAAACACAAAACTGAGCAATGGCAGCCACGCGATGGCCCTGGTCAAAAGCCGCACGCCGAGATTGTCGCCGCAGGTGTGGCCAAGGTGTCGTGTGCCGGTAGAACTTATACTCGTGATTCCTCTCAGCCGGAGTCATTAGGAGCGCCCGTTGAAGACCGAGTCCACAGAGCACCTCAAGCCCCGTTCCCAATATGGAGACGACGCGGTTCAGTTGGCGATCGCCGGCAAGTGGGATGAGGCGGCGAAGCTCAACAAGTTCATCATCGAGAGCTTCGGCACCGACGAGGAGACGCAAAACCGCCTGGGCAAAGCGCTGTCCGAGCTCGGCAAGCTGAAGGACGCGAAGGCCGCGTACGAGGTCGCGCTCAAGCTCAACCCGATGAATTCGATCGCGAAGAAGAACGCGGCGCGCATCAACGCCCTGCTTCACCAGAAGGAAGGCCTGAAGGTCGGCGGCACCAAGGTCGACCTCAACCTGTTCGTCGAAGAGATGGGGAAGACGGTCATCACCACCCTCGACAATCCTCCTGGGTCCGACATCTGCTCGAGAGTCGCGGCGGGCGACGTGGCGGAGCTGAGGATCGATGGCGACGGCGTCGTCGCCGAGACCTCCCGCGGAGTCAAGCTCGGTCTTCTCGAGGCCAAGCTCGCAAGGCGCTTGATCAAGTTCATGCGCGGCGGCAACCGCTACCAGGCCGGAGTCATGTCGTGCGAGGGCTCGGCCGTCAAGCTCATTGTCCGCGAGACCTACCAGGACCCGAAGTTCGCCGGCAAGCCGAGCTTTCCGATGCGGCGCAAGCGCGAAGTCGAGTTCCGTCCCTACACGAAGGAGAGCCTGCTCGCCCACGAGGTGGAGATCTTTGCCGGTGAGGACGATGAGGAGACCAGCTCGGACGCCGTCGTCGAGGGCGGGGAGATCGAAGAGGGCATGCACGCCGTCGACGACGATGCCGAACCGCTGGACTTCGTCGAGAGCACCGACGATGAGAAAGATAAAGATGACGACGATGACGATGACAGCTGAACGACGGTCGGTGGCCCGAGCCCGGAGGTCTCTTCACCGACCGTAGTCGCGAGTCGAAAGTAATTCCCGCGCTCGGCGGCGTGCCCGGGTTCCGCGACCTCCTTCCCCATGAAGCGGAGGTTTTGCGCGAAGCCCAGGAGTCGGTTCTCGCCGAGATGCGGCGCTGGGGTTACCGCCACATCATCACCCCGATGGTCGAGAGCACCGACGTGCTGGAGCTTGGCCTCGGCCCCGAGCAGCGACGGCGCCTGTTCAAGTTCGCCGACGCGCGCGGCGAAGTCGTCGCACTCGTCAGTGAGCGCACGGTGCCGGTGGCGCGAGTCGTCGCGGGCAAGTTGCGGTCGGCGCCGCTGCCGATGCGACTGTGCTACGCGGGCCCAGTGCTCTCGACCGATGAGGGACGTTTTCAGCAGAGGCGGGAGACATACCAGGTCGGGGCCGAGCTCGTGGGAGCGTCGGGAGCCGTGGCCGACTCGGAGGTCATCGCGCTGGCGGCGCGTTGTCTCGAGGCGACCGGCCTGCGCCGCTACCAGGTGGACGTCGGCCACTCCGAGTTCTTCCACGGGATCATGGAAGCCGTCAAGCTTCCGGCCGAAGTCAAAGCCGGCGTTCGCAGCGCGCTGGCGGCGCGTGACTTCGTCGCCCTCGAAGAGCTGCTCAGCCGGACGACCCTTCGTTCCGCCGAGCACGAGCTGCTCCTTCGCTTTCCAGCTCTGCGTGGAGGCGCCGAGATCCTGAAGGCGGCGGGCGGCCTGGTGCGCAACCACCGCTCCGAGCGGGCGCTATCTGAGCTCGGCCGCGTCCTGGAGCTGCTGGCCGCCCACGGTCTGGGCGACGTCGTCAGCCTCGATCTCGGCGCGATCAGGGACTTCGACTACTACACGGGCATCATCTTCGAGGGCTACGGCCCGGACCTCGGCCGCCCCGTCGCGCAGGGCGGCCGGTACGACGGGCTCCTGGCGCGCTTCGGGCGGCCGGCGCCCGCCACTGGTTTTGTGGTTCAGCTGGACCTCGTCTGGGAGATGCTCACGCGGGCAGCCCGCCCGCCTGAGCTGCCGCGGCTCGATGCCGCAATCGCGTGGGACGTGGCGGGGCTGGCGACAGCGCTTCGCCTCGGCTCGACCCTACGGCTGTTTGGGATGCGGGCAGTCGTCGATACCGAGCCGAGAAGTCATAAAGAGGCGATGGATTGGTGGCGAGCAGTGGGTGCCGTCAACCTCGTCCACTGCCACACCGCCAAGTCGACCTCATGGTCGGCGCCCGGCCGCCGGATGCGGACGCTTCCGCCGGAGCATGTGGCAGGGCGCCTGGCGGGGTCGCCGTCATGAAGAGGGAACGAGTCGCGATCGCTCTTCCTACCGGTGCGTTGCTGCCTGGCGCGTTGAGGATCCTCGGTCGATCAGGCGTGGCGAGGTTGAGCGCCGCCGAGCTCGGTCGCCGGCTGCTCGTGGATCGCCCGGCGGTGCGGGTCATCCTGGTGCGTCCGGCCGACGTCCCCGCATACGTCGACAACGGCGCCGCCGACCTCGGCATCGTCGGCAAGGACGTTTTGTGGGAATCGCCGGGGGCCCATTACGAGCTCGTGGACCTGCGCTTCGGCGATTGCCGGCTGGTGCTGGCGGTACCCGCGTCATCGAAGCTCGCCGGTCCGGAGACGTGGCCGCCCCTCCTCCGTGTCGCGACGAAATACCCCAGAACCACGTCGGCGTGGTTTGAGGCGCACGGCCAATCGGTCGAGGTCGTGCGGCTTCACGGCTCGGTAGAGCTGGCGCCCCAGGTCGGCCTCGTCGACGGGATCGTCGACCTGACGGCCACCGGCCGCACCTTGCGCGAGAACAAGCTGCGCGTCGCGGCCGTTCTTGGGACCTCCACCGCGCGCCTCATCGCGAACCAGGCGAGCCTGAAAACCCGGACCGCCGCGGTCCAGTCGCTGGTCGGACGCCTGCGCGGCGCTGCGGATCCACCGGCCAGCCGCGGGACGGCTGTTTCTTTGGCCGCGAAATGAAAAGGTTTGACGCCGGCACGTGGTCGGCATCGCCGCTATCTCGGCGAGGCCTCGATCTGTCTCGCTTTGAACGAGAGCGCGCTGCCGTGATCGAGATTTGCTCGAGGGTCGCCGCCGAGGGCGACGGCGCACTGCGCGAATACAGCGCCAAGTTCGACGGCTGGGCGCCGCGGAGTGATGAGACGTTCGAAGTTGGCGCAGGCGAGCCGGCCGCGGCTGCCGGCCGCCTTGGCAAGGCCGATCGCGAGGCCCTCGAGTTTGCAGCGCACCGCATCCGCGAATTTCACATGCGACAGATGGATGTGGCAAAGAGCGGGCCGCCTGGCCTCGAGCTGGTCACGCGGCCGGTGCGCCGAGCAGGCGTTTACGCGCCAGGGGGCCGAGCCGCCTATCCGTCCACGGTCCTGATGACCGCGATCCCGGCTCGCGTCGCCGGCGTGCGCGAAGTGGTGCTGGCCACGCCGCCGAGGCCGGACGGCACGGTCCCGGTCGCCATCCTTGCGGCTGCCCATATCGCGGGCGTGGACGCGGTTTATCGATTAGGTGGCGCGCAGGCGATCGCGGCGATGGCTTACGGCACGGCTTCCATCGCGCGCGTGGACCTGATTGCAGGCCCCGGCAGCATCTACGTGAACCTGGCCAAGCGCGAGGTGTTTGGAGCGGTCGGCGTGGATGGCATTGCCGGACCGACTGAAGTGATGGTCATCGCGGGCGCGAATGCGCGTGCTGATTTCGTCGCTGCCGACCTGGCGGCTCAGCTCGAGCACGATCCGCTGGCGATAGCGGTGCTCGTCACGGACTCGGCGACGCTCGTGGATCGTGTCGAGGAGGAGCTCGACAACCTGCTGCTCGGTTTGGAGCGGGCGGACATCATTCGCGCAGCGACGTGCAGCGCGGTCGTCGTGCGCGACCTCGATCAGGCCATGCAGATCGCGAACGAGTTCGCGCCGGAGCACCTGCTGATCGTCACCGAGGACGCGGCGGCGCGCGCGAAGCAGGTCGACAACGCGGGCGCTGTTTTCGTGGGCGCCTATGCGACAGTTCCGCTCGGTGATTACACGGCCGGACCCAACCACACGCTGCCGACAGCGGGCGCCGCGCGCTTCGCGTCTCCGCTCGGCCTGCGGACTTTCATGAAGCAGATGAGCGTGCTGACCCTTGGCCGCGCCGACCTCGCGCTGTTGCGTGAGGCCACGGTGCGCTTGGCTCAGCTGGAGGGATTGACCGCGCACGCGCACGCGGTGGAGGTGCGCCTTGAGTAGAAAGGCCGACGTCACCCGCAACAGCAAAGAGACAAAGCTGCGTGCAAGAGTCGACCTCGACGGAGCGGGCAAGGTCAAGGTCGCCACGGGCCTCGCTTTCCTGGACCACATGCTCGAGCAGGTGGCGCGTTATGGCGGATTGGACCTGAGCCTGCGCGGATCCGGCGACCTGCATGTCGATACGCACCACCTTGTCGAGGACGCGGGAATCGTGGTGGGTCAGGCGCTGTCGCAGGCGCTTGGTGATCGGGCCGGCATCGCACGCTTCGCATCCGCATATGCGCCGCTCGATGAGGCGCTGGCGCGGGTGGTGATCGACCTGGGCAAGCGGCCTTACCTGTCGTACAACGTGCCGCTGCGCGGGCGCATCGGGACCGTTGAGTCGGAGGTGCTAGAGGAGTTCTGGAAGGCGCTGTCGATCCACACTGGGGCAACGATCCACGTCGACGTGATCAGGGGTCGCAACCGTCACCACATCGCCGAAGCCACGTTCAAGGCGCTCGGGCTGGCCCTGCGTCAGGCGGTGGCTCTAGGTGGCGGGTCTGGAGTGCCTTCGTCCAAGGGGCTGCTTGGGTGATCGCGGTTGTCGACTACGGCGTCGGCAACGTGCGTTCAGTGGAACGCGCGCTGGTTCATGCCGGCGCATACCCACAGCTCACTGCTGACCCGGACGCTCTGGATGAGGCGGACGGCATCGTGCTTCCGGGGGTGGGGGCGTTTGGGCCGGCGCTCGAGAGGCTGACCGCCGCGGGGTTGGGCAAGCGCGTCGTCGAGCTGGCCCGTCGGGGGACGCCGATCCTCGGGGTCTGCCTTGGTTACCAGCTGCTGTTCGAGGAGTCGATGGAGCATGGGCGGCATCAAGGGCTGGGCCTGTTGCCGGGCACCGTGCGCGAGGTGGACAACAGCGAGCTACTGCCCGTCATCGGGTGGTGTCGCGTGACCCAGACCGATCACACGCCGTTGTGGGAAGGCATCGCGGACGGGTCGTACATGTACTTCGTCCACTCCTACACGCCTGACTCGACCAAGCATTCGATCGGTTCGACAGAGCACTCGCCTGCGGCCGCGTCCGCGCGGCGCAACGTCATGGGCACGCAGTTTCATCCGGAGAAGAGCGGCGCCGACGGCCTTCGGGTCTATGAGAACTTCGTGAAGCTTTGCGAATGAGCTGGCCGTCCGAGGAGATCTGGAAGGCGCGCAAGCGTTAGTCCTGGTTGGGCAGGGCCATGTGACCCTACTGGTAACCCCCTACGCGGCCCAAGGTTCAACCAGGCAGGTAGAGGTTGTGCGCAAGATTGAGCGCGGAGGGTGAGCCATGATCGCTGTTGACCTTCCATCGCGACTCGATGTTGTCAGCGTCGAGTCCATCGGCGATCCAGCTTTCGTCGTTGATACGCACGGCGTCGTGGTGAGCTGCAACACAGATGCGGCGTGGTTGTTCGGCCGGCCTGTCCGTGATGTGATCGGACGGCGCTGCTACTCGGTGGTGCGGGCCTGTCTACCGAGCGGAGAGCCGGCGTGCTCCATCAACTGCCCCTTGATCCAGGGGCTCGGCATTCTTCCAGGCCCTCCGGCGGTCGAGCTTGTCGTGGGCGGCGGCAGGCATCCAGCCACGAGATACGCCATCAACGTCCAGCACATCCCGCTCAGCGATTCCTATGGCAGCCCTTCAGGGCTGCTGCACATCATGACGCTGGCTGGGTCGGCTGACGACGGACTTCGAAACGCCGACCGGAGCCTGCGGGACAGCTACCTGGGCTGAGGCGCGCGTCACGTATTGTGGGCCGGTGCCCGCAAAGCGAATCATTCCCTGTCTCGATGTCGATGACGGCCGCGTCGTCAAAGGGGTTCAGTTCGAGGACATACGGGATGCCGGCGACCCGGTCGAGCTGGCCGCGCTTTACGACCGCGAGGGCGCTGACGAAATCGTGTTTCTCGACATCACGGCATCGTCGGACGACCGGAAGATCATCCTCGAGGTCATGGCTCGGACTGCGGATCAGGTCTTCATCCCGCTGACCGTCGGGGGCGGGGTGCGAAGCGTGGAGGACATGGCCGAGCTGTTGACGCATGGGGCGGACAAGGTGTCGGTCAACACGGCGGCTCTTGCCGATCCCGAGCTGATCACGCGATGTGCGGAGGTGTTCGGATCGCAGTGCGTGGTGCTGGCCATCGATGCGCGCCGGCGTACTGAGGGGGCGGGGTGGGAGGTCTTCAGCCATGGGGGGCGGCGCCCGGCGGGTCGGGATGTGGTCGAGTGGGCGACGCTGGGGGAGAGCCTGGGAGCGGGGGAGATACTGCTGACCTCGATGAACCGGGATGGGACGCATGACGGTTATGACGTCGCGCTGCTAAAGGCGGTGAGCTCGGCGGTCCGGCTGCCCGTGATCGCTTCGGGGGGAGCGGGGAATGCGGGGCACATGTACGAGGCGTTGACGGAGGGTGGGGCGGAGGCGGCGCTCGCGGCGTCCATCTTTCACTTTGGGGAGCTGCGGATCGCGGGGGTGAAACAGGAGCTGGCTTCGCGGGGGTTGGAGATCAGGCGATGAGACCGGATTTTTCGAAGGGGCTGGTGCCGGCCGTCGTCCAGGCCGTGGATTCGGGGAAGGTGTTGATGGTCGCTTACATGGACGAGGAGGCTTGGGCCAAGACGAGGGAGACGGGGCGCGCTTGGTTTCACTCGCGGGAGAGGGGGCTTTGGGAGAAGGGGGCCACGTCGGGCAACTTCATGGAGGTCGTTGAGGTGAGGCTCGATTGCGACCTCGATTCGGTGCTGCTGCGGGTGAGGGCGGCGGGGCCGGCTTGTCACACCGGGGCGGAGTCTTGCTTCTTTAACGAGGCGACCCAATAACCAACTGGGTGGCGAAATGCACGCTCGGTGGTTATGGCCCGTCGGTGAAGGACTGGGAAAGGGTGCATATGTGACGACTGGGGGTGCTGGCGTGCTGCATGGCGTC